>OLFS01000608.1_pt1 | contig 33499 bp, 38 predicted proteins | sample 1605491 | NCBI WGS metagenome assembly OLFS01 (sample SAMEA3888921, study PRJEB22519) | human gut metagenome | biome: human gut; feature: human-associated habitat; material: faeces | place: Denmark | collected 2011 | reverse complement strand
GGCGAATGAAGAATTCCAGCAGGCTGAACTCTTTACTGGTGAGCACAATGCGGTTCCCGGCGCGGCTGACTTTTCTGGATACGAGATCAACCGAGAGGTCAGCCACTTTAAGCTGGCTTTCCGTGATCATCGTGTTTCCCCGCCTGAGGAGGGTTCTTACCCGGGCGAGCAGTTCAGCAAACGCAAAGGGCTTCACCAGATAATCGTCCGCACCCAGCTCAAGTCCTTTGACCCTGTGTTCAATCGTGCCAAGGGCCGTCAGCAGTAATACCGGCATCCCCTTTCCGGCACTGCGCAGCATACGGATGATATCCCAGCCGTTTACATCAGGCAGCATGATATCCAGGATGACTAAATCATACTCGGCTGTCATGGCAAGATGATATCCGGTCAGACCATTATCAGCGTGATCCACGACGAACCCCGCCTCTGTCAGCCCCTTGCTGAGATATTCACCTGTTTTAATTTCGTCTTCAACGATTAATATTTTCATCATGCTCCCCGGCTGGCTGCTAATGTCATTTTATTGCGCCCACGATCGTTATCAACGGATTACAGCAAAAATGACAACATTGTCATTATCCTGTCACCCGGCAAACAGAGAGCGTTAGGTAAAGTACCCCTATCAATACTCTGGACTTCGTTTGAACCATTTACCAGGTCTGCCTGTACGAGAAGCGTTATGTTCAAATTAAAATTACTCAGCATCAGTACCATATTCATCCTGGCTGGTTGTGTCTCTCTGGCACCTGAATATCAGCGCCCGGCAGCACCGGTACCCCAGCAGTTTTCACTGTCCCGAAACAGCCTGACGCCAGCAGTGAATGGTTATCAGGATACGGGCTGGCGTAACTTTTTTGTCGATCCCCAGGTCAGCAGGCTGATCGGTGAAGCCCTGAATAATAACCGTGATTTGAGAATGGCTGCCCTGAAGGTTGAAGAGGCCCGGGCCCAGTTCAACGTCACGGATGCAGATCGTTATCCCCAGCTGAATGCCTCATCCGGGATCACCTACAGCGGTGGTCTGAAAGGCGACAAGCCGACCACACAGAAGTACGACGCGGGTCTGGAACTCCGCTATGAGCTCGATTTTTTCGGCAAGCTCAAGAACATGAGTGACGCTGATCGCCAGAACTACTTTGCCAGCGAAGAAGCCCGTCGTGCCGTACACATCCTGCTGGTCTCCAACGTTTCACAGAGCTATTTCAGCCAGCAACTGGCGTACGAACAACTCCGTATTGCGCGGGAAACGCTGAAAAATTATGAACAGTCCTATGCTTTCGTTGAGCAACAGCTCGTGACCGGGAGTACGAACGTTCTGGCACTTGAACAGGCGAGAGGACAAATCGAAAGTACCCGCGCCGAAATAGCCAAACGAGAAGGCGATCTGGCTCAGGCAAACAATGCCCTGCAACTGGTGCTGGGAACGTACCGCGCACTTCCGTCAGAAAAAGGGATGAAAGGCGGGGAGATCGCACCAGTAAAATTGCCACCAAATCTATCTTCACAAATTTTGCTGCAGCGACCGGATATTATGGAAGCGGAATATCAGCTGAAAGCGGCTGATGCCAATATTGGCGCAGCGCGAGCGGCCTTTTTCCCCTCCATTACCCTGACCAGTGGTCTTTCCGCAAGCAGTACGGAGCTGTCAAGCCTGTTTACGTCAGGAAGTGGAATGTGGAATTTTATCCCTAAAATTGAAATTCCTATATTTAATGCTGGCAGGAATAAAGCCAATCTGAAGCTGGCTGAAATTCGCCAGCAACAATCGGTGGTTAATTACGAACAAAAAATTCAGTCAGCCTTTAAGGATGTTTCCGACACGCTTGCGCTGCGCGACAGCCTTAGCCAGCAACTTGAGTCACAGCAGCGTTATCTTGATTCACTTCAGATAACTCTCCAGCGTGCCAGAGGATTATATGCAAGTGGTGCTGTCAGTTACATCGAAGTGCTGGATGCAGAACGTTCCCTCTTCGCTACGCAGCAAACCATTCTCGATCTTACCTATTCCCGACAGGTTAACGAAATTAATCTGTTTACCGCGCTGGGTGGCGGTTGGGTAGAGTAAATTTATTTAATTAATCAGGAAATTAAAAATGCGTAATTCACTTAAAGCCGTTTTATTTGGTGCCTTCTCTGTCATGTTTTCTGCCGGTCTTCATGCTGAAACACATCAGCATGGCGATATGAATGCTGCCAGTGATGCTTCGGTACAGCAGGTTATCAAGGGCACCGGTGTCGTTAAAGACATTGATATGAATAGTAAAAAGATTACCATTTCGCACGAAGCAATCCCTGCTGTGGGCTGGCCTGCAATGACCATGCGCTTCACTTTTGTTAATGCAGACGACGCTATCAATGCCCTGAAAACCGGCAACCATGTCGATTTCTCGTTTATTCAGCAGGGCAATATCTCCTTACTCAAAAGCATTAACGTTACGCAATCCTGATTATCAGTCCGGAGCGAATACATCCAGTGCGCCTGAACATTCATTAAGGGATTACTGTGAATGAATGATCGGGCGCATATGCCAGGTGTTTTGATTTTTCAGCGAGAAATTGTATGGCTTCTTTAAAGATAAAATATGCTGCAATAATTATCAGCAGCCTCATAGCAGGAGGGCTGATATCGGTTACTGCCTGGCAGTATGTAAACTCATCACAAAAAACAGTACAAACCGAACAAAAGGCACCGGAGCGAAAGGTACTTTTCTGGTATGACCCGATGAAACCGGATACCAAATTTGATAAACCCGGAAAATCTCCCTTTATGGATATGGACCTGATGCCAAAATATGCTGATGAAAGCGGCGATAAAAGCAGTGGCGGGATCCGTATCGATCCAACGCAGGTTCAGAATCTGGGATTAAAAACGCAAAAAGTCACGCGAGGAATGCTGAATTATTCTCAGACAATCCCGGCTAATGTCAGTTACAACGAGTATCAGTTTGTCATTGTGCAGGCGCGCTCTGACGGTTTCGTCGAAAAAGTGTATCCCCTGACGATTGGCGATCATGTGAAGAAAGGCACTCCGCTTATCGATATCACCATTCCTGAATGGGTTGAGGCACAAAGTGAGTTCCTGCTGTTATCCGGTACAGGCGGTACGTCAACCCAGATAAAAGGGGTTCTGGAGCGACTTCGTCTGGCTGGTATGCCGGAAGAGGATATTCAAAGGCTGCGTTCAACCCGCACAATCCAGACCCGTTTTACCATTAAAGCACCTATTGATGGTGTCATTACTGCGTTTGACCTGCGCACCGGCATGAATATTTCGAAAGATAAAGTAGTGGCTCAGATTCAGGGGATGGACCCGGTCTGGATCAGCGCTGCAGTGCCAGAATCTATCGCATATCTGCTGAAAGATACGTCGCAGTTTGAAATTTCGGTACCGGCTTATCCGGATAAAACATTCCATGTCGAAAAATGGAACATTCTTCCCAGCGTGGATCAGACAACCCGTACGCTTCAGGTCCGTCTCCAGGTTTCTAATAAGGATGAGTTTCTCAAGCCGGGCATGAATGCCTATCTGAAACTGAATACCAAGAGCCAGGAGATGCTGCTGATACCAAGCCAGGCCGTTATCGATACCGGCAAAGAACAGCGCGTGATTACTGTTGATGATGAAGGCAAGTTTGTGCCGAAACAGATCCACGTTCTGCATGAATCACAGCAACAGTCCGGCATTGGCTCCGGCCTGAATGAAGGCGATACCGTGGTGGTCAGTGGCCTGTTCCTCATTGACTCCGAAGCCAATATTACGGGCGCGCTGGAACGTATGCGCCACCCTGAAAAAACAGAAAACAGTATGCCAGCAATGTCTGAGCAGCCTGTAAATATGCATTCAGGGCACTGAGGAGACGACGATGATTGAATGGATTATCCGGCGCTCTGTCGCCAACCGTTTCCTGGTCATGATGGGCGCACTGTTTCTCAGCATCTGGGGCACATGGACGATAATTAACACGCCGGTCGATGCGCTGCCTGACCTGTCAGATGTGCAGGTCATTATTAAAACCAGCTATCCCGGACAGGCCCCGCAGATTGTAGAAAACCAGGTCACCTATCCGCTTACCACCACCATGCTGTCCGTACCTGGCGCAAAAACCGTGCGTGGCTTTTCACAGTTCGGTGATTCGTATGTGTATGTCATTTTTGAAGACGGCACCGATCTGTACTGGGCCCGTTCGCGCGTGCTGGAATACCTGAATCAGGTTCAGGGCAAACTGCCTGCGGGTGTGAGCTCTGAAATCGGCCCGGACGCCACGGGAGTGGGCTGGATATTTGAATATGCCCTTGTCGATCGCAACGGAAAACACGACCTTTCAGAACTGCGCTCTCTGCAGGACTGGTTCCTGAAATTTGAGCTGAAAACCATCCCGAACGTGGCTGAGGTCGCTTCGGTTGGCGGCGTGGTGAAACAGTACCAGATTCAGGTCAATCCGGTAAAACTGTCCCAGTACGGTATCAGCCTGCCCGAAGTGAAACAGGCACTTGAATCGTCTAACCAGGAGGCCGGTGGCTCATCCGTTGAAATGGCCGAAGCGGAGTATATGGTCCGTGCCAGCGGTTATCTTCAGAGCATTGATGATTTTAATAACATCGTCCTGAAAACAGGTGAGAACGGCGTGCCGGTTTATCTGCGGGATGTTGCCCGCGTGCAGACCGGGCCCGAAATGAGGCGTGGTATTGCCGAGCTGAACGGCCAGGGAGAAGTCGCTGGCGGCGTGGTGATCCTGCGGTCGGGTAAAAATGCGCGCGACGTTATCACGGCAGTGAGGGATAAACTGGAGACGCTGAAGGCCAGCCTGCCGGAAGGCGTTGAAATCGTGACCACCTACGATCGCAGCCAGTTAATCGACCGGGCGATTGATAACCTCAGTTCCAAACTTCTGGAAGAGTTTATCGTGGTGGCCATCGTCTGTGCTCTGTTCCTGTGGCACGTACGTTCTGCCCTGGTGGCGATTATCTCTCTGCCGCTTGGCCTGTGTATCGCCTTTATCGTCATGCACTTCCAGGGACTGAACGCCAATATCATGTCGCTGGGAGGGATAGCGATTGCCGTCGGTGCGATGGTGGATGCCGCCATTGTGATGATTGAAAATGCGCACAAACGGCTTGAGGAGTGGGATCATCAGCATCCGGGTGAGCAGATTGACAACGCCACCCGCTGGAAGGTGATTACCGACGCCTCCGTGGAAGTGGGACCCGCGTTGTTCATTAGCCTGCTGATCATCACCCTGTCCTTTATTCCTATCTTTACCCTGGAAGGGCAGGAAGGTCGTCTGTTTGGCCCGCTGGCATTCACGAAAACGTACTCCATGGCGGGAGCGGCCGCACTGGCCATCATCGTCATTCCTATTCTGATGGGATTCTGGATCCGGGGGAAAATTCCTGCCGAGACAAGTAACCCCCTGAACCGGGTGCTGATCAAAGCGTATCATCCTTTGCTGCTGCGGGTCCTCCACTGGCCAAAAACAACCCTGCTGGTTGCGGCCTTGTCCATTTTCACGGTTATCTGGCCACTGAGTCAGGTGGGCGGTGAATTTCTGCCGAAGATTAACGAGGGCGATCTGCTGTATATGCCGTCGACCTTGCCTGGCGTCTCTCCGGCAGAAGCTGCAGCGCTCCTGCAGACAACAGACAAGTTAATCAAAAGCGTTCCTGAAGTGGCTTCTGTATTTGGCAAGACCGGTAAAGCAGAGACCGCAACGGATTCCGCGCCGCTCGAAATGGTGGAAACCACGATCCAGCTCAAACCTGAGGATCAGTGGCGTCCCGGCATGACAATTGACAAGATTATTGATGAACTCGACAGGACAGTCCGTTTACCGGGTCTGGCAAACCTCTGGGTGCCGCCAATCCGTAACCGTATTGATATGCTCTCAACCGGGATCAAAAGCCCGATAGGTATCAAAGTGTCCGGGACTGTTCTGTCCGATATCGACGCGACGGCGCAGAGTATCGAGGCGGTAACCAAAACGGTACCGGGTGTGGTGTCTGTCCTGGCTGAGCGACTGGAAGGTGGACGTTACATTGATGTGGACATTAACCGGGAAAAAGCTTCCCGGTACGGGATGACAGTAGGTGATGTCCAGCTGTTCGTCTCATCAGCCATCGGCGGTGCGACGGTAGGGGAAACGGTGGAAGGCGTGGCCCGGTACCCTATTAACATTCGTTACCCACAGGATTACCGCAACAGTCCGCAGGCGCTGAAACAGATGCCGATCCTGACCCCGATGAAGCAGCAGATCACACTGGGCGATGTTGCCGATATTAAAGTCGTTTCCGGACCAACCATGCTGAAAACCGAAAATGCCCGGCCAGCCAGCTGGATTTATGTTGATGCCCGCGGCAGGGACATGGTGTCGGTGGTGAACGATATTAAGACGGCCATCAGTGAGAAAGTGAAACTGAGACCGGGGACCAGTGTGGCATTCTCAGGACAGTTTGAATTACTCGAGCACGCCAGCAAGAAATTAAAACTGATGGTACCGATGACGGTGATGATCATTTTCATCCTGTTATATCTGGCATTTCGCCGTGTTGACGAAGCCCTGCTGATCCTGATGAGTCTGCCGTTTGCGTTGATTGGCGGGATATGGTTCCTGTACTGGCAGGGCTTCCATATGTCAGTGGCGACCGGAACCGGGTTTATCGCCCTGGCCGGGGTGGCAGCAGAGTTTGGCGTGGTCATGCTGATGTATCTGCGTCATGCCATTGAAGCGCACCCGGAATTGTCCCGTAAAGAGACGTTCACACCGGAAGGCCTTGATGAAGCCCTCTATCATGGTGCCGTACTGCGTGTCCGGCCGAAAGCCATGACCGTGGCGGTGATCATTGCGGGTCTGCTGCCAATACTCTGGGGAACCGGTGCAGGTTCAGAAGTCATGAGCCGTATCGCGGCACCCATGATTGGTGGGATGATCACGGCTCCGCTGCTGTCCCTGTTCATTATTCCTGCCGCCTACAAATTAATCTGGCTGCGCAGACATAAAAAAAGCGTGTCCTGAACCTGAAAGGGCACCCCCTGTGGGTGTCCTTCTTTACTGATTCACCCTGACGTCAGGGTTTATATCGATAATATACAGAGGTGAGTATGAAAAAAGTGGTTCTAATGGCGCTGGCTCTCGGCCTTTCACTACCCGCGATGGCGAGTGAAAAAGTGATTGATATGTACAAATCTGAAAACTGTGGCTGTTGTTCCCTGTGGGGCAAAGCGATGGAAAAAGACGGGTTTGAAGTACGAACTCACGTCATGAATGATCAGGCGCTGTCAGCCCTGAAAGAAAAGCATGCTATTCCTGCAGGACTACGAAGTTGTCATACCGCGGTTGCCGGTAATTTGATCATTGAAGGCCATGTGCCTGCGACAACGATACATAAGGCAATGCAGTCTGGTTCAGGTATATACGGTCTCGCCACCCCCGGTATGCCAGCAGGAAGTCCTGGAATGGAGATGGGAGCCCGAAAAGAGGCTTACGATGTTATCGCATTCTCACCGGATGGAAGTAAAAAAGTCTTCCAGCGAATCGAATAGTCAGCGGAACGGCTGATAACGGGACGCCGGCAGCAGGCACTCTTATGCCGGCGGCATTCGTGGTAATCGCATCCATGACATACCCTGAAGACAGAAGATGCTTCGTTATGCATAAGGAGAGTTACTGTGAAAAATGACAATGCAGTGCAACACAACAACCAGACTGCTTCTGAGCAGACATTATCCCCGGACGAGGGCCACGTATTGCATAAGGTGAGAGATCCCGTGTGCGGGATGGCCATCCTGCCCGACAGGGCGCACAGCAGCATTCGATACCAGGACCATCAACTTTATTTCTGCTCCGCCAGCTGTGAGAGTAAATTTAAAGCCCATCCCGATCGTTATCTTACCGAAGATGCCAGTGAACATTCCCATCACCATCACCACGATCATCACGAAGTCAGCCCTGATCAGATAAAACAGCCTCACCACCAGGCGGAGAAAGAGAATTCTGAAGGTGTGTGGACATGTCCGATGCACCCGGAGATACGCCGCAGTGGTCCCGGAAGCTGTCCTGTCTGTGGAATGGCACTGGAGCCGCTCGTAGCTACGGCATCCACGGGGCCGAGTGATGAACTTCACGACATGACAAGACGCTTCTGGCTGGGGTTGTTGCTGGCGTTTCCGGTTCTGGTACTCGAAATGGGATCTCATCTGTTTCCCGCCTTGAGGAATACAGTACCGCCACAGTACAACACATGGCTGCAGCTGCTTCTGGCCTCTCCTGTCGTGTTGTGGTGTGGCTGGCCATTCTTCGCCCGGGCCGGAATGTCGTTACGTAACCGCTCCCTGAATATGTTTACCCTTGTTGCAATGGGGACCGGCGTAGCCTGGGTTTACAGCGTCATTGCAACCGTCTTCCCCTCCTGGTTTCCTGCATCGTTCAGAAACATGGATGGCCTGGTGGCCGTTTATTTTGAAGCCGCAGCAGTTATTACGGTGCTTGTTCTGCTGGGACAGGTTCTTGAGCTGCGGGCACGGGAACAAACCTCAGGTGCCATTACTGCACTACTGAATCTTGCCCCCAAAACCGCCAGGCGGCTGGATCATGACGGTCATGAAACGGATATTAATGCGGAAGATGTTCTGCCTGGCGATAAGCTCCGCATCAGACCAGGAGAGAGTATTCCGGTCGACGGTATTGTGATCGAAGGCAAAACAACCGTTGATGAATCGATGGTGACCGGGGAATCTATGCCGGTTACCAAAACGGAGGGTGAACCCGTCATTGGGGGGACGATTAATCAGACAGGTAGTCTTATCATCCGTGCAGAGAAAGTCGGTGATGAAACGATGCTCTCACGAATTGTTCAGATGGTCGCTGATGCACAGCGTTCGCGTGCCCCCATCCAGAGAATGGCAGACAGCGTTTCAGGCTGGTTTGTTCCTCTGGTGATACTTATCGCGGTTGTTGCTTTCTTGATCTGGTCTGTCTGGGGGCCCGAGCCCAGGATGGCGCACGGTCTCATTGCGGCTGTGTCGGTCCTGATTATTGCCTGTCCCTGCGCGCTGGGGCTGGCCACGCCGATGTCGATAATGGTGGGGGTGGGCAAAGGCGCCCAGGCCGGGGTGTTAATCAAGAATGCCGAAGCCCTTGAGCGTCTTGAAAAAGTGGACACGCTGGTTGTCGACAAAACAGGCACGCTCACGGAAGGTTCGCCGACGGTGACAGGGATTATCAGTCTCAATCCGGGTGGGGAAACATCTCTTTTGCGTGTAACGGCCGCAGTGGAAAAAGGCTCGCAGCATCCGCTGGGTATGGCAGTAGTTAAAGCAGCACAGGAAAAGGGGATCGCAATACCCGCAGTCACTCATTTCAATGCGCCGTCGGGTAAAGGTGTCTCAGGCGATGTCGAAGGTCAACGGGTTGTTATTGGTAATGAACTGGCTATGCAGGAAAACAGTATCGTTATTGATAATCAAAAGGCCGTTGCGGATACGTTGCGGATGGAAGGTGCTACCGTTATCTATGTGGCCACAGACGGGCACCTTGCAGGCCTGATAGCTATCTCGGATCCCGTGAAAGCAACCACGCCGGATGCGCTTAAAGCTTTGCGTCAGGCGGGGATCCGCATCGTTATGCTCACCGGGGATAACCAGCTTACCGCTGAAGCAGTCGCACGGAAACTGGGAATAGATGAGGTTGAAGCCGGGATTCTGCCGGATGGCAAAAAAGCAGTGATAACCCGACTGAAAGCGTCTGGCCATGTGGTTGCGATGGCCGGAGACGGTGTGAATGATGCCCCGGCGCTGGCAGCGGCTGACGTGGGTATAGCCATGGGAACGGGTACAGATGTGGCAATTGAAAGTGCCGGAGTCACCCTTCTCAAAGGCGACTTGATGATACTGAACAGGGCCCGTCATCTGTCAGAAATCACCATGAAAAATATCCGGCAGAATCTGTTTTTTGCGTTTATCTACAATGCTCTTGGGGTGCCTGTAGCTGCAGGTCTGCTTTATCCTGTGTATGGAATACTGCTGTCGCCAGTTATTGCGGCGGCGGCCATGGCTCTTTCCTCCGTCAGCGTCATTGTGAATGCGTTGCGTCTGAAAAGTGTCAGGCTCGGGAAATAACACTGAGTGAAGGGGCTGTTACGAACAGAAGGAGTCCAGTATGAAAAGTACCACCTATGCGCTTATTGCTGTCGCCGCGATCGCGGCATTTGCCCTCCTGCGCGAACACTGGTCACATGTGGCAGGTTACTGGCCATATCTGTTATTGCTGGTCTGCCCGCTCATGCATCTTTTCCACGGCCACGGAGGGCATGGAGATCATCAACATCAAGGAAGTGAAAACGATAAAAAAAATTAATCCGGCAGACGGGGCCGCGTCGCGGCCCCGTTATCAGTCCAGGTATCGTTCGTAGTCTCTGGCATGCGCAAAGGCATGCTGTTCAAGTTTGTTATCAGCGGGTGCCGCTGCCCGGAACGCCAGTGAGTTAACAGGATTGTTATTGATGACCAGCTCGTAATGCAGATGAGGACCGGATGAACGTCCGCTGTTACCGGATAACGCAATAGCGTCTCCCCGGGTAACCCTGGCCCCTTTAGTAACGAGTATTTTATTGAGGTGGAGATAGCGAGTTTTAACACCGGCTTTTCCCGTTACTTCAACAAAATATCCCATGGTACTGTTGTATTCGGCCCGGGTGATTTTTCCGTCGATGACGCTGACTATTTTCGTGTTCATGGGCATGGAATAATCAATGCCATTATGGGGACTCACTTTTCCCGATACCGGGTTAAGTCTTGCAGGATTGAAAGGCGAACTGAGTCTTGCTGTGGCCGGTAACGGATAATCGAGACTGCCTTTCCCGGAAGTATCGGAAAGGTTATAGAACTTTTTATCTGATATACGATACGCCGTGTAATTAAATGAACCGGACGTAAATTTATAGGCCACGACACGTGATTTTCCCGCTTTCTTTTGCAGTACGAGTTTTAATGATTCATTTTTTTTCAAATGCCGCAGATTAAACCGGGAAGGCAAGGAGCGCTGAAGAGTAGCGATCTCGTTCGATTCCAGCCCCGAGCGGGTGGCTGAAAGGTAGGCATTTTCTTTTACGACATCGGTAGAATACATTTACTGGAATTCGCCGTTAGCATGAACACTGCGGCGTATGCTAGGGGTTTTCAGGAGGCGTGTCATCTGTCAGTTAATCGGGAGCACCGTTGATGGTCGTCATTTTTGTAACATATCTTGTTTCCCGTTTGCTCCTGAAGCTCTGGGAACTGTATGACCAGCCCGACGGTGATGATTAACGGGACTGAAACAGGTTACGGCAGAGCAATATGGGGCTCATGTCCTGCTACGTAACCCGTCAGTAAAGCCCTGCTGCGCACCTGACGCTAAGCACTAACCCGCCTGCAGTTACCTGGTCGAATACAGCCCGCGAAGCTTTCTTGCCTGCGTCTGATGTGCTTCCGCACCGGCATTATTGACCTGCTCATGCACGAGAGCGGCTTTTTCTCCGGCATTCAGTTCGTTAAAAGAAGAAGACGAGGTCTTTGAATTTGCATCACTGCCGGACAGCATTTTTTTATGTTCCTCAATCATTTTCTGATGCGCATAGGACGCGCTGTTGTTCATAAATGAATGAGCAACAATGGCCCTTTCATGTTCATTCATTTCAGAGAATGAGGGCGTGTTGTTTTTATTAACCCTGTCCGGTAAGTTTTCATGCGTCGAGGAGTTCACATGACTGACGGCTGAGGCATTATTAACAAATCGATGTGCTTCATGGGCAATATCACTGGACTGAGCAAAAGCTGCCCCACAAAATAAAGCTGTAAACGCAGTGGTCGTGATTAATATATTCATGTGTAATTACCTTCTGAGGTACATAAAAGATGTCCTTATGATCATATATAAAAAAATCAACCTGTGGAGAAGATGACGTAAATGTAATACAGCCACGTACATTACACGATTGTAATGAATTTGTTTCTTAAGGTGTGCTAGATTCATTTCATTGTAAGTGGATGAACCAGTAATTTAATTTAAATCGGTTCTCGAATTCTGTCAGTAACCATACTTTAAATAAGGGAATGCGCATGCTGTTGAAAACGTCTCGACGAACTTTCCTGAAGGGGTTAACCCTCTCTGGCGTAGCCGGAAGTCTTGGCGTATGGAGTTTCAATGCGCGTTCCAGTCTGAGCCTGCCAGTTGCCGCATCCCTGCAGGGTACTCAGTTTGACCTGACCATTGGTGAAACGGCCGTCAATATCACGGGCAGTGAGCGTCAGGCCAAAACAATCAATGGAGGCCTGCCGGGGCCCGTTCTTCGCTGGAAAGAAGGTGACACCATTACCCTGAAGGTCAAAAACCGTCTTAATGAACAGACGTCCATTCACTGGCACGGCATTATTCTTCCGGCCAATATGGATGGTGTTCCGGGGCTGAGTTTTATGGGCATAGAGCCTGATGATACCTACGTTTACACCTTTAAGGTTAAGCAGAACGGGACTTACTGGTACCACAGCCATTCCGGTCTGCAGGAACAGGAGGGGGTATACGGTGCCATTATCATCGATGCCAGGGAGCCAGAACCGTTTGCTTACGATCGTGAGCATGTGGTCATGTTGTCTGACTGGACCGATGAAAATCCTCACAGCCTGCTGAAAAAATTAAAAAAACAGTCGGATTACTACAATTTCAATAAACCAACCGTTGGCTCTTTTTTCCGCGACGTGAATACCAGGGGGCTGTCAGCCACCATTGCCGATCGGAAAATGTGGGCTGAAATGAAAATGAATCCGACTGACCTCGCGGATGTCAGTGGCTACACCTACACCTATCTCATGAACGGGCAGGCCCCGCTGAAAAACTGGACCGGACTGTTCCGTCCCGGTGAAAAGATACGCTTACGGTTTATCAACGGCTCGGCAATGACCTATTTCGATATCCGTATCCCCGGGCTGAAAATGACGGTCGTGGCTGCAGATGGCCAGTATGTAAACCCGGTTACCGTTGACGAATTCAGGATTGCCGTTGCCGAAACCTATGATGTCATTGTGGAGCCTCAGGGTGAGGCCTATACCATCTTCGCACAATCCATGGACAGGACCGGTTACGCTCGAGGGACACTGGCCACGAGAGAAGGGTTAAGTGCTGCCGTTCCCCCCCTCGATCCCCGTCCTCTGTTGACCATGGAAGATATGGGTATGGGGGGAATGGGACATGATATGGCAGGAATGGACCACAGCCAGATGGGAGGCATGGATAACAGCGGAGAGATGATGTCTATGGACGGTGCTGACCTTCCGGATAGCGGGACATCCTCCGCGCCCATGGATCACAGCAGCATGGCCGGTATGGATCATTCCCGGATGGCCGGAATGCCGGGTATGCAAAGTCATCCTGCGTCAGAAACGGATAACCCACTGGTTGATATGCAGGCGATGAGCGTCTCTCCGAAATTAAATGATCCGGGTATTGGTCTTCGAAATAACGGAAGAAAGGTTCTCACGTACGCGGATTTGAAAAGCCGCTTTGAGGATCCTGACGGACGTGAACCTGGCCGTACCATAGAACTGCATTTAACCGGCCACATGGAAAAGTTTGCCTGGTCATTTAACGGAATCAAGTTTTCAGATGCCGCACCGGTGCTGCTGAAATACGGTGAGCGGCTCAGGATCACGCTGATCAACGATACCATGATGACTCACCCCATTCACCTGCATGGTATGTGGAGCGATCTGGAAGATGAAAACGGTAATTTCATGGTTCGTAAACACACAATAGATGTTCCCCCTGGTACAAAACGCAGTTACAGAGTGACAGCAGATGCGCTTGGCCGCTGGGCGTATCACTGCCATTTGCTCTATCACATGGAAATGGGAATGTTTCGTGAAGTCCGGGTGGAGGAATGATGCGAATGAAGAGAAATTTGAAGGCCATACCTGTTCTGGTCGCCGGTTTGTTTACCTCACAGCTTTCTATTGCGGCGGGCTCCGTCTCTGCAGATCCCCACGCCGGGCACGACATGTCTGCCATGCAGATGCCAGCAGATGAGAATTTCACTGAGATGACGTCAATGGAGCCCATTGTAACTGAGAGCAGAACGCCAATTCCGCCTGTTACCGATGCCGACCGGAAGGCTGCATTCGGCAATTTACAGGGGCATGCGATTCACGACAGTGCGATTAATTATCTGGTTCTGCTGGATCAACTGGAATGGCAACGGTCGGATAACACCAACAATTTCAGCTGGAGTGTTAACAGCTGGATTGGAGGCGACACAGATCGGATTTGGCTAAAGAGTGAAGGTGAACGAAGCAATGGGGAAACGGAGGCGGCTGAAGCGCAGTTACTCTGGGGACATGCGGTTGGCCCATGGTGGGATTTGGTTGCGGGTGTCAGGCAGGATTTCAGACCTGCTTCTGCCCGGACCTGGGCTGCTGTCGGTTTTCAGGGGCTGGCACTCTATAATTTTGAGTCTGAAATTACGGGTTTTGTCAGTAATGGCGGAAAAGCAGCCCTTCGTCTGGGAGGAGAATACGACGTTTTACTGACTAACCGGCTCATACTCCAGCCATCCTATGAGGTGAATTTCTACAGTCAGGATGATGAATCGCGGGGTCGCGGCAGGGGACTGACTGACACAGAGCTGGGGCTCCGGCTGCGCTATGAAATACGCCGTGAGTTTGCACCCTATATAGGCGTTTCCTGGAATCAACTTTACGGGAAAACATCCGATATGGCGAAAAGAGAAGGTGAGAAAGACCATCAGGTAGTATTCCTGGCGGGAGCCAGAATCTGGTTTTAACGCACTGATATAAAACACTCAACTAAACAGGTAAATAAAATGTCGATTTTAAATAAAGCCATTCTTACAGGTGGCCTCGTTATGGGCGTTGCTTTCTCTGCTATGGCCCATCCGGAATTAAAAAGCTCTGTGCCACAGGCTGATTCAGCCGTAGCGGCCCCGGAAAAGATTCAGCTTAATTTCTCGGAAAATCTGACCGTGAAATTCTCAGGTGCAAAATTAACGATGACGGGTATGAAAGGCATGTCATCACATTCTCCGATGCCGGTCGCGGCAAAAGTGGCGCCAGGCGCTGACCCTAAATCGATGGTCATTATTCCGCGAGAACCTTTACCCGCTGGCACTTATCGTGTTGACTGGCGCGCGGTTTCTTCAGATACGCACCCTATTACCGGTAATTACACCTTTACAGTGAAGTAATATTATGAACGACCTGATTATGATTGTTATTCGTTTTCTTCTTTATCTGGATTTGATGGTAATATTTGGATTGCCATTTTTTCAGATATATGGAATAAGCGGTGTCAGACATGAAACCTATAACCTGACTAATTTCAGGTCGTTTATAACCTTTGCTGTTGTTACAGGCATCATTCTTACTGGCATTAATATGCTCCTGGTATCTAATGCCATGAGTGGAGTAACTGACCTCAGAGAATTATCCATCCATGTTATCGAGATGGTGATAGAAGAAACTGATGTGGGTATTAGCTGGATTGTCAGGCTCTGTGCCCTGTTTACCACACTCGGTGCTTTGTTCCTTTACACTAATAAGAGAGTATTGTCCTGCCTGCTGATGACGATGAGTGGGGGCGTGGCGCTGGCTACACTTGCCTGGGGAGGACACGCCGTTATGCATGACGGTCTGCATTACTATCTCCATTTACTGAGCGATCTGACCCATCTCGGCGCTGCAGGTGCCTGGACAGGTGCTCTGGTTGCATTTGCTATCCTGCTGATGCGCAGAAACGAGCATAATGCACAGAGCGTCATTGTGATATCTGACTCCCTGGCAAAATTTGCCACGGCAGGAACGGTGATTGTTGTAGCCCTGATCCTGAGTGCGCTGGTCAACTATCTGTATATTGCTGAGGGTAACTTAACTCCCTTATTCAACAGTTCCTGGGGGAGGATATTGCTTGCCAAGACGGCTCTGTTTGTTCTGATGCTTCTTCTGGCTGCAGCAAACCGGTTTCACCTGGGTCCCCGGCTTGAAGTTATGGTCAGGGAAGGGAATTATGATCGCAGCGTTGCCCTGATGCGAAACAGCATCCTGACAGAATTCGTTGTTGCGATTATCATTCTGGGCGCCGTAGCGTGGCTTGGAATGCTTGCTCCGTCTCAGATCAGCTAGGGGACAGCCAAAGCTCATGCGTGAGATTTTTACTTTCATATCAGCGAGTTGACCATGCAGCGTATTTTAATCGTTGAAGACGAACAAAAAACAGGTCGTTACCTGCAGCAGGGACTGGTTGAGGAAGGCTATCAGGCCGATCTCTTTAATAATGGCCGCGATGGTCTCGGGGCCGCGTCGAAGGGACAGTATGATTTGATAATACTGGACGTGATGCTGCCTTTCCTCGACGGGTGGCAAATCATCAGCGCACTGAGGGAGTCCGGGCACGAAGAACCGGTCCTGTTTTTAACCGCAAAGGACAACGTGCGGGACAAAGTGAAAGGACTGGAGCTTGGCGCAGATGACTACCTGATTAAGCCCTTTGATTTTACGGAGCTGGTTGCACGTGTAAGAACCCTACTGCGCCGGGCACGCTCGCAGGCCGCAACAGTCTGCACCATCGCCGATATGACCGTTGATATGGTGCGCCGGACCGTGATCCGTTCGGGGAAGAAGATCCATCTCACCGGTAAAGAATACGTTCTGCTTGAGTTGCTGCTGCAACGCACCGGAGAAGTGTTACCCAGGAGTCTTATCTCGTCCCTGGTCTGGAACATGAATTTTGACAGTGATACGAATGTGATTGATGTCGCCGTGAGACGTCTGAGAAGTAAAATTGATGATGACTTTGAGCCAAAACTGATCCATACCGTTCGCGGTGCCGGATATGTCCTGGAGATCAGAGAAGAGTGAGGTTCAAAATTTCCCTGACCACACGCCTGAGCCTGATTTTTTCTGCGGTGATGCTTACGGTATGGTGGTTATCAAGTTTTATCCTGATTAGCACCCTGAATGGCTATTTCGATAATCAGGACCGCGATTTTCTGACAGGTAAACTTCAGCTCACCGAAGAGTTTCTTAAAACAGAGACGTTCAGGAACAAAACGGATATTAAGTCATTATCAGAAAAAATAAACGATGCGATGGTGGGGCACAATGGCTTATTCATTTCTATAAAAAACATGGAAAATGAAAAAATTGTTGAACTCTATGCCAAAAATTCTGTTGTTCCAGCGGTCCTGCTTAATAAGTCGGGTGATATTCTCGACTATATGATCCAGACTGAAGAAAATAACACCGTGTATCGCAGTATCTCGCGGCGGGTTGCTGTGGTTCCGGAACAGGGTCGAAGCAAACATGTCATCATTACGGTTGCCACGGATACCGGGTATCACACCCTGTTTATGGACAAACTCAGTACCTGGCTGTTCTGGTTCAATATCGGTCTGGTCTTTATTTCTGTTTTTCTGGGCTGGCTGACCACACGTATTGGTCTGAAACCGCTACGGGAAATGACCAGTCTGGCTTCCTCCATGACCGTACACAGCCTGGATCAGCGTCTAAATCCCGATCTGGCTCCGCCGGAAATCTCTGAGACCATGCAGGAGTTCAATAATATGTTTGATCGCCTGGAGGGGGCATTCCGGAAACTGTCAGATTTCTCGTCTGACATCGCGCATGAGCTGCGCACACCAGTCAGTAATCTGATGATGCAGACGCAGTTTGCACTGGCTAAGGAAAGGGATGTTTCGCATTACCGCGAAATTTTATTCGCTAACCTGGAAGAACTGAAAAGGTTGTCACGAATGACCAGTGACATGCTTTTTCTGGCACGTTCAGAGCATGGTCTGCTGCGGCTGGATAAACATGATGTGGATCTGGCAGCCGAACTGAATGAATTACGTGAGTTGTTCGAGCCCCTGGCAGACGAAACAGGAAAGACAATCACGGTTGAAGGAGAGGGCGTTGTTGCCGGAGACAGCGATATGCTCCGACGTGCTTTCAGTAACCTGCTTTCCAATGCAATCAAGTATTCTCCCGATAACACCTGTACAGCGATACACCTTGAGCGTGACAGTGACTGTGTGAACGTGATGATTACGAATACGATGTCCGGCCAGGTTCCCGCTAATCTGGAACGTTTGTTTGACCGGTTCTATCGCGCAGACTCATCAAGGTTCTACAACACGGAAGGCGCGGGGCTGGGATTATCAATTACAAGGTCGATCATTCATGCTCACGGCGGCGAGCTGTCAGCAGAACAGCAGGGGCGGGAAATTGTGTTCAGTGTGCGTCTGTTAATGGATTAATACCGTTATTCAGGAGAAACCCGGAAGGTGACAAAAATGTCATCGTTCAGTCACGCGATAAACAGAGGCGGTTTTTTATAATCAGCCATAAATCAGGACAGCGTGATAATTCAATCGCCCGGTTCCTGGCGTGATGATCAACCAGCCCTGAGATCAAATGCTTTCTCTGTTATAAGCATTGATTGTTCGGGTATGAAAACACCGGAGACCCAACCATGAAAAAGATCCTTGTATCCTTTATTGCCATGATGGCTGTCGCTTCATCTGCCTGGGCTGCAGAGACAATGAACATGCATGACCAGGTAAATAATGCCCAGGCGCCTGCCCATCAGATGCAATCATCCGCTGAAAAAAGTGCAGTTCAGGGGGAGAGCATGAAAATGATGGATATGAGCGGTCACGATCAGGCCGCAATGTCCCATGAAATGATGCAAAACGGCAATTCTGCCGCCCATCAGGACATGGCTGAAATGCATAAAAAAATGATGAAAGCCAAACCTGAGAACACCCAAGAAACTGCTAAGCCATTTTCCGAAATGAGCGAGCATGAGAAAGCCGCTGTTGTGCATGAGAAGGCGAATAATGGCCAGTCTTCCGTTATTCATCAGCAACAGGCGGAAAAGCATCGCAGCCAGATCACCCAGAATTAACCCGCAGCTCCACTTGTCAGACCCTCATTTGACGCCGAAGTCACTGGCTTACGCTCCCGTCCGGGAGCGTTTTTTTTATAAGCGAAATGAATAATAATGAAAGAGTCCATACACAATGTTTTTTTGGTCATGTCGACCTCACAATTAACTTATATTGTTTGAGAATCCTGTTCCCCAGTCATCTCCAGGGTTCATGCCGCGCCGTATCCTGAGACTGGCTGAGAATACGAATGACCGTAACCATAGAATGTGATGATACAAAATAGATCGTATGCCGGTTCTACCGGCAGTGTGCAGATATCGTCTCCCAGCTCTGCACAATGCGTGCCGATATCATGCATGGCCAGCACATCAAATACTGCAGCTATACGACCGATCTATGCATCCACCTGAACAACCCCGATCTGTCTGAAGCTGTAGTCCCAGATGGCCTCCAGATCCTCTTCTGCTTTGGGTGTCAGCTCAATCTCTTTCATTTGCCACCCTGGCCCTGACATTCCTCAGGAATGCATTCTTGTTCCATGGTTTCGCCTCGCCGCTGCTGATCCCTTCGGCCAGCAGATCGCGCAGTTCCTGAAGTCTGGATTCAGCCTGCTTTTCATGCAGCTCATCACCCACGTCCACCGTCATCGTACGAGCCATAACCCCTCCATATCTTAATGTAAGATTTATTCTTACATCATTAAATCAGCTTACTACGCTGCTTCCATCTCCGGCATTTTTTCAAAACAGCCCTGCTGCAGTCTGGAGATCCGACTTTGCCTTTTTTCGGATCTGTGCAAAATGAAGAGAGTGACGCTGGAATCATAACTTATCCTATGCATCAAATTCATCCTGAAAAATGCAGATATAAAATATTGCATCACATTTACGCGTGTGAGATGCTGATATCAGAATGCAGTCAGTAGTCGTTAACAGGGTGCCCGTAATGAAAGATGCCAAATCAAAAGACCTCTCTGAGTTGTTTAACACCATTACGGTGCGTAATGTGCCAGCTGATGTGGATGAAGCTATCACGCGGCAGGCTAAAGCCGCCGGCAAATCAAAGAGTGATTTTGTGCAGGAGTTTCTGACGGCAACATTTGGCGATCTGATCGGCAATTTCATCCGCACCAGTGAACTGGTTGCCCTGATGGACCAGGAAATGGCGAGGATGGCCGGAACAGTACTGAGCGAGCATGTTTATGATCTGGAGATGACTCAGGCCGGCCACCGGGAGTTCTGCCGTATTCTCGGGATAAAAAACAACGATGATTTGCAGCGCATTATGCTCGCGGGGATGCCATACCTTCAGATCCGCGCCGGACAGCTGAGAGGGATTGACAGCCTGGCAAGGGGGAACTCCCTGTATGCCGCACTGCTGGTCAACGGGGCGTCCCGGGATGAAGAGACGGTACAGGCGCTTCACCGGTCACTTTTTAATATGTTCCCGGAAACTGTTTTTCAGGAAATGATTAATGAACTGCGAAAGGCAATGCGCATGGACGCTTTTGAATGGTCGCTTATCTGAGACAGATATAAACGAGAAAAGCCACCCCGAGGGATGGCTTTTCCGGTACTAACTTTAACGCACGGGTCCGAAGAAATCCGCGCCTTGATGGGATAAATCTACCAGTTACTGGTACGCCCGTCAACCTGACCCTCAGTTTAGCCCGGGAGGGCTGTATGCAGCTGGAAGACTATATCTCGGCCGGGCGGCTGAACATTTACACTGACGTGCTGAAGCTGAAACCTGGTGAAGAACTGGGCGGGTATAACTGGAACAAAGCCGTTTCCGCCGCCATGCAGCCGCTGATGCACTGCCTTGAGGTGACGCTGCGTAACGCCATCGATTACAGTATTCGCCATGCCCGGCTGCCCGGCGCTGCCGGACACTGGCGAACCGATACCAACTGGATCTTTGATTTACCCCGCTATATCGGTGACAAGACCTGGATACGCCAGAACAAGCGCTACAAAACCGATGTATTAGACGTCAACTAGTTTTGCCGACTGGCGCCAACTATTCTGGCCGCATCCTTTAGTGCGACGTTAAGTCGCGCTGGTTACTGCCTTTGCCGTCTTTTTCCTGTAGCTTTCTCCCTTCAGTTCGAACATATATCCGTGGTGGATCAGCCTGTCGGCCGCCGCTACTGCCATCGTCTCATCCACGAAGATGCTGCCCCATGTGCTGAACGGATGGTTACTGGTGATCACCAGACTCCCTCGTTCATAGCGATGAGCGATTAACTCGAACAGCACACCGGTTTCCGCGTTGTCGCGTTTGACATAACCGAGGTCATCCACCACTATCACCCGATAGCGATCCAGTTTCAGTAACAGCTCATTCAGTTTCAGCTGAGCTCTGGCTTTACGCAGTTCCTGCAACAGCTCTCCCGCGCTGTAGAACCGGGCCCGGTAGCCCTGACCTACAACGCCATCCACGATCGCTGCCGCCAGATGGCTTTTCCCCAGCCCGCTGGCGCCGAACAGCAGGACGTTTTCACCTGCATCAACCCAGTCTGTCGTTTCGCAGAGCTGCCGGAACTGAGCTGCATTCAGCTCCGGCACCTGGGCGAAGTCATATTCACCCAGGGTTTTCGCGACCGGCAACCGGGCTTCCTTTTTATAGCGGCGCAGCTTTTCGCTTTCACGCCACAGCAGTTCTTCATTACACAGCGTCAGCAGATAGCGTGACGGGGTCCACCCCTCTGCCAGCGCACGTTTTTCCAGCGCATGCCATTCCGCGCCAACGCGTGTCAGGCGCAGTTTTCGCAGGCTGCGTTCCAGGTGATGGATATTGCTCACTGCAGACCTCCTTTTCCACGCAGCAACTGCTCATAACTGCTCAGGTTATGCTGAACGACACTGACGGGCGGTAGCTCTTTTTCCTTTATTCCCAGGAACCGCATCAACCGGTTCAGATCCAGTTCGCCTGGGGTATTCAGCATCTGCTCCATCCCGCGTGCCACGACCGAGATATCGTCATACCCCGCAGCCAGTTTCAGTGCGTGTACCATCAGTCTGCCAGCCATTTCGGGCTCCAGGTGGTTGCACAGACGGCGCCATAGTTTTCGCCATTCATCATCCGGCAGGATGTCGTTTCTCAGTGTCGCATGGCAGAACGCCCCGGGCTTTTTTGCCAGGCTGTCGATCACATGCCGGAAGTCGATTCGCCGTGCCCGCGTCTTGCCTTTTTCGGGTCTGACCCGGGGACAGTTCATGACTTCGTTACTGCCAACGTAACAACTCAGACGGTCATCCCATAACCGGACCCGCAGAAGCTGGCCAACCAGCCGGGAAGGGACGCTGTAGATGACGTGCCTGACGTTGATGGTACTGCTGCTACTGACCCTCACCGTCAGTTCGTCATAGTCGGCGCTGCGACGAAGCGGCAGCGGCTTCAGATGAGGCTGCTCTTCTTTAACCAGATCCTGATTATTGCGGTTATGCCGCATGACCTGCTGAGTGATGAAGGCCTGGTATTCTTCAAGCGTACTGAAGTCGTTGCTACCGCGTAGTATCAGCGCCTGGCGGATCCGCCGTTTCAGATGCCCGTGAGCGCTCTCCACCGAACCGTTTTCATGGCCCCGTCCGGCATTATTGTGCACGCCCTGCATACCGTAGTGCCGGCAGAGCTCGGCATAACGCTCTGTCAGTTCCCGTTGACCGTCTTCACCCCGGTGTTTCCACGCGGCCCGCAGGCTGTCAGTTTTGTGCTCTGACGGCACGCCGCCTAACTGACCGAGCGCCTCCTGCAACCCTTCAGCCAGGGCAGAGAAGCTCTCCCCACCCAGCACAACCCGCATCCAGCTCCAGTGGCTCCACTCAAGGCGGAAGTGATACAGCTTATGCGCCAACAACTTACCGGCGATGGTGACAACTACGCCTTTCAGCTCAGTAAAGTCAGACAGACCACGCAACCCGGGTTGATGCCGCTGGCGGAACATGACCTCCTGCTCCGCACCATATTGCAACTTCCATTCACGGACCCGCCGCTGCATTGTCCTGCGGAGGTTGTTGGGGTACTGACCAGGATATTTATCCTGTAGCATTTCCAGCAACGTGGTTGGCATCAGAGCAGGCCTTTCTTTCAGTAAAGGGACAAGCTCGCTGTCCCACACAGCTTCAAGTGGATCTTTACGCGTTCGCCAGTGGCGTTCACCGGCTTTCGACCACTGATCTTTCTCGATCCGGCGACCAGATCGGACAGAGATACCGGCCTTCATGGCCGAGATATGCTGGGTTGCCCCTTTTTTACGTTGAGTCATGTAGTAACTGACCTGAGAAGTATTGAGCGTCACGCCATTTCCTGTTGGAGCATGTACATGACATTCAGATTACAAAACCGGCCAGAATAATCAGCACCAGGCGGACTGAGTTATTGTCGTCTCATACCGATGCCCGTGGCCAGAAGCTCATGCATCACGGGAAACCGGTGTATGACCGGACAGCCTGGGAAGAAGACTGTATCCGTAAGGTGTCAAAACGTATCCGTGCTGCGGGCAAGGCGCCGACGGCAGAGCGGGTGATCTCCGGTCTGGACTTTGGTTTCTGGACCAATTTTCTCACGAAAAACTACGATGAACCGCGGAACCGCTCGCTCCTGTGGCCCCAGTTGCTTCCGTCGGTGTTCCCCGGCGCCCCGGCCGGCACCCCCCGTCACGTGCTGGAAAAGAAATTTACCCGTATCCGTGACTTGCGTAACCGCCTGGCGCACCATGAAGCAGTCTGGAAATTCCAGGAGGAAGATCCGGTTACCGGTGCGCCGGATTACAACCGCCCGGTATATGGTCTTCAGGCGTCCCTGCAGCTGTTGCGTCGGGCATGGAAAGATATGCTGGAGGCTCTCAGCTGGCTCAGTCCTGCAAGGCATGCTGCGTTTCTGGCAGAAGGTCATCATCTGCGTTTCGAGGCACTGGCCACGCACGATGGTTTGCTGAGTTTCACCGGACGGGCACAGCTGATGCACGACCTGAACGTGCGGCGCAGTAAAGAGATCAGAAAATTATTGCGGGGGCTCGGACAGCAAAAAATCATCCGCCTGACCAGCCGTACCCGGATCATTGCCATTATTGGTCCCGATTTTATCCGTACCCTCTGACCTTTCCCCTCCCTTGTGGCAGGGGATTCTTCACAAAACACTGAAAGCTGAACGGCTTCCGTTGCCATTTTCAGCAGGACATGAGGCACGTCCCACTTGCTTTCCGCATAGCCAGACATGCCATGCTGACGCAAAGCGTTAGTCGCTCATCCACTGAAACGTAAGTTGCTTATTAATGGCAGATACATCATCCGGCATAGCCAGAAAATAAAAATGAGGTGTTCCAGACCGCTTCAGTACCTCATAACGATGGGTCCCGTCCCCGAAATGAAATCCACCATCTTCGTGCACAGATAACAGGACCGGTGAAACAGGCCATCCTTTTGCGATATGCAGTATGGCCTTTCCGAGTTTCGGGTTGGTAATTTCCACCCAGAGGCTGGAATCTGTCAGTCGAAAGAAGGAATTAATAAGCGGGTCAAAATCAGCAAAAGAGGCTTTCCCCAGCACCAGAGAACTGAGATCAATTTGTTCACAGTCAGCAGGCTGCAATACCCGTGGACCAGGAAGGTAAATCGAATGTCTGCGCCCCGGAACAGACAGATCCCAGTTAATGTCTGTCTGTCCTGCCGTTGGCCATCTGTCCGGAGACAACCCCTCCAGGGCATCAATCTCATCATCTGAAATCCGGAACAATTCTTCCTGGTGATCGCCTTTAAACATTAAACTCAACGCTTCGGCCCACATATCGCGAGCTTCATTGTTCTGGTCTGTCATTGCCATGTTCTCCTGTACTAAGAAGGCCACATTGTGCGCCTTTTCACGCTCTGGAGCCTAATACAGGCATGTGATAATCCTTGCTTCCTACTTAGCCAGAAACCGGATCTGCGCGGCGGGAAACGCGCAAAGGATATGATAATCAAACCAAACACATAAAATCATACTGAATGTGATATTTAGCATTAAACACACAATAATATCTGATATGATATTTGAATTATTAGTAAGAAATCATACATGATATGATTTTTAACCTAACCGGACATGTTCAGACGGAGCGAGCAGGATGGATGAGAAAGAAGTGAATTTTTCACTCAGCTATGAGCAGCTGACCCGGATAGCGGAAGAGCGTATCCGTGAATGCAATCTGGACAGCCAGGGCGCGATTTACATCAGCGAGTCAGCCAAGGCCGGTGCCGTGCTGAGCTATTGGTATGAACTGGCCATAAATGGCTATGCCTCAGTGAATGCCATAAAGAGACAAGAGCTCATAGACGCCGATCACCTGCGCCTCAGACAACTCATCTGGCCGGAGGCGGACAAGCAATGACTCAGGCGCGCCGACCATCGCCGCTGCAGCGGCGGGTGCTGATTGTGCTGGCCGCCCTCGATGCGAAACGTCCGGGGCCGGTGGCGACGCGGGATATTGAGCGGGTGCTGGAGCAGGGCGGGGACGCCCCGGTGTACGGGCCGAACCTGCGCGCCTCCTGCCGGCGCATGGAAGCCGCGGGCTGGCTGCGCACCCTGCGCGCCCCGAACCTGCAGCTGGCCGTCGAGCTGACGGAGGCCGGTCGCGGCATTGCAGAACCGCTCTTCCAGGCAGAACGCGAGGCTGAAACGGCACGACAACGACTGACAGACGTCCGGCGTCTGCCGTTACGCCAGACGGCTGCCGGTGACGCGGTGGAGCTGCAGCTGGGTGACGGTCATTACTCCCTGCGGGAAGCGGCCTACGTGATCCGTCTGGACGGTACCACCTGCCTGCAGCTGACGGATGCCGGCGGCATACGCCGGATAAAAGAGGGCGATCCCCTGCAGGTGGCCAGCTGGTATCAGACCTGTTTTGATGCAGGCCTGCCGGTCACCGTCCAGGTGAATGAGAGCCGGGACTGATAGCCACCACACAAGGAATATGAGCATAAAATGAAAGTCACTGAACCCGGGCTGAATAAGCTGATCGATAACCTGAACACCCTGATTTGCGAGGACAGCCTGCTCACGCGCCAGGAGCGTGAAACGCTGGTACTGGCCGTCGCCGCTATCGGCGCCATGAAAGCGCGCGTCGGCTTGAAAAAAGGCGATGCGCCGACCGTTGCCAGACGGGAAAAAAGGGAGAAAAAAGCCCGCCAGCCTGATCCGCGTTTTCCGCGAGCCGGTCATCCCTGGCAGGAAGACGAAAAAACCTTACTGAGTGATGCGCTCGATTCGGTACCGGACGAAGAGATTGGCAGGCATCTGTTCTGGCTTTCCGAGAAACTGGGCAGAACGCCTTTCAGTGTTGCTTTCCAGATCGCGGCAATCAGGGAGCTGCAGGACGGCTGGGAGGAGCAGTTCAGGGAGATTTCGGATAACATTCGCTTGTCCGGCCTGAGCATCAGTGATTATCTTAAGCAGAACGGCACGGACCTGAACGCCTGAATGCCATTTTCGTTACAGACAAATTATATAACTGAGGGCAGTGATGAAAACAGCGGTATGGGTGGTGGTGTATTTCGCGATGTGTTTTCTGCTTTTCACAGGATGGATGTTCGCCTTTGCGCAGTATGCGCCCTATAACGGGCAGGAACACGCGTTTTCTCTGACGTATCTGCTTAATTTATTTTTTCTTCATGTTGTGATGGTACCTTACTACGAGTTTATTCAGACTGAAACATACAGCAATGCATTAATGAGTATGGCAGATGAATCCGGTCAGATGATACGTTTTCATCACGTAGTGCCTGTTCTCTGGATATATAGTCTGTCCGCACTCTTAACTTTTGCGGTTTACATTACATATGCAAAATGGTTCACTCATAACCGACTGAAAGAAAAGCATCTTCCAGAATGATATTACCGGGACACCTCAGGATATAAATTAATGACGAAACAGGAATGGATTTTACGACTACGCCGCTGTACATCACAGGAAACTCTGGAAAGGATAATAGAAAAAAATAAATATTCCCTGACGGATGACGAACTTGAGCATTTTAATGCCGCAGTGGATCACCGGCTGGCGGAAATGGCAATGGGGAAGTTTTATGATAAAATACCTGCAGGCGTCTGGAAATATGTTAAATAATACAGCCAGCATCAGTCTGTTCGCAGTTATCTCACCTGGAGCGCAATCATGAATATGATATTTGAACTGATTGGATTGTTACTGGTAGTCGGATGCGCATTCTTCACCACTTTTTTCTTAGCCGCAGTAGCAGGCACTATGGTAGTTATTCTTGGATGGGGAATTTCTATTGTCACCCCGAAGGTGGTTACCTGTACTAATGATTGCATCACTACTGTTTTTGATGCCAAACCCTTTGGCTGGCTTCTGATTGTGTTTTCATTAACCATGATGTTCTTTATTATCAGGGGTATGATTAAACGTTAGATTGCCTTTAGTGTGTAGTTAAATCATCATCACAACAGCGTTAATCTGAAACTGATATTGCCGGAGGGGATCATCATGACGGGAAGAGGCATTAACACAGTACGTATCGGTGATGAAGTGAAGCACATCACCGAGCTCGATGCACTAACACTCATGCATGAATGGTCAAAGCTTAAAAAAGAAAATGCAGACCTGTATGACTATAACCGTCAGGTTAACCGGGGGTGGCGCGGCTTTATTCTTCGCCTGATGGGTATCCATTTGCCTGAAAAAAAACGTGTTTGTCTTTATGGCATTAATGCCAGAAAAGAATCCATCTATCCCGACTGAAGCCGTGCTGGCAGTGATAGTGAGCAGGCCATTGCAGAAGAACAGCTGTAATTTGACGCTAAGTTGTTGATATTTAACATAAAACGCATTATCGACACTTTGGGATGTGTAGCATTTGCTATACGTTCGTGTTGTGTTATTCTTGTATACCAATTGCTATACAGGAGAGGTGTGTATGAAATCAGATGTTCAACTCAACCTAAGAGCTAAAGAGTCTCAGAGGGCACTCATTGATGCCGCTGCAGAAATCCTTCATAAATCGCGAACCGACTTCATTCTGGAGATGGCCTGCAAGGCTGCGGAGAATGTGATCCTTGATCGCCGTGTTTTCAATTTTAACGACGAACAGTATGCAGAGTTCATCGATATGCTCGATGCACCAGTCGAGGATGAGCCCGCCATTAATAAACTACTGACAAGGAAACCTCAGTGGGATGTATAACTGCGCCCGAGCCATTATCCAGCGCCCATCAACTGGCAGAGTTCGTCAGTGGAGAAACCGTACTCGATGAATGGCTAAAACAGAGAGGTTTAAAAAATCAAGCTCTTGGCGCTGCCCGAACGTTCGTTGTTTGCAAGACGGGTACGAAGCAAGTAGCTGGTTTTTACTCTTTGGCCACCGGTAGCGTTAACCATACGGAAGCGACAGGCAGTCTTCGGCGTAACATGCCAGATCCTATACCGGTGATTATACTCGCTCGCCTGGCCGTAGATGTCTCATTGCACGGAAAAGGGGTTGGCGCCGATTTACTTCACGATGCCGTTCTACGCTGTTATCGCGTAGCTGAGAATATTGGCGTCCGTGCGATAATGGTTCACGCGCTTACTGAAGAAGCCAAAGGCTTCTATACTCACCATGGATTTACGGCATCGCAAACTCATGAGCGGACTCTGTTCCTTAAACTTCCATGACTGGTTACTGGAGTGGGGAAGTGACTGACACATACGTAACCTATTGATTATCATACCATTTATTCCAATATTTAACATAATCTTTGTTATGCGCACTAACTTTGTAACTCCCATATTCTAATGTCACTTTTAACCCATTTAGTGATGTCACTTTTTCTGGCATAAAGGATCTAATCCTCAGGCCATGGAGACATCAGGATGCTTGTGACCATGTCAGATAAAGAACTCAGCCGGATCAACGTCATTCAATCAGTTGTTGAAAAACGTATGCGCCGTCGTGATGCTGCTCATCAGCTTGCTTTGACCGAACGTCAGACACAGCGTCTGATGAACCGCTTTCGTGAGTCTGGCGCTGCAGGACTGGCAAACCTTCAGCGTGGACGCCCAGGTAATCACAGGCTTCCTGAGTCACTGAAGCTGCGAGTACTTTCGTTACTTCACGATCATTACAGCGACTTTGGACCAACGCTAGCCGCAGAAAAATTACGCGAACGTCACAACATCACAGTATCTGTTGAAACGCTCAGAAAATGGATGATAGCTGATGGACTCTGGGTTCCTTATTCACGTCGCAGGCCCCGCGTTCATCAACCCAGATACCGGCGTGACTGCCTCGGAGAACTTGTTCAGATAGATGGTTCTCCGCACGACTGGTTTGAAGGCCGTGCGCCGAAATGCTGCCTGCTCGTCTTTATTGATGACGCGACTGGCCGCCTGATGCACCTCCGCTTTGGTGAGACTGAATCAGCCTTTGATTACATGATGGCCACTCGCGAGTATCTCGAGCAACACGGCAAGCCCCTTGCGTTCTACAGCGATAAGCACGGCATTTTCAGGGTCAATAATGGAGGTTCAACCACAACCGGCGTCACCCAGTTTGGTCGTGTGCTTTCTGAACTGGGGATCGAGCTGATTTGTGCCAACAGTCCGCAGGCTAAAGGCCGCGTAGAGCGCGCAAATCAGACACTTCAGGATCGGCTTATCAAAGAGATGCGTCTCGAGGGAATCAGCAGTATTGAAGCAGCCAACGCCTGGCTGGATACCTTCATCACTGACTTCAATCGTCGCTTCGCAAGATCAGCGAAATACCCCAAAGATCTGCACCGACCCGTGGCTGAAAGCAACGAAGAGCTGGATGATATCTTTGCCTGGCAGGAGCTGCGTAAACTGTCTAAAACGCTGACTTTCCGCTATGACAAGATGATATATCTGGTTGAACCTACAGAAGAAAACACCCGTATCGCGGGCGAAAAACTCACAGTCTACGATTATCCAGACGGCACACTGGCATTCAAATACGGTTACCGTTCACTCAAATATCAGGTATTCGACAAACTGGAATGTTGATCCTACCCACGTAATGTGGACACGTCCCTAAGCGAGGGTCTGGTTTTCGAACTGTTCCGGGCTGAGGCCGCCGCAGGTACTGTGGCGACGCCAGCGATTGTAATCACACTCGATATAATTAAACACCGTTGTCCGCATTATTTCCCGGCTGGCAAAACGTTCTCCGTGGACACATTCCACTTTCATTGAATGGAAGAAGCTCTCTGCGCAGGCGTTGTCATAGCAGTTGCCACGGCCGCTCATGCTGCCGCGCAGATGATATCGTTTGAGCAATGCCTGATAATCCGCTGAGCAATACTGTCCTCCTCGGTCGGTATGAACGATAACATTCTGCGGCCGTTTACGACGCCAGAGAGCCATCTGCAGCGCATCGCAGGCAAGCTGTGCTGTCATCCGTGACGACATTGACCAGCCGATAACTGCCCGTGACCACAGGTCAATGACCACAGCAAGATACAGCCAGCCTTCATCAGTGCGCAGGTAAGTGATGTCACCGCACCATTTCTGGTTTGGACCGCTGGCGCTGAAGTCCTGCTTCAGCAGGTTCTCTGACACCGGTAGACCGTGCTCACGGTAGCTGACCGGGCTGAACCGGCGTGCGGCTCTCGCCCGCAACCCCTGACGGCGCAGGCTGGATGCGATGGTTTTAATGTTATACGTCAGACCCTGCTCCCGGAGTTCATCTGCCAGGCGCGGCGCACCGTAGCGCTGTTTGGCCTCAGCGAATGCCTGACTGACAGCAGCATCACTGATGAGCCGGAACTGCTGGCGTGGACCGGGTTGATGGCGACGTTTGAGCCACGCATACCAGCCGCTTCGGGCCACCCGGAGGACGCGGCACATGGCTTTGACGCTGAACTCAGCCTGATGCTTTTCGATGAAGACATACTTCATTTCAGGCGCTTCGCGAAGTATGTCGCTGCCTTTTGGATAATGGCCAGCTCCTCTGCCTGCTCAGCCAGTTGCCGTTTGAGGCGGGCATTTTCAGCAGCCAGTTCGTTCTCCCGTTCTGAGGATGTCATTTGCTGCTGTTGTTTACTGCGCCAGTTGTAGAGCTGCGATTCATACAGGCTGAGCTCGCGGGCGGCTGCGGCCACGCCGATACGCTCAGCGAGTCTAAGGGCTTCATTGCGGAATTCAGGCGTGTGCTGCTTACGCGTCTTCTTTGTGGTTGATGCTGGCTTTGTCATGTGAGCTACCTCTGGTTGAGAGTTTACTCACTTAGTCGCGTGTCCACTATTGCTGGGTAAGATCACTTTACCCCTCTGGTGTGCCTGCCAAAGGGGATTTTTTTCTTTAATGCGCTTCTCAGCACAAAGCTGAATGAATCATCGATTCTTCCAAATATCGGCTGGCGATGATAAGGTATATTTATGATGTAACTGTGCCTGAACTTATGTGACGTCAAATAGCCCATCAGCTTCTACCTGTATGCGTCAGTTACGTATGGTTTTATCAGCGACAGCCTGCAACGACACTCACCGACGGGGACTGATGGGTTACCATCCAGTTGTCTATCTAGCATACAAAATGTCGCCTACAGGACTTACGTCGTTTTTAGGAATAAAACGATCATGATGTAACTGTGGGAGGGATAGGGGCGCTACGAGAAATCTGACCTGGTACACCCCTGTAACCCTGCTGGATCTCACGTAGCGCAGTTTGGTGATAATCTGAAAAATTAAGAGAACTGTCTACCCAACGAACATAAGGTTAAATCAGATTTCATGATATCTTAGATAGTAGATATCATTTTAGCAAGTATATATGATAAATTATAGATATTTTAGGCAATTCTCTCAGTAAAAATTAACAAAAAATGTAATAATAGCATTCACAAAATGATAGCATGTATACATTTTAGATAGGCAAAGGGGTTATGTATGTACAGAAAAAAAAGAGGAACAATCAAACCAGTAGCTATTTTGATTGCTATATTTTCTGCTTGCTTGACTTTGGACTTTCTTTTTTTTGTATATGATACTAACAATAAAAACAAAGAAACAATATCCGAAATATCACGCCTCACTGATAACATGATCTCGTATGCAAATAAAACAAATGATACAGTAATGAGTATTACATCTAGTGGAAAGAATTGTGATGATTATCTTCCTGATATTAGAAGGATTGTTACTATAACTCCCTTTATACGCTCCACTTTTTTTGGTACGAATGATACTATAAAATGCCATTCTCTCATTGGGCGATTAGATATAAAAGACCCACAACCATCTTATGTGTCCAATAAGATGGCTTTGAGTACAGGAAGTTTGATTCAGACAAAGCATCCAATTCTTTTGGTCAGGAAGAAATATAATTCAGACTTCTATGCTACTGCGATCGATGGTATGTATTTGCAAATGATAATGAAGCAGTTGTCAGAGTCAGGTTTGTCAATAGAGCTTAAGGTTGGCAATGTTTACTTATCAGCAAATGGTGAATTATCATTAACCTCCCATAATAGTAAAAATGTCGCATTTCAATTCATAAACTCAGTAAAATATCCATACCGGTTAAGTGCAGGTCTTAACTATACTTCCGTTTTTATTGCTTACTTATATATCCAGCGCTATCATATCTATGTCCTAATATGTATTTTTGTGGCATTGTTATTTATTATCATTAGGCGTTCAAGACTGCATTACACCCTAACTGATGATATGATGCTGGGTCTTGAAGGCGGAGAATTTATAGCTTATGGTCAAAAGATAATCAACATTAAAACAGGTAAAGCAAGTGGCGTAGAGATTCTGGTTCGTTGGGTCCACCCAACGCATGGACTTATTCGACCAGATATGTTTATACCTCAGGCAGAACAATCTGGAATTATCATCCCAATAACTCAAAGTTTATTTAAACAAGTCTCTTCGGCTATTAATCAAATAGAGGAGCCTTTTTCTGAAGAGTTCTACATTTCGTTTAATGTAACAGCTAAACACTTTCATAATCTAACTTTATTTAAAGATTGCTTCCAATTTTTAAGCCAATTAAAAGACAATAAAATAAAACTTGTTTTAGAGCTCACTGAAAGAGAAGAAATCCCTCAGAATGAAACAAGCCTCAGATTATTTAGACTGCTAAAAAACCTGGGTGTTGAATTGGCCATTGATGATTTTGGTACCGGGCATTCAAGTTACTCTTATTTACATAATCATTACATTTCAATACTTAAGATAGATCGATCATTTATAGACAAGATTAGTGTCGATGCTGTATCTGGTGTACTAATTGATAGTATTATAGAGCTTGGACATAAATTATCATTAAAAATGATTGCTGAGGGAGTTGAAACTGAAGAACAGATTAAATACCTTGAAGAAATGAATGTACCATATGCGCAGGGCTATTATTACAGTAGCCCACAGCCGTTTAAAGATTTAATTTATGACTTGAAAGGGATTTAATTTCGATGTTCTATATACGTTTTAGTTGGTCTATTGTATAGGAGGAGTTAATTAAGCTATGTCATATGTGCGCTTGAATAATATTCCTTTATGCTGTTTTATACATCTATCTGGCTTTGTTGAATAAATAAGATTTCTTGCGAACGACCCTGTAGCTGGCTGGATT
>OLFS01000606.1_pt1 | contig 33619 bp, 28 predicted proteins | sample 1605491 | NCBI WGS metagenome assembly OLFS01 (sample SAMEA3888921, study PRJEB22519) | human gut metagenome | biome: human gut; feature: human-associated habitat; material: faeces | place: Denmark | collected 2011 | reverse complement strand
GGGGCGGATAGGGTGACTATGGCATGAAAGACAGCTGGGATAAGGGTTCCCGGTCGCTCCTATGAGAGCTGCAAGTCCCCCGCGGCAGTGGAACGCGAAAATGAGATGATCGTTATTTCACATCGCCTTTTTGGGTGGCCTTACATGAGGGATGATTCAGCCATCAAAATGGGGAAAGAAAATAAATCAAAAAGGTTATTGACTATTTGACTATTTGATGTATAATAGATTACAGAAATAAGGTAAGAGGTCAAGTGGAAAGCGGTGAGTGATATGAATAGCACGATGCTATCTGATAAAATAGAAAATTTCATTCTGGATCTGATGGATAAGCAAAATACAGATCAGTTGCTGCTAAAGCGCAAAGAGGTGGCCGACCGGCTCGCGTGTGCGCCTTCACAGGTGACGTATGTGATCAATACGAGATTCTCCGCCAATGATCGATTCATTGTCGAGTCACGGCGGGGGAGCGGTGGATATATCAAGATCTCCCTGCGACCTGCCTGTCGTGAGGAGGTGCCGGACTACTACCATCGGCTGAAGGCGGCAGCGAGTCAGTACCAGAATGAAAAGTCAAATCATCAAACAAAAGACAAACCGGTATCGCAGGAGGAGATAGAAAATGGTCTTCGGGGATATTTCCAGATGCTTTTGAATTACGACATCATTTCCGAGCGTGAGTATCGGCTGATGTATGCGATGACGCACACGATGCTGGAGTATTGTCCGGAAGGACACCGAAAGGAAGCCGGACGGACGATGATCCATCGCATCGAGTGGGCGCTGAAAGGAGAATAAATATGCTTTGTGAACGCTGTCATGCACATCCTGCCACCGTTCATATGGTGCAGGTGGTGAACGGACATAGAAAAGAGGAGCATCTCTGCAGTGAGTGCGCAGAGAAAGAGCATGTCTTCCAGAAGGAGCAGAGCTTCTTTGGACATGGATTCTTTGACAGTCCGCTGGATCATTTCTTCGGCGGATCGATGCTTGGGCATCTCTTAGAAGACCCCTTCGGGACCCGCACGCTGGAAGATCAGGGCGGACAATTCATCGAAGTCAGCCCGGAAAAGCTGCCGGAGAATGAAGACGGCTACAACCGCTTCAAAGAGTCCATCCGCCCGTCGTTCCAGAAAGGGAAGAATGAAATTCCCGTCAATGAACCGAAGGCCAAAGAAAAGATGGATGCTCCGGCGGAGAGCGAGGAGCTGCAAGCCTTGCGAAGGGAGCTTAAGAGCTGCGTCGATCGCGAAGACTTCGAGCGCGCCTGCGAGGTCAGAGATAAGATCAAGGCGATGGAAGGAAAGAAATGAGTGACTGGTGACTGAAATACCACCTTCATTTCTAATTTCTCATTTAATATAAACCCCAAAACAAAGGAGGGATTTCTATGGAAGACAGATATACAGATGGTGTAAAAAATGCCTGGAAATTTGCAGGAGAAGAGGCTTCGAAGCTGGGCAGTGATTATTTGGGGACCGAGCATCTGCTTTTGGGCATTGCCCACGAAAAAGATTCGGCCGGCGGCAAGATCCTGAATTCGCTCGGCGTGACCGTAGAGGCGGTGGAGCCGCTGCTTGCCGGGCAGGGGAGGAGCGGCTTCTTCTCTCGCCGTGAGCTGTATGTAGCGCCGCGGACGAAACGGGTGCTGGAAATGGCGGTGGAGGAAGCCAATGACCTTGGCAATTCCTTCGTCGGCACGGAGCATCTGCTGCTTGCCATTCTTCGGGAAGGCAGCGGCGTTGCGATGCAGATCCTGGAGCATTTCGGCGTGACACAGGAGAAGCTGCAGAAAGCCTTCGATACCTATATTTCGGAAGACGGAAATGGAGAAGGCAGCGCAGAGCTGGGAGAGATGGGGGATTTTGCCATCGACCTCAATGAAAAAGCCAAACAGGGCAAGATCGATCCTGTCATCGGGCGTCAGACGGAGATCAATCGTGTGATCCAGATCCTGTCCCGCAGAAATAAGAACAACCCTGTCCTCATCGGTGAGCCGGGCGTAGGCAAGACAGCCATCGCAGAAGGGCTTGCACAGCGGATCGTTTCTCATGATGTGCCGGAGATCCTGAAGGACTGTCATGTGATTTCTCTCAATATGTCCTCCGTCGTCGCCGGTACCAAGTACAGAGGCGAATTTGAGGAACGGCTGAAAAAAGTCATTGATGAAGTGAAGAAACATAAAGACTGGATCCTTTTCGTCGATGAACTGCATACACTGGTGGGCGCAGGCTCGACGGAAGGCTCCATGGATGCAGCCAATATCATGAAACCGGCTTTGGCACGCGGGGAGCTGCGCTGCATCGGCGCGACCACTTTGAAAGAATATAAGAAGTATATCGAAAAGGATGCCGCTTTGGAACGTCGGTTCCAGCCGGTCAAAGTCGGTGAACCGACACCGGAAGATACGCTGAAGATCTTGAAGGGGCTGCGTGATCGCTACGAAGCCTTCCATAAAGCGAAGATCACCGATGAAGCAATGAAAGCGGCTGTCGAACTTTCCGGCCGTTACATCACGGATCGTTTCCAGCCTGATAAAGCCATCGATGTCATCGATGAAGCCGCCGCCAAGGTCCGTATGGAAGCGTCTTCGACACCGGATGCGCTGAAAGAGAAGGAAGAAAAGCTGGCCTCCCTTTTGAAAGAAAAGGAAGCGGCTGTGGCTTCGCAGGATTTTGAAAAAGCCGCCGAGTATCGTGATGCTGCCAAGAAGATGCAGAGTGAGATCGCCCTCATGAAGAAGGACTGGAAGGGCGCGGATCATGATGATCTTAAAGTCACGGAAGAAGATGTGGCAGAAGTCGTCGCTAAATGGACGGGGGTACCGCTGCAGAATCTGAAGAAGAGCGACTCCGAGCGCCTGCTCCATCTGGAAGAAGAGTTGCATAAGAGAGTGGTTGGTCAGGATGAGGCTGTCCATGCCGTTGCCACGGCGATCCGTCGTGCGCGTGCCGGCATGAAGGATCCGAAACGTCCGATCGGTTCCTTCCTCTTCCTCGGCTCGACCGGTGTCGGCAAGACCGAGCTGGCTAGAGCGCTCGCTGAATGCATGTTTGGCAGTGAGAAAAATATGATTCGTTTCGATATGTCGGAATACATGGAGAAACACGAAGTGTCCCGTCTCGTCGGTGCGCCTCCAGGATATGTCGGCTATGAAGAAGGCGGTCAGCTGACTGATGCCGTGAGAAAAACGCCGTACAGCGTCATCCTCTTCGACGAAGTCGAAAAGGCGCATCCGGATTTCTTCAATATCCTTCTGCAGGTACTCGATGATGGTCGTCTGACCGATGGTCAGGGCCGCACCGTGGACTTCACGAATGCTGTCATCATCATGACCAGTAACCTTGGCTCTGCCCTCTTGAAAAACCAGATGAAGAAACTGGGATTCAAAGCAGAGGACAAAGGCGAGAAGAAGGAAACCTTCGAGGATGTGAAGAAGCTGATGATGGATGAAGTGAAACACACGCTCCGTCCGGAATTCATCAACCGTATCGATGAGATCATCGTCTTCCATCCGCTCACCGCTACCGATCTTTCCTCTATCGTGAACCTGATGCTTGCCAAGGTCGGCGAGAAGCTCGCGCACTTCGAAGTGAAGCTCGATGCCAGCGAAGAAGCGAAAAAGCTCCTCATCGATCATGGTACCGATGTGGAATACGGTGCCCGTCCGCTGCGCCGCACCATCCAGAAAGAAGTCGAAGACCCGATCTCCGAGCTCATTCTGCAGGAGGGGCTCGAAAAGAAGAAAGTCCTCCATATGGATGCCAAGGATGGCAAGCTGACTTTCCACGCGGAATGATGCCATCGCCTTTAGGCAGATGATATAATAAGAGTGCAATGGGAATGTCCCGCTGCACTCTTTTTGTGTTTTTAGGGGTTCAACGGGTTCTCTGGGGTCTGAAGGTTCAACGGGGAAGGTGCGGCGCGAAGCGCCGAATGATAATTGCGGCGAAGCCGCCACCACCACTCCTCACTTCTCACTCCTAACTTTGAGAAATTGTATAGCGTACTGATGAACGATATGATGATAAAGGAGATACGTCCATGGCCAAGAACCGAACCAAATTCGTCTGCTCGAACTGCGGGGCAGAGACTGTGAGATGGATGGGGCGATGCCCGCAGTGCGGCTCATGGAATACACTCGAGGAGACGGTGGAGGAAGTCCTCCCTAAGCAGCTGCGGACGACGCATGAGGTGGTCAGCGGCAAGCGTCCGCAGAAACTCTCGGAAGTGAATCTGGAAAACCATGAACGCATGCAGCTGGCAATGCCCGAGGTCGATCGTCCGCTCGGAGGCGGCGTCGTACCCGGTTCCGTCATCCTTTGGGGCGGCGAGCCGGGGATCGGCAAGTCGACACTGATTCTCCAGGTCTGCCACGCCATGGCAAAGGCGGGGCGGAGCGTCCTCTATGCGAGCGGGGAAGAGTCCGAAGCACAGATCAAGATGCGCGCCGAGAGACTCGGCGCTGCTGATGACAATCTGCTCGTCTATTCCGGCGGCAATCTGGATGCCATTGTCTCTGCGGCAGAAAAAGAAAAGCCATCCATGCTGGTCATCGACTCCATCCAGACGATGTATCTGTCGGCCAATGAATCCCCGATGGGAAGTCCTGCGCAGATCCGCGACTGCACCGCCGTACTTGTGCGCCTCGCGAAAAGTGAGAATATCGCTGTCATGATCATCGGTCACGTGACGAAGGAAGGAAATCTCGCGGGGCCGCGCATCTTGGAGCACATGGTCGACGTGGTCTTCTACTTGGAAGGCGATCGCAGCTACCAGTTCCGTGTGCTGAGGACGGTGAAGAACCGTTTCGGCTCTACCGCAGAGTCCGGGCTCTTCGTCATGGAGGGGCAGGGACTCAAAGGGATCGAAGACCCGTCGAAGTACCTGCTCCGTGACCGCATAAGTCAGACACCCGGTTCCACCGTCGTCGCCTGCATGGAGGGACTGCGTCCTGTCCTTGTAGAGATCCAGGCACTCACGGTTCACTCCGTCCTCGCTATTCCTCGCCGCATCGCGGCGGGCTATGACTACAACCGCATGATCATCCTTCTCGCAGTCCTGGAACGCCGCGGACGCATCCCTTTCTCGACCGAAGATGTGTACCTCAATGTGGCGGGCGGTTTCCGTGTGAAGGAAACTGCCGCCGACCTGGCTGTCGCGCTCTCACTGATCTCCGTCAGAGGCGATGTCGCGGTCCCGCAGAACCTCATGGCGCTCGGAGAGATCGGTCTCACCGGAGAGATCATGCCTGTTTCCCGTGTCACTCTTCGTCTCAAAGAAGCGCTCAAGATGAAATTTACCCACTTCATCCTGTCAGAACGCAATAAAAAAGAAGTCCTCGCCTATTATGAAGCGCATCATCTGGACGAGGTCAGGGAACATACTGTCTTCGTCAGAAATCTGAAAGACCTGATGGAAGCCGTGAAGTAGGGAGAGTCCACGGGGCGTGCTGCTCCTTGATGTGGGGATGAAGGCTCTGTTTGAATGAGGAATGAGGAATGAGGAATGAAGGCAGCGGCTTTGCCGAGATCGATGACGAGGTCACAGCTGTTCTGGCATTCGTTATCTCACATGCAACGTTTCTCGTCGCTCAGGATGACGAAACGGGGCGATGCCCGAAGGTGGTATTGAGTCACCAGTCACTTGAGACTTCTGCCTAGCTGCTCATCCCTGCTTTCAAATTTCAGGGGTTGGCGCGGTGTTTCTATAGGATGAAGCGCTGCGCCAACCCCTTTGAACCTTCTGAACTTATAGAACCCGCTGAACCTGCCAACCGCAAATTGCCAACCATCAACAAAATTTTTCATTTCCGGTATAAATGAGAGCGAAAGTTTGCTATAATAAGATGATGCTTAAAATGTAAAAATGGACTTACTATCTGAAAAAGTTGTTTTCTACAAAAACATAGTGTAATCAAAGAGGATTCAAGATGCCGGAAAAAGTATTACGATTGATATTCATCCTGCTCTTTACCGTTCTTGGCGTCGTGCTTTCGCGGCAGGGCGAGTCAGTGCTGACGGCACTGCTCCCGAACTCTGTCCTGACGGAGACCATTCTGGGGATCACCTTCATGTCTCTGGCCACGATGCTTCTGGGGGGTATTTTAGGAGCTGTCGTGGGCTGCGCTGTATCACCCTACCTGATTTCCCGCCTTTTCGCATTGACATCGCGGATGGAGAAGTCGCTGTCTGCCATGAGTACGCAGGATCTCATCGCAGGGACGCTCGGGCTCTTTCTGGGGCTCATCATTGCAAATCTGGTCGGACTTGCTTTCAGCTCGGTGCCGTTCATCGGGCCGTATGTCTCTGTCGTACTGTCCATCGTGCTCGGGTACCTGGGGATGCATCTCGCAGTCAGCAAGAAGCCGGAGATGGTCGGCTGGTTTAAGCTGCATGCGGAAGAAAAGAGCGAGAAAAAGAAATCAAAGGAAAAACAGCGCATCGGTAAGTTGCTGGATACGAATATCATCATCGATGGACGTGTGGCAGATATTTTCCAGACTGGATTTTTGGAAGGTCCTATCGTGGTGCCTGTCTTTGTGCTGGAAGAATTGCAGAAGATCGCAGACAGCTCGGACGTACTGAAGAGGAATCGCGGCCGCCGCGGACTGGATATCCTGAACCATATGCGCAAGAAGAACCGCGATGACATCAAGATCATCACCGATGATTTCGAGGAGATCAGTGAGGTGGACTCCAAGCTCATTAAGCTCGCCCGTGAAAAGGGCTACAAGATCATCACCAATGACTACAATCTGAATAAAGTGGCGGAGCTGCAGGGCGTCGCTGTCCTCAATGTGAATGACCTCGCCATCGCTGTGAAGCCGGCCGTCATTCCCGGCGAGCAGATCTTCGTCCAGCTCGTGAAGAATGGCAAGGAAGAAGGCCAGGGAGTCGCTTACCTTGATGACGGCACGATGATCGTTGTCGAAGACGGCAGCAAAAGCATCGGCAAGGAAGTCGCCGTCATCATTACCTCCGTCCTCCAGACCTCGGCAGGGAAGATGATCTTTGCGAAGCTCGAAGAATAGGGTGACTGGTAGCTGGTGACTGGGGACTCGAAGACCAAGAGATATCAGATTCTCTCGTTTCGTCATTTCGAGCGCAAGCGAGAAATCTTTGTCATTCGCGGTCTGGCGGTCAATGTTTGGAATTTCCAAACGGGAAACCTGCTATCCAAGAGACTTTCGGGCATCGCCCCCTTTGTATCGTCGGAACCTTGAAGTTTGAAAGCGGGGATGCGTAGCTAGGGATTGGGTTTGCGATATGAGAAAACCGTTAGGAAAACACTGATGCTGCGATTGAATCAGCGTTTCCCTAGTTTCAAACCTCCGCGGCGCTTAGATCCTTCGACTCAGGTCGCAGCTGTTCTGGCATTCGTTATCTCAAATACGACGTTTGTCTCCGCTCAGGATGACGAAATGCGCCGCACCACCCCCGCTGAACCCTCTCTACCTATAGAACCCGCTGTCCCTCTTTTGCACGCAATCAAGAGGGTAGCACGCCCAAAGGGCTCACCTTACACCTTCAAACCCTCAAATCCATTTAGGAGTACATGTATTTATGAACAGTCTCATACTGGTGGCTGCCGGTCAGGGCAGCCGCATGAGGGCTCCGGTGAATAAACTTCTCTTGAAGCATCGGGGCCATTCGCTGATTTCTTATACGCTACGGCATGTCTTTCAGAGCCGCTTTCTGGAAGAGCTCATCATCGTCGCAAGGGTCGAGGAACAGCCGATTTTTGCTGACATTTTGAAAGGGATCAAGCATCATATCCCTGTCCGCTTCGCACCGGGCGGAGCGACGCGCACCCAGTCGGTGAAGAATGGACTTTCCTGTCTTGCGAAGGATTCGGAAAAAGTCCTCGTGCATGATGGCGCGCGTCCTTTCGTCGATGGGAAGACCATCGATGATGCCTTTGCTGCCATCAGTGAGGCACATCCGGCCGTCGTGGTCGGTATCCCCTGCGTGGATACCATCAAGGAGGTCGATGGAGAATTGGTGCAGGGGACGCTGGATCGGAGCCGCCTTTTCCGCGCACAGACGCCGCAGGGGGCATTTTCGAAGCTGCTCAAAGCGTCGATGGAGGCTCTTTCCTCCGAAGAAGGAATCACGGATGACGCTTCGATTCTGGAAAAAGCGGGCGTGCCGGTCACGGTGCTGCCCGGGAAAGAACAGTTTTTCAAGGTAACGACACCGGGAGATTGGAGCCGGTTTACAAAAATGATCGAAAAAGAGGGCTTGCCCTTCCGTATCGGACAGGGGTATGATATACATCGATACGATGAAAGCCGTCCGCTCATGCTTGGCGGTGTAGAGATCGCAAAGACAGGCGGCCTTTTGGGCCACTCGGATGCGGATGTGCTGCTACATGCCATCATGGATGCGCTCCTGGGCGCAGCAGGTCTTCCCGATATCGGGCACTATTTCCCTGATACCGATCCTCGCTATGAGGGAGCGGACAGCAAAAAGCTCATGCTCGAAGTCGCGCGCGTCCTTTCCGAAGAAGGCTGGCAGGCTGGAAATATCGACAGCACGGTCATCGCGGAGAAGCCGAAGCTTGCGCCGCATATAGCGGAAATGAAAGCATCGATCGCGCATCTTCTCGGGATTTCCGAGAATCAGGTGGGTGTGAAAGCCACCACGAATGAAAAATTGGGTGCGGTGGGCCGCAGGGAAGGTATGGCAGCTCTGGCATCCGTTATCATTTATAGAAAATAAGAAGGAGTTTTAACAGATGGAAAAGAAATTGAAAGTTCGTTTTGCCCCGAGCCCGACAGGCCCATTTCATATCGGTGGTGCGCGCTCCGCGCTCTTCAACTGGCTGGTTGCTCGTCACGCTGACGGCACCTTCCTCGTCCGCATCGAAGATACGGATCTGAAGCGTTCCACCAAGGAATCCGAAGAGAATATCAAAGATTCTCTGAAATGGCTCGGCATGAACTGGGATGAAGGCATCGACGTAGGCGGCCCGCATGGCCCGTACCGCCAGACCGAACGCCTCGATCTCTACAAGAAGGAAGTACAGAGACTTCTTGATGAAGGCAAAGCGTACTACTGCTACTGCAGCGCAGAAGAACTGGAAGTAAGCCGCAAGGCGCAGCTCGATGCCGGCAAGACTCCGATCTATGATGAACACTGCCGCCACCTCACCGAAGAAGAAAAAGCCAAGTACGAAGCCGAAGGCAGAAAACCGGTCGTCCGTCTCAAAGTCAGAAAAGACGGCGTCTTCGCTTTTGATGACATGGTTCGCGGCCATGTCGAATTCCAGGCAGCCGGTGTCGGTGATTTCATCATCATGAAATCCGACGGCATCCCAGTCTATAATTTCGCTGTCGTCATTGATGACGCTTTCATGGAAGTCACCCACGTCATCCGCGCGGAAGAACATCTCTCGAACACCCCGCGTCAGCTTGCCATCTATGAAGCACTTGGCTATAAACCTCCGAAATTTGGTCATATCTCCCTGATCCTCGGCGAAGATCACAAGAAGATGAGCAAGCGTCATGGCGCGACCTCCGTCACCGAATACAGAAATATGGGCTACCTGCCGGAAGCGGTCGTGAACTATCTGGCGCTCCTCGGCTGGACCCCGAAGGGCGAACAGGAAATCTTCACGGAAGAAGAACTCATCAAACAGTTCTCCATGAAGCGTGTCTCCTCGAATGATGCTGTCTTCGATATCAATAAGCTGAACTGGATCAACTTCCAGTACATGAAGAAGCTGGACGCAGACCAGCTCTATGATCTGATTTTCCCGTTCCTTGTGAAAGCCGGCTATGTGGATGCCACGGTCAGTGAAGAAAAGAAAGACTGGCTGAAGAAGGTCATCTGGTTCATGAAAGACCACATCTACTTCGCAGGTCAGGCAGCCGATGAGCTGAAATTCTTCTTCGAAGATATGCCGAAGATCACCGACGAAGATGTCCTTGCTGTCATGAAGGAAGAAACCAGCGGCAAGCTCCTTAAAGCCTTCATCGAAGATCTGAAAGCACTTGAGACCTTCGATCAGGCAGAGATCAAGAAATGCTTCAATGCATGCATGAAAGCACAGGGCATCAAGGGCAAAGCTGCTTACGAACCGACCCGTATCGCTTTGACCGGTGCGACCCAGGGCCCGGGCATGTTTGAAATGATGGAACTTTTCGGAAGAGAAAAGACCATGGATAGACTCGAAGCAGCGCTCGCGTACTGCTAAGAGAATGAAAGAGCCACAGAAATGCGCCGCATTTCTGTGGCTCTTTTGGTTTGAGGTTAGCCTGTGGGGAGCTGCCCTTGTTCAAATGAGGAATTAGGAATGAAGGTGCGGCTTTGCCGAGATCCTTCGACTCAGGTCGCAGCTGTTCTGGCATACGTTATCTCACATACGACGTTTCTTGCCGCTCAGGATGACGAAACAGGGTGATGCCCGTAGTCCGGAGGATAGAAGTCAGATGTCTGGCGTCTGATGTCTGATGTCTCCCAGTCTTCTAGTCTCCCAGTCTCTTAGTCACCCAATCACTCGAGGCCCCTAATCCCTGGCTGCCGATCACAAATTTCTAATTCCAATTTCCTTCATTTATGCTATAATGACTATGAGTGTAATCAGCAGGTTTCCTGCTGAAATCACGATGAGGAAACAGATATGAAAATTATTGGTGGAAAAGCCAAAGGCACGAACCTTTTGGCACCCGTAGGAAGAAATACGACGAGACCGACGCTGGGACGGGTACGGGAAAGCATTTTCAATGTACTTGCCAATGTGGGGCTCGTTGAGACGGATGTCCTTGATATTTTCGCCGGGACAGGCGCGATGGGGCTTGAGGCGCTCAGCCGGTATGCATCGTCTGCGGTCTTTATCGACAAGACAACGGGCCGCATCATCCGCGAAAATGCGAAGAAGTGCCATGTAGAAGATCAAGTACAGATCATATCGAGAGATGTAGGGGCTGCGCTGAAGTCTCTTCAGGGCAGGACCTTTGATTATATTTTCATGGACCCCCCGTATCGGAAGGGCTATATCAATGAAGTACTGGCGATGGTTTTCGACTGCGGCCTTCCTGCTGATCATGCGATCATTATTGCAGAACATTCTATATCAGAACCCCCGGATGTATCACTCTTTGCTGACCGGTGTGAAGTCTGGAAAGAGAAAAAAGTGGGGGCCATTGTTGTTACCTATCTGCTATGCAGATCTACAGAGGGAGAAGTGCAATGAAAATAGCGATTTGCCCAGGAAGTTTCGACCCGGTGACCTATGGTCATCTGGATATCATCAGAAGAAGCGCTTGTCTGGTCGATAAACTGATTGTGGCAGCTTTTTTAAACCCGACCAAGCATTATATGTTTACTACGGAAGAACGGTTGGATATGCTTCGTGAGACGACCAAAGACATTCCCAATGTCGAAGTGGATGCTTTTGATGGTCTTTTGAATGAATACGCAACGAAGAAGAATTGCCATCTTCTGATTCGCGGACTTCGTGCGTTCAGTGATTTTGAATACGAATTTCAGCGGGCGCTCATGATCAAACAGATCGATCCCACGCTGGAGACCGCATTCTTCATGACGGATGGACGCTATTCTTATCTGTCGTCTACCGGCGTTCGTGAGCTGGCCCATTTTGATGGTGATATTACCCGGATGGTCCCGCCCTATGTACAGGAAATGATCAAGAAAAAGGTAGAGAATCGCTGATCGCCATCGGCTTTTTTCTCAAACTTCGAAAAAGAAATGAGGCTTGCAATTATGGACACAAGAAAACTCTTAGAAGAATTAGAAAATGTCATCAATAACGCGAGTGAAGTACCGCTCACCAATAAGAAATTGGTGGATAAGGATGAGATCGAACGACTGATCGATGCCATCAATCAGTCGCTCCCAAATGAACTTGAGAGCGCACGCCGCATCGTCGCGGACAAAGAGCGTATCATGCTCGACGCAGAAAAGAAAGCAGAGGACACGGTGGCGCAGGCGAAGGATTATATCGCCCGCATCACGGAAGAAAGCGAACTTGTCAAGCAGGCGCAGGAGCGTGCCAATGAAGTGATCTCTTCGGCCAATAAATCCGCTGATGAGCTCCGCACCAGCTCTGTCACCTATGCGACAGATGTCCTGAAGTATGTGGAAACAAATATGGAAAATGTCTTAGACAGCCTGAAAAAGAACCGTCAGAGCCTGATCGATTCCAATTCCGCCGCTGCCCGTCAGCAGGGAAAAGAGAACAAGTGACGAGGGGCGGAGTTTGGGGATCAACACCCGCTGCCCCCAATGAGCCCGTTGCATTCTGCGGCATATTTTCATGCGAAGGCGGAACGCATGTTGCGTTTCGCTAGTGTCATCAGATTGATGGATGATGCTTCAGGTCGCACCTTCATTCCTTATTTCTCATTCCTCTTTTGGGGAAGGGGATAAGAGATATTCCGGTTTTGAATGAAGCATACAGGAGGCCATTCCCATGGGACGAGAAGAGGAAAGCCGACGGATCCTTGTGATCTGTTTTGCGGCGGCTCTTCTGGCTCTGGGAGCGGCCTTTTTTCTGTGGCATACCGCAGGGGAGACGAAAGAGGAGCCGCTTCCTGTGGTCGAGCTTTCCGGCAAGGAGTCTTCCCGGACTCTCCTCGTCTATGTGACGGGTGCCGTGAGGCAGCCGGGTGTCTATGAGCTTCCTGAGGGAAGTCGCTTCTTCGATGCGGTGAAGGCTGCGGGTGATGTGCTGCCGTATGCGGTTATGGAAGATATCAATATGGCCGAGCCGCTTTCTGACGGGATGAAGATTCATATCCCGCTTGATCCGGAGCAGGTGGATGCACGGGGGAGCGGGCTCATCTCTATCAATGCCGCCAGCGCGAAAGAGCTCGAAGCACTCCCGGGCATCGGTGCGGTGACGGCGGAGAAGATCATCCGCTACCGTGAGGAGCATGGCCGCTTTTCTTCGAAGGAGGAGCTCAAAAAGGTGCCCTCTATCGGTGAGAGTCGTTACAAGAAGATGGCGGATAAGATCACCCTATGATGATCCGGCTGGGGCTTTTCTGGAGTGCGCTTTTGCTGGCAGCGGGAGTTTTTCTTTTCGAGGAGCTTCCGCCTTTTCTGTTGCCTTATGGGTATGCCTTGCTGCTCCTTTCCGGTGTGCTTTTCCTTCTCTATGGTCATTTCCGCTGCCGCTTTTCCCTTGTCCTTTTGGGAGCGGCGCTTTCTCTTCTGACGATCGGCGCTTTCCGCATGGCACTCTCTGATGCCCTGTGGCAGGAGCAGTCACACTGGGCGAGCCGAAGCGCAGGCACCTATGAAGGCATCGTCATGGAGGAGCCGCTGGTACAAAAAGGGAAGGAGAGCTATGCGAGATATGCGCTTGCGCTCGTTTCCATCCGATACGCCGATGGGACGCTCCAGCCGCTTTCGGGGACGTGCTACCTCTATGATCAGAAGGAGACCCGGCATTTCCATCCCGGGGACCGCCTTTACGCCGAAGGAGAAATGAGCCCGATCCGCCTGTATCAAAATCCGGGAAAGATCGATCTCACGGGACGCTATCGGAGCCGCCATCTCCTTGGAAGGCTGTATCTCAAGGAAGGCATGCATCCCGCCTTTGCCGGTGAGAGTGGTACCTATCGCATAGAGAGATTCTCTTCGGAGATGAAGCAGTCGCTGAAAGAGACATTTGCGCCTTACATGGATCCGGTGCGCCTTTCGATCCTGATGACGCTCCTCTTCGGAGGGAATTATAATGATATTCCGGAAGAGGTCATGACGTCATTCTCCGCGACGGGCATCATCCACATTCTCTCTGTCTCGGGCTCGCATGTGGCGCTGCTCTTTGGCTTCCTGTACCTTTTGGGACGATGGCTCTCGCTGCCGCGACGCCTTGTGATCCTGCCGGCCATCCTGCTTGTGCTGTTTTACGCGGTGCTCTCAGGGCTTGTGCCGCCTGTCATCCGTGCGGCGGTCATGGGGATCCTCTCTGTCGTTGGGATTTTCCTTGACCGGGAGAGGGAGACGCTGAATCTTCTGGGGGCGGCGGTCTTTGGCATGCTGCTCTGGGATCCTTACTATGTGTACGATGTGAGCTTCCAGCTCTCAGTCGGCGCATCCGCGGGGATTCTCCTCTTTTACCGTCCGATCCTCCGCTGGATGAGCCCTTTCCAAAAGCTGCCGAAATGGGTGAAGGAAGGGATCGCGCTGTCTTCAGCGGCACAGCTTCTCACGATACCGATCATGCTCTATGATTTCCATCGCTTTCCGGTGTATTTCATCTTTGCGAATCTTTTCGTCACGCCGTTTCTGGAATGGGTCATCATCGCAGGGCTTATCGCAGCGCTCGTCTCCCTTCTTTGCCGTCCGCTGATGGCAGGGCTTCTCTATGCGGCAGACTATGTGGTCTTTTTAGCCCTGCGTCTGAATCTTCTCCTCTCCTCGGCCAGGGGAGCGCAGCTTGTGACAGGCGGTCTTTCTTCTTTAGAAATAGCCTTTTACTATGCGCTTCTTGCGGCGGTGTATTTCAGAAAGCGGCTTTCCGGTCGCTCTCACATGGCTGCCGGAGGCATGCTGTCGCTTCTTTTTCTTGCCATAGCGACGGCTCAGCTCCTGGCGCCTTCGACCCGCGTCATCTGCCCGGATCTTGGCGGTGACCGCGGAATCCTTCTTGTCAATGACGGGCGAAACATCTTATACTATAAGGCAAGCCGCATCTCCTCACGCACCGCTGTCTGGGAGTGGAATTCCATCCTCGCCTATGAAGGGGTAGAGGAGGCAGATGTACTCATTCTGGATCTGGAGGATGTCGATAAGCCGCTCCCTCTCGTGATGGGGATACCTGTCAGGGAGATCTGGGTGACGGGCGGCGATCCACGAAAATGGGCGACGCAGCTTCTATCGGGGCAGACAGCGCGCGTGCGATGCCTGGGAAGGGCCGAACTTTCTTTGGATGAGCTGCACTTTATCACCAATGGCAGTAGCTGGCAGATGGTGATGGGGGAGAAGGACATCTTCCTTTCCGGACTAAGACCCATGCCAAAAGCGTCTCCTCATACCCTGTGGATCACCGGCAGCCATCGCTTTCAAGAATATACGGAAAAAGACGCGGAGACCATGGCGCCCGAGCTGGTCATCTACGGCGGGACCCGTCTCGTCCATGCCTATGAAGATATGGAGCTTTTCGACTTCAAAGACATCCCATCCGTGAACCTGTACCAGAAGGGGATGCAGGAGGTCGTGTATGAGAAGGGGTGGAAGCTAGGGAAACGCTGATTAAATCACAGAATCAGATTCCATATGGATTTTTTATACATAGCGTCGTCGATATTCTCCTTAAATAGCTCGCTATTCGCGCCCTCTGTCTTCTCGCTCTGTTATATAAAACTCCGCGGCGCTTCCTCATTTTATGCGCCGTACCTTCACTCCTCACTCCTAACTCCTCACTCCTAACTTGATTCGGAAGTTGACTTAAATGACAGTGATTTAGAAAATGCGATACTTGTCACCAGTCACTCCCGATTCCCGGTTACATTTATACAAGGACGATCACTTATGCCTGCCAAAAAGTTAAATAAAAAGAACTGCTGCTTTCTCTATGGTGAAGATCTGGTATCCCTTGCCCTTCGTCGGGAGGGACTGCTCAAGGCCTATTTTGAGGGAGATCCGCCGGATCCCGTTCTGTTCGATGGAGAGGGAAGTCTGGAAGAGTATGAGAATGCCCTGGCAGGGCAGTCACTTTTTTCCAGTGCGACGGCGGTCGTGCTGCACAATCCCCCTTTCCTGAAGCGCATTTCGAAAGCGGAGAAAGAAGAAAAGGCGGCTCTCCACTTTGTAGAGGTGCTGCAAGGCCTGCCGCCTGATATTTTCTGCCTGATCCAGCTCGATGGAAAGCCGGACAAGCGAACGAAGATCGTGAAAGGGCTGCTGTCTGTCTGCTACAGTGAAGAGCTTTCGCTCCTTTTGCCGCGTGATGCGGCAGGTGCGATGATACGTCTCCTGTCAGCAGCGGGCAAGCGTGTCGATTTCTCCGCACGGACTTATTTGGAGGATGTACTCTCCTCGTGGGATACGATTTCCCTTCCCCTTTTGCAGACGGAATGTGATAAGATGGTACTGATGTGCGGGGAAAAGTCCGTCGTGACGAAGGAGCTTTTGGAGCTTGCACTTCCCGACTACATGAATCAGGGGATCTTCAAATTCGTCGATGCTCTTCTGGACAAAAAGTCACAGCTGGTCTTAGAGAGTGCGGACCGCGTCTTCACGGATATGACCACCACGATCAAAAATCTCGGACTTCTTTCTTCCAAATTCAGAAAGATCAAGATCTTGAAGGAAATGGAAAGGAATCACGTGCCGCCCACCCGTATCCAGCAGGCACTGGGGGTGAGATCCTCTTGGCAGTGGCGGGCCGTGCAGGCCGAGGCAAGGAAGGTCACGGAAGAAGAGGCGGAGTGGTTTCTTCTGGAGATCATGAAGTACCAGCTCGTGTCCCGCCAAGGCGCCTCGGAGCTCGAACTCAAAGATTTGCTGCTGAAGTATTGTTTGAGAAAATAAGTGACTGGTGGCTGGTGACTAGTGACTAGTGGCTAGGGATGAGACTAAAAGACTGGGAGACATCAGACGCTCGTATCGTCATTTCGAGCGTCAGCGAGAAATCTTTGTCATTCGCGGCCAGGTGGTCGATGTTTGGGAATGCTCAAACGGGAAACCTGCTATCCAAGGAACCTTCGGGCATCGCCCTATAACTATTCGCGGCGAAGCCGCCACCTTCATTTCTCATTCCTCATTCAAGAGAGACTTTCAACCCTAATCAAAGGGCAGCACGCCCTAGGGGCTAATCCTGAACCCATACACCTTACACCTCAAATGTCATATACGAAACGAAGGGACTATCATTGAGTAAAAGACGATACCGCTGGAAGCGGATATTCGGATTGGTTTTCACACTGGCTGTTATCGGCATCGGAAGCGCGCCGTTTCTCTGGGTAAGTGACGACAGGGTCATCCCCGGCGTCACCATCCATGGGACAAAGGCAGGCGGCTCGACGGAGGAAGAGCTCAAGGAGCTTTTTTCCGTGAAAAATGCGGATCTTTTGCAGGGGAAGCTGCTACTCACAAAGGAGGATGCTCACGAAGAGATCCCCTTCCGCTCGCTTTCTGTCCGCTATGACGAGAAGGCCATAGAGAAAGCCATGGCTCTTGGACGGACGGGCGGGCTCTTCCAGCGCTGGTATGATCGCTGGCGGATCCTCCTCACCGGGCATAGTGCGGCCATTGATGCTTCTTTTGATGAGAAGCACCTCACCGAGGATATCGCCCAGCTGGCCGCCAAGTATGCGAAGCCTCCTGTCAATGCGAAGCCCCGGTTTGGGAAAGACGGATCCGTTTCCTTCGATGAAGGCAGACCTTCCATGAAAATCGACAAGGCGGCACTGGAAGAAGCAGCCGCGCTCCAACTCAAAAAGGGCGAAAGCGGAGAGGTGGAGATCCCGGCCACAGACATCCAGAAGCCGAATATGACAAAGGAGGCTGCCAAGGAAATCAATGCGGTCCTTGCCGAATACACGACCATCTTTTATCCCGGCGGCAATCGCAGCAGAAATATCGAGATCGCTGCAAACAGTATCAGCGGCAGGTACATCGCACCGGGAGTCTCTTTTTCCTATAACCAGGCGACAGGCTCCCGTTCCAGCGCGAATGGCTATCTCGAAGCCCCTGTCATTATCAATGGCAAGGTCGAGCCGGGGACAGGCGGCGGCGTCTGTCAGGTGAGCACGACGCTCTTCAATGCCGTCATCCTGTCAGGGCTTGCCGTGACAGAGCGTACCTGTCACTATTCGCCAGCATCCTATGCACCGATCGGGCGTGATGCGACCGTCGCGGAAGGTTCTCTGGATTTCTGCTTCCTGAATCATTTGAAGCATGGCGTCTACATTTATGCGGTCTACGAACCGGGTGCTGTGACCGTGCGCATCTTAGGAAATCAGGAAGACAAGCCCTCTTTCGTAGAGATCGCAAAGAAGAGCGACGAAGTCCTGCCTTTTAAGACCGTGATCCGTGTCGACCCTTCGCAGGAAGAGGATAAAAAGGTCGAGGAAGGCCACGAAGGACACGATGTCCTCGTCACACAGTCTGTCAAGTGGGCTGACGGCCGCATTTTCCATGACAGCTTCTTCTCTGACTATGAACCGGTCGACACTGTCATCACCTATCAGGTGAAACCGGATGATTCTCCCCAGCCATCCGAGCCGCCCTCCCCTAAGGCAGTGAAGAAGGGAGCATGAAGTGATGAGAAATGAGAAATTAGAAATGAGAAATGGTGGAGCGGCGCATCAAAATATAGAAGCGCCGCGGAGCGTAAATCATGGCAATGCCTGACGGTGGCATTTAGTGACTAGTCACTAGTCACCAGTCACCAGTCACTAGTCAATTGGGATTTCTAATCCCTAATTTCTAATGTCTCATCCTAAAAAGTTGAAATGCTACCACCTGTGTTATCTATACCGCGAAAGGAGATCCTATGGGAAAGTATCGTCTGAAGTCCCGACAGGCGGGATCCGTCATCACTTTGATGGAGATCGACACCGAGAGCCGCGCATGGTACATCAAGGCCGACCATAAAGAAGCCGCATTGAAGGCACTCAAAGATATGGGGCCGGCTTTGGCATGCGTGGAAACGATCTATATCAATGGTGATGATGTGTCGAGTGTGGTTTTTGCGCCTGCAGCACCCATGATGGATCCGGATATGCCGCCGGTGGATTTCCCGCCGCCGGAAGAACCCATGGAGAGCTACAGCCTTGCGCCGGACATCCCTGTCTTCCCGACCGCTGACGACATCGCCGCGGCGCAGGAAGCGGAAATGACGGCACCGGCAATGGCAGAAGAGACACCGATGCCGGGGATCTCCATGCCGAGCAGTCTGCCATCTCTTTCGAGCGTCCTGCCGAAGAGTGCTTTCATAGCGCCTTCGCCCGCTGCTAAAAAAAGCGGCGCAGTGAATGGCATATACCTTGGCAGGAAGCATATCACGGGAGAGGCCATCGAGATCCGCACCGTGAATGAAGAGAAGGATGGTGTCATTTTTATCGGCACGGTGATCTCTATCGAGGTCCGCGAGCTTCGCAGCAAAAAGAAGCTCCTTCTCATGAATCTGGCCGATGAAACGAATGGCATCCCGTGCAAGAAATTTTTCGACCGCCCCGAGGAGGCAGAAGCTGTCGAGTCTTTGAAGCCGGGGACGACGGTCAAGGTGCGCGGCAATGTGCGCCTCGACAAGTACTCCGGCGGGCTTGTGCTGGAGCTGTCTCAGATGGAAAAGGGAGAGACAGTCAAGATCGACCACGAGGATAATTACGAGACGCCGCGCGTCGAGCTCCATCTGCATACGAAAATGAGCCTCGATGGTCTTATCGACAATGAAGAGATCATCAAGACGGCAGCCAAGTGGCATCATCCGGCGGTCGCGATCACAGACCATGGCGTCATTCAGGCGTTTCCGAAGATCCAGGATCTCGCAGACAAGTATCACCAGAAGGTCATCTATGGCATGGAGGGGTACATGATCGATGAGATCCCGGCCGATCCGGACGCCGACCGCCAGCAGTACGGGCATATCATCATCCTTGCGAAGAACATCACCGGCCTGCGCAACCTGTACCGCATGGTGACACTGTCGCACCTCAAATTTTACAGAAAACGTCCGCTCATCCCTAAGCCCATTCTGGAAGAGCTTCACGAAGGCTTGATCTACGGTTCCGCCTGCGTCATGGGAGAATTCTTCCGTGCGGTCCTTGCGGGGGAGAGTGATGAGGAACTCATCCAAAAAGCCAAGTTCTACGATTACCTCGAAGTCCAGCCGCTCGGAAACAATGAATTCCTCATCAATGACGACAAGTATGGCAAGATCAATACGAAGAAGGACTTAGAGGATCTGAACCGCAAGGTCATCGAGATCGCCGACAAGGCAGGCATGCCCTGCTGCGCGACATCCGATGCGCACTACATGTTTGCGGAAGACCAGAGAAATCGTGACATTCTCCTCTCGAACTGGGAGAAGCCGGGGAAGATCGAGTCCCATCCGCCCGTTTACATCCGTACCACACAGGAAATGCTTGACGAATTCAGCTACCTTCCCAAAGAAAAGGCGATCGAGATCGTCGTCACGAATACAAGAAGGATCGCCGAGCAGTGCGAAGTCTTAAAGCCACTCGCCGAAGAGTGGAAATCCTACAACCCGAAAATCGCAGGTGCGGATGAGAAGCTGGTCAAGATGTGCTACGACAATGCGAAGGCCATCTACGGCGACCCGCTCCCGAAGGTCGTACAGGACCGCCTGACGCTCGAGCTCACGCCGATCATCAATCACGGCTACGGCGTCCTCTACTACATCGCGCACAAGCTCGTCAAGCACTCGAATGACCGCGGCTACCTTGTCGGTTCGCGAGGCTCTGTCGGCTCCTCCTTCGTCGCGACGATGTCAGGCATCACAGAGGTGAATCCCCTCCCGCCGCACTACGTCTGCCCGAAGTGCCACTGGACCCATTTCTTCGAAGACGGCTCTGTCGGCGGCGGCTTCGACCTGCCGGATAAGAAATGTCCGAAGTGCGGGAGCGACCTCGCAAAGAACGGGCATGACATCCCGTTCGCCGTTTTCCTCGGATTCGACGGAGACAAGGTACCGGATATCGACCTGAATTTCTCCTCGGGAGACGATCAGGGCGTCGCGCACAAATATACCGAAGAGCTTTTCGGCCGTGACAATGTCTTCCGTGCTGGTACCATCGCAGGCATTCAGGATAAAACAGCGTATGGCTTCGTCAAGAAATACGCGGAGAATCGCGGGCTGACATTCAATGATATTTTCATCGAAAAACTCTCCGCCGGCGTAGCCGGGGTGAAACGCACGACCGGCCAGCATCCGGCAGGCATCATGGTCTGCCCGCGTGATATGGATATTCACAATTTCACGCCGCTCCAGTACGCCGCGAATAAAAAATACCTGAAGGATGAGAATGGCCGGCAGATCCCCGGGACCATCACCACACACTTCGATTACCACTCCATCTCCGGCCGTATGCTGAAGCTGGATATTCTCGGCCACGATGATCCGAAGGTCATCCGTATGCTGCAGGACATCACCGGTATCGACCCGCTGAAGATCCCCTTCGACGACCAGAAGACACTGTCCCTCTTCAGCTCGCCCGAGGCACTGGGCCTGACGCCGGATGAGCTTGCGAGTGCGATCGGAAATAAAGGCGTCACCGTCGGAGCCCTCGGCCTGCCGGAATACGGGACGCCCTTCGTCCGCGGCATGCTCGAAGACACGAGACCAAAGAATTTCTCGGAGCTGGTCCGTATTTCCGGCTTCTCCCACGGCACTGACGTATGGCTGAACAATGCCCAAGACCTCATCAAGAACGGCGTCGTCAAACTGGAGGATGCGATCTCTACCCGAGACGACGTCATGAACTACCTCATCCAGCATGGCGTAAAGCCCCTGACATCCTTCAAAGTCATGGAAAATGTCCGTAAAGGCAAGGGCCTCGAAAAAGGCGGCTCGAACAACCGCGCCGAGCTTGATGCCGCACACGTGCCGCAGTGGTTCATCGACTCCTGCCTCAAGATCGGCTACCTCTTCCCGCGAGCCCATGCCGTCGCCTATGTCATGATGGCCTTCCGCATTGCATGGTTCAAGGTCTATCAGCCGCTGGCCTACTATGCCGCCTACTTCACCATCCGTGCCGAAGGCTCCTTCAATGCACCCGTCATCCTGCGCGGTCTTGCGTCCATGAAGCAGGAGCTGGCCCGTATCGCAGCGCTCGACAAGCCGACAGCCGTGGAAAAAGGAAATGCGACCGTCATCGAAGTCGCTGCTGAAATGTACCTGCGCGGCCTCTCCTTCCTGCCGATTGATTTAGAAAAATCTGACGCTTCGCAATTCCTCATGGTTGATGGGAAACTCCTGCCGCCATTCAACTGCATCCCTGCTCTGGGTGATGCGGTGGCTAAGGAGATCGTCCTTGCCAGACAGGATCATCCCTTCACCTCGAAGGAGGACCTCAAGAAGCGAGGCAAGGTCAGCCAGTCCATCATCGATACCTTAGACTCCATGGGCGTCCTCAAAGGACTGCCGGAAGAGGAACAGATGAGTCTCTTTGCATTTTAGTCTAGTCGCTGCTGGTGTGAATCGGTTTTGCATATCGCAGCCTTCTCCTCGAGGGGCAATGCTATTAAGTTAAGGAAATCGTTAGCTACGTAACGTCTTGCTTCCCCCTTCGGGGGAAGTGCCGAAGGCAATAGGGGCATGCTAGCGGTATAGCGTGCTATGTTGAATAGTCCGACACTATCGATATTCCAACCGCTACGTAGCCCCCTCAGCCCTTCGGGCAGCTCCCCCGATGGGGAGCCAAGAACGTTTTGCCACTTAACTTAATATCATTACCTGAAGGGGCGGAGATGGGCTTAGTTCTTTTGCACTCATAGAACCTGCCAAGACCGTTGAACCCGCAGAACCTGATCTCCCGCCACCAATTCCTATAGAAAGAAAAGGAGAACACCCCATGTCCCAAGACTCTCTATTTCACGCCACCACCATCCTCGCGGTCAAGAAGGATGGACACACCGCCGTCGCCGGTGACGGACAGGTGACCATGGGCAATGCGGTCATCATGAAGAATACCGCCCGCAAAGTGCGCCGCCTCTACCACGGCCGCGTCATTGCCGGATTTGCAGGCTCTGTCGCTGATGCCTTTGCGCTCTTTGATAAATTCGAGGCGCGCCTCTCCGACTGCAATGGCAATCTTGTCCGCGCAGCCGTCGAATTTGCCAAGGAGTGGCGTCGCGACCGCGTGCTGCAGAAGCTCGAAGCCCTTCTCATCATGACTGATGGGGAGCACCTCTTCCTGGTTTCCGGGAACGGTGAAGTCATCGAGCCGGACGACGGCATCCTCGCCATCGGCAGCGGCGGAAACTACGCCCTTGCCGCCGCGCGTGCTCTGGTCTCCGCGACCGATCTCTCCGCCCGCGACATCGCGGAGAGATCCCTGCACATCGCCGCCGACATCTGCGTCTATACGAATCACAATGTCATCGTGGAGGAAATCTGATGAACGAAAATACAAACCTGACCCCGCGAAAAATCGTGGAATATCTGGACCAGTACATCATCGGGCAGAGCGATGCGAAGAGATCTGTAGCCGTCGCCCTCCGAAATCGCTGGCGTGCCAGCCGCCTCACGCCGGAAATGGCGAAAGAGGTGAGCCCGAAGAACATTCTCCTCATCGGGCCGACCGGTGTCGGCAAGACAGAGATCGCCCGCCGCATCGCGACCCTCACCCGCGCCCCCTTCGTCAAGGTCGAAGCGACCAAGTACACCGAGGTCGGCTACGTTGGCCGCGACGTCGAGTCCATGATCCGCGACCTTGCCGAAGAAGCCGTCCGCCTCGTGAAGAAAGAAGAGAGCAGCCGCCACGGCAAGGATGCGGACGAAGAAGCGATCCACCGCATCGCGGAAGCCATGTGGCCCTCCAAGAAAGTCGAGACACGAAGCCCCATGGACATCATCTTCGGCGAAGAAAAGAAAGAGACGCCGATGGATGCAGGCGAAAAAGAGCGAAGAAAGGACCTCGAGACGCGCATCCGAAACGGCGATCTTGACGACCGCGTGATCGAGATCGAAGTGGAAGAGAAAGGAAATCCGGGGAACACCGACAACGAACAGGCGAATCAGATTTCCATGATGCTCTCCTCCATGATGCCGAAGAAGATGAAAAAGAAGAAAGTCACCGTCCGCGACGCGAAGAGAATCCTCGCAGAAGCCGCTGCCGATGAGATGGTCGATATGGAAGTCGTCAAAGACAAAGCCATCCACTACGCCGAAGAACGCGGCATCATCTTCATCGATGAGATCGACAAGATCGCAGGCGGCCGTCCCTCCGGCGGCCCCGACGTTTCCAGAGAAGGCGTGCAGCGCGACATCCTCCCGATCGTCGAAGGCGCGACCGTCAAGACCAAGTACGGCCAGATGAAGACCGACCACATCCTCTTCATGGCCGCCGGTGCCTTCCACGTCTCCAAGCCCAGTGACCTCATCCCCGAACTCCAGGGACGCTTCCCGATCCGCGTCGAGCTTTCAAGCCTCACCAAGGATGACCTCCGCAACATTCTGACCGAACCGCGGCAGGCCCTCATCCGCCAGTACACCGCGCTCCTCGAGACCGAAGGCGTCGACATCACCTTCACCGAGGACGCCCTCTCCGCCATCGCCGACATCGCCTCCCGCGTGAATACCGAGACCGAAGACATCGGTGCCCGCCGCCTCTATACGATCTTGGAGCGCGTCTTGGAAGACCTCTCCTTCGATGCGCCGGACCTCGAAGATAAGCACGTCACCATCGACGAGAGCTATGTGAGAAATAAGCTCGGCGACGTCACGGAAAATATAGATATTTCGAATTACATCCTGTAGCACTTTGTGCTTGTCATAAAACCTCCGGAAGGGGAGTCTTGATGGCTCCCCTTCCGGAGGTTTTTGCATTGATGGGGCAAGGCAGTGCATGAAACGAAGATGAAGTCCATTTTGTAATGGCTCTGTTTTGGCATACTCCCTGCTATGTAATAAAAGCAAATGATGCAGGAGGCGGAATAGATGGGGCTTAAGCGTCAGCAAATCGGGAATACCTTTTGTCTTGCCGGTGTCAGGCAGGAAAATGCGGAGAAAGCATTGTAAAACTTATGAAAAAAGCCTTTACTTTTTCTCTTTATCGTGATAAAGTATAACCATAACAAAGAAAGAGGAGGGCTCGTATGGCTCATGCAATAGACGATTTAAAAATGGTGCATGAAGAGGAAATGAAGAATTATGACCGCATCGAGAGTGCGGTGGTTTCCGTCATGCGGCGGCACGGATGCAAGATCATCCAGACGCCGACTTTTGAGGATTACGATACATACGGCACCTATTTCCCGCAGCTGCAGCGCGAGATGATCAAGACCATCAGCAGCGAGGGGGAGGTGCTGGTCATGCGGCCGGATGTGACGGTGCCTCTCGTGAAGACGGCGTCGCGCGAGTATCCGGATGCGCGGCAGCTTTTGAAATTCGGCTATGTGTCGATGGTCTTCCGCGAATACTATGGCAAGTCGACGCACGGGAAGTATTTCCTGCAGAGCGGGGTCGAAGTCCTGGGGGATGAGACGCCGGAGTGCGATGGCGAGGTCATGGTGATGGCGGCGGAATTCCTGGAGTCGGTGGGCATCCATGATATGCGTATCGATCTCGGAAGCGTGGCGTACATGGATGCGCTTTTCGAAGAGCTGCGGCTCTCGAAGGAGGAGCTTTCGCAGGTGCGTGAGTTCCTAGAGAAGAGAAATCTCGTTTCCTTCGAAAAGCTGGCTGACCGGCTGTCGATCACGAAGATCCAGCGGGATGTGCTCTTGGAGCTGCCGCGGCTCTTTGGCAGCTATGAAGAGACGCTGAATCGTGCGGAAGGTCTTTGCCTGAATCATAAGATGGCGGATGCCCTCGCTCGCCTTGAGAAGGTGTATGAGTATCTGTCGGTCGCGGGCTATGCGGATCGCGTGCAGCTGGACTTCGGCTTCACGTCGCACATGGGTTACTACACGGACCTAGTCTTCCGTATCTATGCGGATGGCGCGCTGTACTCGCTGATCTCCGGCGGGCGGTATGATTCGCTGGCGGCGCAGTTCCAGGTGCCGCGTCCGGCGTGCGGCTTCGGGATGAATATGAATCTGCTTTATGAAGTGATGGCGGACTCGAATCTTTTGGAAGAGATGGCACCCTCGTGCGATCTGGCGGTGGTCTATGAGAAGGCGGACCGGGATCTCATCGTGACGCTCATGGCTTGGCGCAAGAAGGGCTACTCGGTGATGGGGGTCGCGAGTACGAATGCGATCGCCAGAGGTGATTATAAATTGATCGTTTCTTATAAAGAGGGGCGTTTCCTTTTAGAGGGGGCGGCGCTCACGAAGGAAGAGCTGGAAGAAAAATTGGGAGGTCTGTAGTATGCTGCATATTGCACTGGCGAAAGGGCGCATCGCGAAGACGGTCATGAAACGGCTGGCGGAGGGGGGCTTCCATTTTTCTGATTATTCGGATGAGAGTCGCAAGCTCATTTTCACAGATGATGCGGAGCGCATCCGCGTGACGCTGGTGAAGAGCCCGGATGTGGCGGTGTATGTGCGCCGCGGGGCAGCGGATGCCGGCATCGTCGGGAAGGATGTTCTCATGGAGGACGGGGAAGAAGATGTCTATGAGGTGCTGGATCTTGGGATCGGCCGCTGCCGCATGGCGGTGTCTGGTATCAAGGGAAATCAGAAGGTCATGCAGAAGCGGATCCTGACGGTGGCTTCGAAGTATCCGTCCATCGCGCGAAAATATTTCGCAGATCGTTTCCAGCCCATTGATATCATCAAGCTGAATGGCTCGGTCGAGCTGGCACCGCTCGTCGGCCTCTCGGATGTCATCGTCGATATCGTGGAAACGGGGACGACGCTTCGCGAGAATGGGCTCGAAGCGTATGATTACTTCATGGATTTCTCCGCCCGCCTCATCTGTAATAAGGTATCGTATAAGATGAAGCAGAAGGAAATTGCAGAGTTTATGGCGTTGGTCAAATAAATAAGTGACTGGTGGCTAGGGACTAGTAGCTAGGGATTAGTAACCTCGAATGGCTGGAGCCTAAGAGGCTAGGAGATGGGGAGACTCCAGAGGTTCTCGTATCGTCATTTCGAGCGAAGCGAGAAATCTTTGTCATTCGCGGTCTGTCGGACAGTGTTTGGAATTTCCAAACGGGAAACCTTCAACCCACTCACCTTCGGGCATCGCCCATATATATTCGCGGCGGAGCCGCCACCGCAACCCTGAACCCTGAACCCTGAACCCTGAACCCTGAACCCTGAACCCGCCAACTTATATACTGAAAGAAGGATAATAACATTATGGAATGGATCACAGTACCTGAAAAAGGTTTTACTTTGAGAGAAGTACGTACATTGACGAACCGCAATGTAAATTTATCGGAAGACTTGGAGAAGTCCGTGTCCGCTATTTTGGAAAAGGTGAGAGACGGCGGTGATGCAGCCATCCGTGAGCTGACGAAGAAATTCGACGGGGTAGAGCTCTCCGATTTCCGCGTGACGGAAGAAGAGATGCAGGAAGCCCTCGCGCAGGTGACGCCGGAATTTCTGGAAGTTCTGAAAGAAGCGAAAGCGAATATTGAGACATTCCACAAGGAACAGGTGAGAAAGTCTTGGACAAAGAATTTCAGAGATGGTGTGGAGCTCGGTGAACAATTTCTTCCGATCCAGCGTGTCGGCGTCTATGTACCTGGCGGCCGCGCGGCCTATCCCTCGACCGTACTCATGGATACGGTACCGGCACTCGTGGCGGGCTGTCCTTCGGTCGCGATGACGACACCGCCAGGGAAGGATGGCAAGGTGAATCCGAATATCCTAGCTGCTGCTTACGTGGCTGGCGTAAAGGAGATCTATAAGGTCGGCGGTGCGCAGGGCATCGCAATGCTGGCATACGGCACGGAGTCTGTCGAGCCTGTCTTCAAGATCGTAGGACCGGGCAATGCCTTCGTCGCTATGGCGAAACGTCTCGTCTTCGGTACGGTCGGCATCGACATGATCGCAGGTCCATCCGAGGTGTGCTGCGTGGCAGATGCCAGCGCGGATCCGACATGGATCGCAGCGGATCTCTTGTCGCAGGCAGAGCATGACCCGCGTGCGGCTGTTTTCCTCATTACGCCGGATGCAGACTTTGGCAAGAAGGTCGAAGCGGAGATGGAGCGCCAGATGAAAGAGCTCTCCCGCTATGAGATCATGAAGAGTTCCGTCGATGATTATGCGAAGGCTTTCCTCTGCAAGGATGCGGCGCAGTGCTTCGACATCGTGAATAAGATTGCGCCGGAGCATCTGGAAGTCGAGCTGCCGGATCCGAAGCAGTATCTGCCGCTCATTTATAATGCAGGTGCAATTTTCCTCGGAAAATACACCTCCGAACCGCTCGGTGACTACATGGCTGGCCCGAACCACACGCTTCCGACCTCCGGTACCGCCGCTTTCTCCTCGCCGCTCGGTGTTTATGATTTCGTCAAGCACAGCAGTGTAGAAATGTATAATAAAGAAGCCTTCCAGAAGATTTCCAAGAAGGTTCAGATTTTCGCTAAAGCAGAAGGCTTGACGGCTCATGCTCATGCGATGGAGGTGCGTGATGAAGACTGAATGGCTCAGAAAAACGATCGCTGACTTTGATCCGTACTTCGTAGCGCCGATCGCAGAAAAGCATGTCATCAATGCGAATGAAAATTACCTGAATGTTTTGACGATCCCGGGCGTGAAAGAAGAGCTCATTCAGGCTCTCGATACCTTCCGCCCGCAGGTCTACCCGAAGCCGATGTCCGATGACATTCGGGAAGCGCTGGCGGATTACATCGGCGCGAAGCCGGAGAACTTCATCGTCGGCAATGGCGGGGATGAAATGATCACCTATCTTCTGGGGACCTTCCTTGATCCGGGCGATCAGATCCTGATCCACAGCCCGACCTTCGACATGTATGAGCTTGGCGCGGAAACGCTGGGTGCATCTGTCATCAAGGTCAAGGATCTTCCCGGATATCGGCGCGACCAGAAAGGACTTCTGGAAGCGGTCAGGACATACCAGCCGAAGGTGACCGTCATTTGCAATCCGAACAATCCGACGGGCGATCTGCTCCCGCGCGCATTCATCGAGGAAGTGCTGAAGGCCGCTGACAATATCGTCTTCGTCGATGAAGCTTACATGGAGTTTGCCCAGAAGGAAAGCGTCATAGATCTCATCGATACATACCCGAATCTCATTGTCCTCCGCACGCTCTCGAAAGCCTTTGCTCTGGCCGGCATGCGCTGCGGCTACCTCGCTGCCGATGAAGCTCTGATCGAAGCCATCGCGAAGATCAAGGCACCGTACAATCTGAACGCTTTCACCCAGCTCTTTGCGCCGATCGTCATCCGTCACAGAGAGGATATTTTCAAAGTACGCGATGCCATCTGCGTGGAAAGAGATCGTCTCTACGCGGCCATGAAGGAGATCCTGGGCGTCACGGTCTACCCGTCCTGCACCAATTTCCTCCTCGTTCAGGTGGATAAAAAGCAGGAGGAGATCTTTGAAGCTCTTCGCAAGAAAGACATTCTCGTCAAAATTTATAGAAACAGCCAAGACATCCCGAATGGTTTCCGCATTTCCGTCACCACGAAAGATGTCGATGATGTGCTGATTTCTGTATTCCGGGAGGCACTCGCATGAGAAAAGCCACACTTCGCCGCACGACAGGCGAGACGGATATTTCCATCAGTCTGACTATCGATGGGACAGGACGTTTTGAAGGGACTAGCGGCATCGGATTCTTTGACCATATGCTGCACCTTCTGGCCCGTCACAGCGGCATGGACATTTCCCTCACCTGTCAGGGTGACCTTGACGTAGACAACCACCATACCATCGAAGACATCGGGATCACGCTGGGGGAGGTATTCGAAAAAGCGCTGGGGGATAAGAAGGGGATTCATCGCTATGGCTGCTTCTTCTGCCCGATGGACGAAGCGCTCTCCCGCATCGTGCTCGATCTATCCGGTCGGTCGTACCTCGTCTTTGATGTCGATATCCCTGTCGAGCGGATCGGCAGCTTCGAGACGGAAATGACGAGAGAATTCTTCCTCGCTTTTGCAAACAACGCGAAGATGAATCTTCATATGGCGACCCTCTATGGCGTGAACGGGCATCACATCGTCGAGTCCCTTTTCAAAGGCATCGGCCACGTGCTGAAGGAGGCTGTCACCATCGAAGGCGACACGGTATTATCCACCAAAGGAGTGCTCTGATGAAAATAGCCATCATTGATTACGATGCAGGAAATTTGGCGAATGTCGTGCGCGCAGCCACCCGGGCCGGTCTTGATGTCGTCGTCACCCGCGATCCGGAAGAGATCCGCGAAGCGAAAGCCCTGATCCTCCCTGGCGTCGGTGCGATGAAGGATGCCATGGATCACCTCTCCGGCTACGGTCTCACGGACATCATCCGCGAAGAAGTCAGAAAGGGCAAGAAACTCGCTGGTATCTGTCTCGGCATGCAGGCACTCTATGAAGTCTCCGAAGAGGGCGGCGAAGTGCCGGCTCTGGGACTTCTTCCGGGGCGTATCGTCCATTTCCCAGAAGGAAATCTCAAAGTCCCGCACATGGGATGGAATGAGCTCGTGATGCACCGGCCGCATGAAGTGCTTGCCGGTCTCCCCGAGAAGAGCTACGTCTACTTTGTACACTCCTACTACAAGACACCCGGGGACAGCGAAGACATCATCGCTTCCGCAGACTATGGCGTCACCGTGCCTGCCGTCGTCGGGAAAGACAATGTATTGGGATTCCAGTTTCATCCAGAAAAATCCGGGCCCATCGGACTTAGGATCTGGAAGAATTTAGCAGAATGGTTAGAAAAATGAAAATATTTCCAGCAATTGATATAGAAGACGGACACTGCGTCCGTCTGAAACAGGGCAAAATTCAGGACCTCACCGTCTATGGCGATGATCCGGTAAAAATGGCACTCAAGTGGGAATCCCTCGGGGCCAAATACCTCCACGTCGTCGACCTTGATGGCGCTTTCAAAGGAAATGGCGTGAATACCGAGGTGATCCATCGCATCTGTCAGGCGGTGAAGATTCCCGTCGAAGTCGGCGGCGGCATTCGCACAGAGCAGGCCATCAAGCAGCATATCGAGAATGGCGTTTGGCGCGTCATCATCGGATCGAAAGCGGTCGCCTCTCCGTACTTTGCGATTCAGGCCGCTAAGAAATACGGCGCTGACCATATCGCCGTCTCCGTCGATGCCCACGGCGACACCGTCGCCACCAACGGCTGGGTCGACGGCAGCCGCCAGAAGGTCCTGCCCTTCGTCAAGACGCTTCTGGAGAATGGCGTCAATACCATCGTTTACACCGACATCAGCCGTGACGGCATGCTGACCGGACCGAATTTCGAGATGATGGGAAAGCTGCAGGCACTTCCCGGGATCCACCTCATCGCTTCCGGCGGCGTTTCCTGTGCAGACGACCTGCGGAAGCTCTCTGACATGGGACTCTACGGTGCGATCACCGGCAAAGCCCTCTATGAAGAAAAAGTTTCGATGGAAGAGATCGTGGAGATCCAGGAGTGACTAGTGACTAGGGATGAGTAGCTAGGGATTAGGTGCCTCGAGTGACTGGGGACTAGTGACTGGTGACTTGAATACGACTTTTGGGCATCGCCCTATTTTACTTCGCGGCGCTTCCATAGTATTATGCGCCGCACCATCCCCGCCCACCCTCTTGGACCTCTTGAACCTGCTGAACCTCTTTCGCATGCAATCAAGGGACAGCACGCCCCTCGGGCTGACCCCAAGCCTTCTTTATCCACCACATTTGAGTACACCCGCAAAGGATGCAACATTATGCTAACCAAACGAATCATTCCCTGCCTGGACGTGAACCACGGGCGCGTCGTCAAAGGCAAAAAATTTCACAATCTTCAGGACGTTGACGATCCGGTGACGCTGGGAAAATACTACTCCGAATCCGGCGCGGACGAGCTCGTTTTCTATGACATCACTGCCACTCACGAAGGTCGCGAGACCTTCGTTGATACCGTCCGTGCTATCGCAGAAGAGCTCACCATCCCCTTCACGGTAGGAGGCGGGATACGCAAAGCAGACGATTTCCGTACCATGCTGCTGGCAGGAGCCGACAAAGTCTCCGTCAATTCTGCCGCTGTGATGCATCCTGAAATCATCCGCGAAAGTGCTGAACGCTTCGGCAATCAGTGTGTCGTCCTCTCCATTGACGGCAAGCGGAACGCCAAAGGCGGCTGGGACGTCTTCGTCGAAGGCGGACGCAAGAATACAGGACTGTCCGTCGTAGACTGGGCCAGAAAAGGCATGGAGCTCGGTGCAGGAGAGATCTGCATGAATTCCATCGATGCAGACGGTGAAAAGGATGGTTATGATCTGGAGCTCATGCGCGTCCTCGCAGAAGAACTCTCCATCCCCGTCATCGCCTCCGGCGGCGCGGGGAAGAAGGAAGACTTCCTCAAAGCCTTCGAAGCAGGCGCTGATGCAGCACTGGCTGCTTCCGTCTTCCACTTCGGAGAAATCGCGATTCCCGACCTCAAACACTACCTCGCACAGAACGGAGTAGAAATAAGAGTATAAATGGTTCAAGGCTCAAGGGGGAGGAGCAGCTTCGCAGCCATATAAAATTTGTGGCGAAGCCGCTCCACAACCCTGCACCCGATTTTCCATCCCAATGCTACAAAATGCGAAAGGCAACATTATGGAAACAGTAGACATAAAAAACATTTCTTTCAATGAAAAAGGCCTTGTGCCTGCCATTGTACAGGACGCCAGAAGCGGCGAGATCCTCATGATGGCCTATATGAATCAGGAATCCTTGCAGAAAACCATCGAGACAGGAGAGACCTGGTTCTTCTCCAGAAGCCGTCAGAAGCTCTGGCACAAAGGAGAAGAATCGGCCCACTTCCAGCATGTAAAGAAGATCTTCGTGGACTGCGATGCGGACACACTCGTCGTGCAAGTCATTCCCGGTGGCCCTGCCTGCCATACAAATCATCCCACCTGCTTCTTCAGAAGCCTTACAGAGTGGGAAAATAGGGAAGAAATAGGAAGCCTTGCGATCCTTCATACCCTTTTTGAAGAAATCAAAGATCGCCGCGCCCATCCGCAGGATAAGTCCTACACCAATTACCTGCAGAGCGAAGGCAAAAACAAGATCGACAAGAAGATCGGCGAAGAAGCCTCTGAAGTCATCATCGCCGACCAGCATCAAGACAAAGAAGAGATCATCGACGAATCCTGTGACCTTCTCTATCATCTGTTTGTGATGTGGGAGAACTCTGGCATCGATCTCTATGACATCATGCGTAAACTCGAAGAACGCGACGAGAAGAAAGGCAATAAAAAGAAAGTCGGACATCAGGATAAGATCTTTTAAAAAAGAGCTGGCGCAAGCCGGCTCTTTTTTGTAAAGGGTTCAAGGGTTCAAGGGTTCAGGGCTACGGCAACTTGCATGTGATACGAGTCGGCCCTTGGAGACGGGAGCCCCGCAAAGGGACTTCCGACCTCGTTGAACCCACTGACCCCATGGACCCCATAGAACCCATAGAACCCGCTCCCTCTCTTTCGTCTGTAGTCAATGGGACAGCATGCCCTGTGGGCTAACCCCGAAGTTTGAAAGCAGGGGGGGAGCTAGGGATTAGGGACTAAGAGACTAGGAGACATCAGACTCCCGTATCGTCATTTCGAGCGAAGCGAGAAATCTTTGTCATTCGCGGCCTGGCGGTCAATGATTGGAAATTCTAAACGGGAAACCTGCTATCCACTTACCTTCGGGCATCGCCTCATATATATTGCAGCGAAGCTGCCTCCACAACCCTGAACCCTGAAGTTTGAAAGCAGGGATGGGTAGCTAGGGATGAGTGGCTAGGGATTAGGAGTCTCAAGTGACTGGTGACTCGTGACTAGTAACTAGAATGCCAGCTCATGGCATCGCCAGTATTTATACTTCGCGGCGCTTCCATATTTTTATGCGCCGCACCACCATTTCGCATTTCTCATTTCT
>OLFS01000603.1_pt1 | contig 33730 bp, 23 predicted proteins | sample 1605491 | NCBI WGS metagenome assembly OLFS01 (sample SAMEA3888921, study PRJEB22519) | human gut metagenome | biome: human gut; feature: human-associated habitat; material: faeces | place: Denmark | collected 2011 | reverse complement strand
TGATTATGGCAAAGAAAGTAGCAGTTTTAGCAGTGAATCCGGTAAATGGTTGTGGTTTATTCCAATACTTGGAAGCCTTTTTCGAAAATGGCATTTCCTATAAAGTATTTGCCGTATCGGATACGAAAGAGATCAAAACCAATTCAGGAATGGTCCTAATAGTAGATGATGTGATTGCTAATCTAAAAGGGCATGAAGACGAATTTGATGCACTTGTATTCTCCTGTGGAGATGCAGTACCTGTATTCCAGCAGTATGCAAACCAGCCATACAATGTGGACTTGATGGAAGTCATCAAGACTTTCGGAGAACAAGAAAAGATGATGATCGGACACTGTGCCGGTGCAATGATGTTTGACTTTACAGGTATAACAAAAGGTAAAAAAGTCGCTGTCCATCCGCTGGCCAAACCTGCCATTCAAAACGGAATTGCCACGGATGAAAAATCTGAGATAGATGGAAACTTCTTTACTGCACAAGATGAGAATACGATCTGGACAATGTTGCCGAAAGTCATAGAAGCATTGAAATAATGCCGGAAAGTATAGAAAGGAATAAATCCACACACAAAAAGAATTGTTCATACAATTGAATAATAAACTCATTCTTTCCTTTAAAACCAACGGCCCGTTCCTCGGTGTGCAACGGGTCCTTCCTTTAAAACCAACGAGCCGTTGGTTTTAAAGGAAAAAACAGTCGCCCATACAACATTCATAATCAACAATTTACGCATTCTGCTTTTAACAAGCAAATATTGCAGCTTCATTCATCAATAAAAACAGACAACAATAGGCCAATTATTGATAAAAACAAGTGTATCCTTTTTCGTACACCTACATATTTTTGGTTTACACATCCGCATAAGGTCGGATTCGAAATTCCTTGAACAATACATCTACTTTATTATTTTTTAATTGGATGCCATCGTTTTTCAGATTGTTTTTAGTACTTTTGCCCGTATCAAATCAATAAATAATATATCGAACACAAACATCATACTCTCATGAATATGAAAAAATATGTGCTAGCATTTTTTCTATGTTTCATATCTATTACTCCTATTTTAGCACAAAGAGACCACATAGATATTTCAAACTATATTTTATGCATCAATTCCTATGCAGAATCTTCTCCTTGGAGTAACAGGATGATTTCAACCGTATCGGAGTACGTTCAAAAGAACCCAAAACTGGCATTATATGCGGAACATATGAATACTTTAATGATCGATAACGATACGATTTTAGGAGAATTCAAGAATATGATCTCTCAGAAATACGAGCATCATCGCCCACGGCTGCTAATATTATTGGGAAACCCTTCTCTATTACTACGTGATGAATATAGAGAGCTTTGGGGAGACATTCCTATTGTACTCTGTTCGGAAGAAAAGTTTATAGGTCCTAAAGACACCTACATCTACAAACAGCCAGTTACACAAGCGGAGCGTGTTCCGATCTCCCAACTTGCCGATCCCTACAATCTGGTACTTTTATATTCAAACCTTTATTTACGGGAAAATATCCAACTGATTTCTCACATAATCCCTGATATGAAGAAATTCATATTTATCGGTGACGAGCGAGAAATCAATCAGACCAATAATCTGGAAATACAGACAAAGTTAAAAGCTATAAATCCTAATATTGAATACCAGTACATCACGCCACAAAAAATGACAACGAACCAATTATTGGATTCATTGTATCATGTTGATCCGAATACAACCGGAATTTTATTTGCTTCCTGGTTCTACAAAACGACATTTGCAGGTAATACTTCATTGGTTACCAATGCTCACAAACTTATCGTAACAACTACAGCTCCAATTTTCACCCTTAATATGGCTGATATAACAGAAGAAAACGGTGGCATGATAGGTGGTTATACTTATGACCAAAAACACTATAACCAGCAATTAATTCATACCATTTCAGAAATACTTACAGGAAAGCCGGCTAGAGAAATTCCCTTTTATATGCCATCAGATGGCGCACCTATTATCAACTATACGATATTACTCCGTAAAGGATTCTCTCCTTCCATGTGTCCTCCAAACACACATTTTCTGAATAAACCGCTTGGATTCTGGAAACAGAACAAATATTTCATTATGGGTACCTTGTCTTTTATGATATTACTGGCAATCGTATTCTTTTATCGTATCCATAGCCTGAATAGCATCAAAAAAGCACAGCAAAAAGAAATTGACGCAATGACAAATTATAAGAATCTGGTTAATAACATGCCCATTCTCTATATGCAGGAAGAAGTGCTTGCTGATAAAAATGGCATTCCCGTAGAACTGATTTACCGCAATGTGAATGCGCATTTTGAGAAAAACTTTTTCCGCAAAGAAGAAGTTGTCGGGAAAAAAGCGAGTGAAATATTTCCGGAATCAATGCCGGACTTCCTGCACTTCACTCAAATAGCCTTATCAGAAAATAAAGTAATAACATTCCCCTACTATTTCAAAAAAATAGATACCTTCTACGATATAGTACTTAAAGCAAACCGGCAAAATAATATGATTGATGTATTTTGCCTGAACAGCACAGAGCTCCATAAGGCACAACAAAAGCTAAGCACTATCAACAACAAACTCGCCATGTCACTTGACGTAGCTAATATCGTGCCATGGAAATGGGATTTGCGAAGTAAAACAATTTTATGCGACATCAACAAACCGATAGAACTTAGCACACAAGGAAAAGACGTTGCCGAAGAACAACTGGCAGTACCCGACTATCACTATTTTTCCAAGATATTTAAGGAAGACCGGAAACGGGTAGAACAGGCTTATCAGAACTTAATAGACGGTCATTCGGAAAAAGTAAAAGAAGAATATCGCGTAGTCAGCACACAAAAAGGATTTCATAGGATAGAATGGGTGGAAGCCCAAGCAGCCGTTGAAACGCGGGACGAAAATGGCAACCCATTGACTCTTGTTGGCTCCTCACTCGTTATCACTGAACGAAAAAAAATGGAGATGGAACTGATTAATGCCAAAAACCGTGCCGAAGAGTCCAATCGGCTGAAGTCTGCTTTCCTTGCCAACATGAGTCATGAAATTCGTACTCCTCTAAATGCTATCGTCGGTTTCTCCGGTATATTGGCATCCACCGAAGAAGAAGAGGAAAAACAAGAATATGTCAGTATCATTGAAAACAATAATACGTTATTATTGCAGCTCATCAGTGATATCCTTGATTTATCAAAAATAGAAGCAGGAACATTGGACCTGCACTATTCCAATGTTGAAATCAATGATTTAATGAAAGACCTGGAAAACATGTGTCAACTGAAACTTAAGTCGGATGCTGTCAAACTGGAATTCGTAGCTCCTGAAGAACCATGTTTCGCACATATAGAAAAGAACAGGTTATCTCAGTTAATTATTAACCTGGTGACGAATGCCATAAAATTCACCATTCAAGGTAGTATCCGATTTGGATACAAACGTCAGAACAATGAATTATATTTCTATGTGGCTGATACAGGTTGCGGCATTCCTCAAGATAAGCAAAAAAGTATTTTTGGACGTTTCGTCAAATTAAATTCATTTGCACAAGGTACGGGTTTAGGACTCTCAATCTGCCAGACACTTGTCGAACACATGGGAGGTAAAATCGGGGTAGAATCAGAAGAAGGAAACGGCTCTACATTCTGGTTCACTTTGCCTTACAAGCAAGCAGAGACTGTTAAGAAGAGCCTTCCAAAGGACATACAACCTATTGCCATAGAAAAGGATAAGCTGGTAATTTTGATTGCTGAAGATAATGAAAGCAATTATAAGTTGTTCGAATCTATTCTAAAATATGATTATCATCTGCTTCATGCCTGGGATGGTCAGGAAGCTGTAAACATGTTCAAGGAGCATAATCCACAAATTATATTAATGGATATCAATATGCCTGTCCTGGATGGATATGAAGCAACCAAAGAAATCCGCAAGTACTCTGCCAAAGTACCGATTATCGCCATTACGGCTTTTGCATATGCTTCAGACGAGCAACGGGTGATGGAAAGTGGTTTTGACGGGTATATGCCGAAACCTATCAATGCCCGTCAGTTGAAGGCGCAACTGACAGATATCATGCAAAAACGTATTGTATTGCTATAGGGGAAATCAATTCCCTTTTGGAAGATAACAAAACAGCTAATAATTCAGCCACATTCTGAATGAAGCCATCTTGTCTTTACTTATCATTATCTTATCTTTGAAAGGTGGTTGTACATGAACGATTGCCTTTCCTAAGAAATAGGATTCAATACGCTGAATGGCATCAATACAGACTAATGTCTGACGATTCGTCCGGAAAAAGTGATCCGGATCGAGTTGTTCACTCAATCGGTCTAGTGCCAGATCAATGAGATACTCACGATTCTTATGGGTTACGGCAAAGGTGAGCTTATTTTCCGAATAAAAGTAAGCGATATCACTCACCTGTAAGGTGAATAGTTTCTCGCCACTAGAAATAAGGAAACGAGTACGATACTTTTTCTGCACAGAGACAGAGGTCTCCTGCGCAGCAGAAAGTTGCTGCAATATTTCCAGCATCCGGCTTTCCTGATTGAAATCATGGATGTAGTTCTTTGTCAATCCTTCAAAACGTTGAATGGTCTGCATCAGGCGGTCTTCATGAATCGGCTTCAAAAGATAGTCAATGCTATTCACTGAGAAAGCACGCACAGCATATTCGTCATAAGCAGTAGTAAATACAATCATACTCTCCGGATGCGCCTGTTCTATAAAAAGAAAAGAATTGCCATCCGTTAGCTGAATATCCAGAAACAGGATATCCGGATGAAGATGCTGCCCGAACCACTCTACTGCCTCTTCAATATTACCGGGCAATAACTGTACCTCCCAATCGGGACGAAGAGACAATAACGTATCCCTCAGCAGACGGGCTGCCGGAATTTCATCTTCTATGATGGCTGCTTTTATCTTATTCATAGAGCAAAGGTATTTTTACGGTAAACTCTTTCCGGTCATTTTCTACCACAATGTCACGGTTGCACAACAGCATATATCGGGCAGAAAGGTTCTTAAGTCCCATTCCGGAAGTTATCACTGTTTTTTTAGTTTGTATCCGGTTTCTGACGATCAGTTCCCGTTCCTTTTCCATATAAAGAAATTCGATAGTCATCGGTTTTCCCGTATGAATGACATTATGTTTGATTACATTCTCCGCTAACAATTGAATAGTAAGCGGAGGCAACTGAGCCTCCATACAAGTCTTCGGAATACGGTTGTCAATATGAATGCAATCACCCAAACGAACCCTATGCAGAAAAATATAAGAGTTCAGAAAATCCAGTTCCTCCCGCAATGTTGTCAGCCGTTGATTCTGACACTGAAGAATATAGCGATACACATCCGAAAGATGCTGGGTGAACAATTCCGCATTAGCCGGATTGTAGCGAATCTCAGAAATCAAGGTATTTAGACTGTTAAACAAGAAGTGAGGATTCAACTGATTCTGTAGAGCAGTATAGCGTGCCGTATTATTCTCTTTTTGCAAGGCAGCCGCTTTCTGTTGTAATCTTAACGTATTCCGCATGGAGCGATTGGCCAGCAACAATCCAAGGATGACGAGCTCTACCAGCCATACGGTAATAAGAATCCGCCAGCCTCCGTTGGGAAACGTAAACGGGTAAGAAGCTCCTGCCAACAACTTAGCAGTTACCATTAAACCGTAGTTCAGCAAAAGAAACATCCCCATTACGATAATATAGACTGAAACCAGCTTCCAACGCCGATGCAGATTCAACGCATACTGATTATCGATCCATGAGCTCAACCTGATGGTAGCATATCCCAGCACATTAAAAGCCAGTATGAAGAACCCCAGTGTACTGACTGAATGTAGCATATCGGCAACCCGATCAGAGAAGGTTGCATAATTTATCAGTAACAGGAAAGAGAATATACCCAATCCTGAAAACAGCGCTACATATAATAAGGTGTTCAACTTTACATTCATACAGTTGGCTCTTTTCATACAAAGTTAGTGCTTTTTATCGACAATCATATCCGTGAAGCGCTTTTATTAACTCCGAATAGTGTCCTTGTGCCGCAGCTTTGGCTTGCACATAATTCACCTGCGATGTCTGCCGATAGGTTTGCGCATCAATCACTTCCACCACTGACACCTTTCCTTCATTATAACGTTCTATTGCTTTCGCTTCATTCTCTTCTGCCTTCGCCAGTGAACTTTCGCTCAAACGAACCCGTTCCATAGCTTGTGACAGGGCTTTACGTGCCACTCCTATTTCCAGTTCAACCTGATCCATCACTTTATTCAGATTATCTTCTGCCATACCTACCCGAAAAGAAGAAGCACGTTTCTCACTTTTACGCTTTCCCCATTCAAAAATAGGTACAGAGACCTTTGCATAAACAGCATAATTGGGATCCAGATCTTTCTTGAAATTATATCCGGGAGAAGAGTAACTCCCGTCTATTCCCACATAAAACTGAGGTTTGAACTGCGAATCATTCAACTTTTTCGTACTCTCGGCCATACGAATCCAGTCATAAGCCATCTGAATTTCAGGACGTGCCATACCGGTAGACAACCATGTAGAATCATCGACAACCACCACCGGTATCTGTGAATCCAGTTCCGTATGATGTTCCAGCCGGACACCAATCATAGAATTCAATGCCATCCGCCCTGTTTCAAAATTACTTTGTGCCTGGAGCAACTGGTACTCCGCTTCGTTCAGTTTTACTTCCGCCATCAGTAAATCCTGTGGATCAACCAGCCCCACCTCTACCCTTTCTTTAATTGTTTTAACCAAAGCGGCTATTGAGTTACGAAAATCTTCGGCAACAGTCACAATCTCCTGCCGGGCTACGGCACTCCAGTATTGAATATCCGTTTGATAGCAAACAGCATCATTCAATGCCTTTGCCTGATTGGCAGCAAATGATTGCTGATGTTGTGCCATACGGATGGATTCCAGTACTCGTCCGCCTGTATAGACCGGTTGCAGAATGGAAAGAGAACCACCATAGTTCAGTTGTTTCCCTTCCACTGTTCTTGCTAATCCTAAAGAAGGGACATCCAGAGTCAATTCCAACGGATTCTCCGTATACTGAAAGTTGGCTGTTCCGGAAAGTTTCGGTTTCAAATCTGCCCGTGCCGATTTTTCCACTTCCATACTGGCAGCTATATTCTTCTCAGCCGCTTTCAAGTCGTGATTGTAATCCAATGCCATAGTCCGGTACTTTTCAAGAAGAGGACTTTGCTGGGCTAAAGCAGACAAAGACCCTAAAGCAAAACCACATAACAACAAGCTATATATCCTTATTTTCATCTTTATTTTCCTTTTACTTTATAAAACATTGAATATAATGCAGGCGTGACAAACAAGGTCAATCCCGTGGCAAACGTCAGTCCGAAAATAATAGTCGCAGCCATTCCGCCGAAAGCGACATCAAACAATAGCGGGACCATACCGAAGATGGTAGTGGTTGCCGCCATCAATACCGGACGGGTTCGGGAAACCGTAGCCTCAACAATAGAGGTATACAGATCAATTCCACTACGATGCTGCACATTGATTTCATCAATCAGTACAATCACATTCTTGATTATCATTCCAAGCAACCCCAGCCAACCGGCTATCGGAAAGAAACCGAAGTCAAAACCGGTCAAGAGCATCCCCACCGCAATACCTATCAAAGACAAAGGCAAGACACAAAGAATAATAATCGGTTCACGGAAATTACCGAACAGCCCTACCAGGATAACCACTAATGCAAGGAATGCCAACGGGAAATATTTAGCAATGGCCTGCATCGCCTCACCCTGATCTTTATACTGGGCATCCCAAAAGAAAGTATATCCTTCAGGAAGCTGGATGTTCTCTATTTCTTTTCGGATTTCTCCATGTACTTCCGCCATCGTATGCCCCGATTTCACGCCACACATTGCAGCCATTGACAGCTGACGGTTATAAGTTCTCACCTGGGGAAACTCCCAGGTTGTCTCTATCCGTTCTGTTACCTGCGAAAGCGGAGCCGACCTTTCTCCATTCCATATCGAAAAGTCTCCCAAAGAATGGGTGTCCGCTATATCCACATTACCCGATTTCAAAAGAACAGGAACTTTTTTCTCATTATCCCGATAGACACCGACAGGCAAACCATCATTAATTGATTTTACCGATTCCATCATCGAAGCTTTTGTAATCCCTAATGCTCCGGCCTTCACCGGATCATATACCGGACGGATAACCATCGACATATTCCCCCATTCGTTCCGGGCATCCGCAACTTTAGGATTCCGTCGCATTATCTCAATGGCCTGCCCTACCAAAGAATCAAGTACAGCAGGGTCCGGTCCGAGGAAACGAGCCTCAATCACCGCTTCCGTTAACGGACTTAGCTCGAATTTATTTACTTTAATCAACGGTTCGGGAAACTTCAACGAAACAGAGTCCTGCAAACGGGCATGCAGCTGACGGGAAAGTTTCGAAGTCTTGCATTTCACCAAAATTTGTGCATAGTTGGATTGAGGTCCAAAGGAAACGTTTGACAAGTAATAACGCGGCGGAGTCCGTCCTACATAAGTAGATACCATTTCCGTTTCTTCCTGTCCGCGGATATACTCTGCCATATCCATCACCATCTTATCTGTTTCTTCAATCCGTGTCCCTTCGGGCAGCCACATATCCAATGTAAAATACTGCTTATCCAATGCGGGGACAAAGACCTTCGGAATGAACTTGAAACTCCATGCCGACAATACCAGCATAATGACCATACACCCAATCGTTGCATACCGGTGACGAATCACCCATCTCAATGCAGAACGAAATTTATCATAATACTTGCCTGCAAAAAGAGCCGCCTTAAGTTCGTTGGGTCTTGGCCGACGGACAAACTCCTGAATAAAGAAAGGAGTCTGCGTCAGCGCAAAGACCCAACTGAACATCAGCGAAACGCCGATAACTACAACTAAGGATGACAGTAACTCGCCGGTAATATGCGGCGAATAATATATAGGTAAAAAAGTTAGAATCGCAATGACTGTCGCCGCCAATAAGGGCAACGAAGTTGAAGAACAAGCCCGCAATATGGCTACCCGTTTCCGCATTCCCCGCTGCATATTGACCAATGCCGAATCGGAGACCACAATGGCATTATCTACCAACATTCCCATAGCAATGATAATGGCAGCAAGTGACATACGTTGCAAGGCGATTCCTTGTGATAGCATCACAATCAAGGTCGCAAAGATGGAAAACACCAATCCGCTGCCAATCAGAATACCATTCTTGAATCCAATAAAAAACAACAGAATAGCTACTACTGTTACAACAGATATGATCAGGTTCAGAATAAATCCCTGATTGGCCACTGCCGATTCATACCCCTGATCATAAATCGTCTGCAACTCAAAACCTTCGGGCATTGTCTCTGCAAAATGGTCAATCTCCTGTTTTACCGCCTCTGCCATATCGACAACATTTCCTGTGGGTATCGTAGAAATAGCAATACCTACCGCAGGTTTCCCGTCAATCCGCATTTTATTACTTGGAGGCGTCTGATAACTCTCCTCAATCTCTGCAATATCAGCCAACCGGAAATGCTCTCCTGTACGTGATACGATAGTCATATTCCGAATATCATCCAGAGAATAAAAATTACCGGTAGATTCAATCCGTATTCTGTTTACGCCGGCATCAATTCCTCCGGCATCCACTACCCTGTTCTGTGCATCGAAGGCACGTGAAATATCCGTAGTCGTGATTCCACTCCGTGCCATAACGGAAGGATTAAGAATGACGTCAATCGTTGGAGACTGTACACCATAAATCTCCACTTTTGCCACATCCTTCACCCTGAGCAGTACATTCTTGATAAGCTTCGCCTGATTTTCCAGTTCCCGATATGAATATCCTTCACCCGTCAGACCATAGAAAACACCCAGCACATCACCGAAATCATCATTCACCACTGAAGGACCGGCTCCTGCAGGAAGTTTCGACTGTACATCATTGACCTTCCGACGAAGTTTATCCCACAACTGCTGCATCTCATCCGCCCGGATTTCTTTCTTTACATACACCGTGATCTTGGATAAACCTGCCCGATTTTCAGTTTTCAGATAATATAATTCGCCTAATGACTGTATCGATTCCTCCAATACATCCGTCACCTGAGATTGTACTTCGGAAGGGGAAGCACCCGGATATGGAGTCATCACCAATGCCTGTTTGATAGTAAACGGAGCATCTTCCAGTTTTCCCATCTTGACATAAGAAAACAATCCTCCTCCCAGCACTAATATCAACAGCAGAATAGTCACCGACTTCTTCTGCAAGAAATATTTTACCAACTTCATATTCTTCTACTTACTTTTGAGCGGCAACCGTCCTTTTTTCTTTCTGAGAAATGATATCGACAGGCATTCCGTCCGAAAGAAAACGTAATTTGCTTACCGCTACTTTATCTCCTGCCTGCAATCCGCCTTTCACTTCTACTTTTCCATTGGAAAGCAATTCGCCTAAAACGACTTTTCTCTTCACGACTTGTCCTGTCGTTTGATCCACCATCCATACATAGTCTCCTTCAGTGGGACGATGATTAAGGGCCGTTTGCGGAACAGTCACCATAGGAACAGATGATGTAGCAGGAAGGTCCAACAACATTTTTCCTGAGATACCGGCCGGCCATTCTCCTTGTTTGTTGGGCAGCAATGCCGTCATCAGGAAAGAAAGATTATTGCGCGTCGTACTCTTTGAAACCTCTATCACTTTAGCCGGATATACTGCTTCGGGACGAACATCAAAACGAATACCCACTTCCTTGATTTCCTTCGCTTGAAATGCGATCTCCTGAGTAACATACGCTTCTATCTTCAACTGAGTGATATCGATAAAAGAGACAACAGACTGAGTCGCTTTCACATCCTGATATTTTTCAATGTAGACTTCCCCTATATATCCGTCAAAAGGAGCAATAAGTTTCGTATCTTCAAGTTCATTTACGGCTGTTTCATAAGCAGTTTTGGCAGAAGTATAGTCTGCACGTGCTTTTTCATAGGCACTGGCGGACAGGTTGTTTTTCTCATACAACACTTTGATTCGCTCAAATTCTGCTTTTGCCTGATGATAAACAGCTTCCGCACGTTCCTTACGAATACGAAAATCACGGGAATCAATTTCAGCTATGATATCTCCCCGATGATAGTAATTACCCGCATACACTTCGAAACGGTCAATCGGTCCGCCCACCCGAAAAGAGAGTTCGGTCTCCTTGAATGGTTTGGCAATAAACGAAAATTCACGCTCGGCAGAAGGAACCAGCATTTCTACTTCCGCCACTTTTACCCGTACAGGCTCGTTTGTTTTCTTCTCACCCTTACTACACGATGTGAGCAGGCAAAGACAAAAAATACACAATGAAAAATTAGTCGTTGTCATTCTATTCTACATTAGTTATGTTGTCAACGGCACGAAAGTAGCGGAAAGAAGAAAAAAGAACGGGAATTTAATTTCCGAAGCGGAAAAAGAAAAGATGAAACGGAAAAAGAAAAGATGAAAATCTGAGCCTTTTATCGTACTTATGTGTTTCCTTACTATCTTTGCAGTTCGAATATATACCACAATATCAATTTATGACTGAAGAAAAAATACATAAAGAACGTCATGGCAGCTGGTGGGCATTGAGTCCGTTACTCGTCTTTCTCTGCCTTTATCTGGTAACTTCCATTCTTGTTAATGACTTTTATAAAGTACCCATCACTGTGGCTTTCCTCGTGTCTTCCTGTTACGCAATTGCCATTACGCGAGGATTGAAGCTCGACCAGCGAATCTACCAGTTCTCCGTAGGAGCCGCCAACAAGAATATCCTTCTGATGATATGGATATTCATCCTTGCCGGAGCTTTCGCACAAAGCGCCAAGCAGATGGGAGCTATTGATGCAACCGTCAATCTGACACTGCATATCCTCCCTGATAATCTGCTATTGGCCGGGATATTCATTGCCGCCTGTTTTATCTCATTATCCATCGGAACCAGCGTAGGGACAATTGTAGCCCTTACTCCCGTTGCTGTCGGCCTGGCCGAAAAGACAGAAATCGCCCTTCCGTTTATGGTAGCAGTCGTTGTCGGAGGTTCTTTCTTTGGAGATAACCTGTCGTTTATATCCGATACGACCATTGCCTCAACCAAAACTCAGGAATGCGTGATGCGTGATAAGTTTCGGGTAAATTCCATGATTGTGGTTCCGGCAGCGATTATCGTACTGGGAATCTACATTTTTCAAGGACTATCCATCACTGCGCCCGCACAAGTACAGACTATTGAATGGATAAAAGTCATACCTTATATAATAGTACTGGGAACAGCCATTGCCGGAATGAACGTGATGCTGGTATTAATAATTGGTATCCTGACCAGCGGTATCATTGGCATAGCTACCGGAAGTTTTGGCGTATTCGATTGGTTTGGGGCAATGGGTACGGGTATCACAGGCATGGGTGAATTGATCATTATCACATTACTGGCAGGCGGTATGCTCGAAACAATCCGTTATAACGGAGGTATTGATTTCATCATCAAAAAACTGACCCGTCATGTCAACAGCAAGCGTGGTGCGGAACTGAGCATCGCCGCTCTGGTAAGTATCGCCAACCTATGCACTGCCAACAATACGATTGCCATCATCACCACAGGACCTATTGCAAAGGATATTGCAAAGAAATTCCATCTCGACCGGAGAAAAACAGCCAGTATTCTGGATACATTCTCCTGTCTGATACAAGGCATCATACCCTATGGAGCACAAATGCTGATTGCTGCAGGGTTAGCCAACATCTCTCCTATCAGTATCATCGGCAATCTCTATTATCCGTTTACGATGGGGATCTGTGCCCTGCTCGCTATCCTGTTCCGATATCCGAGGAGGTATTCATAAGAAAAAGAAAGGAAATATTTGTCAATCAAAAGAAAAGCTGTATCTTTGCGCCCGCTATTACGAGTTAGTAGCATAATTCAAATCATTAATTAAAAACAATTATTAAAAATGGCAACTAGAATCAGATTGCAAAGACACGGACGTAAAAGTTACGCGTTTTATTCAATTGTAATTGCAGACAGCAGAGCACCACGTGATGGTAAATTTATTGAGAAGATTGGTACTTACAACCCGAACACCAATCCTGCTACAGTAGATTTGAATTTCGACGCTGCATTGGCATGGGTACTGAAAGGTGCACAACCAAGTGACACTGTACGTAATATCCTTTCTCGTGAAGGTGTTTACATGAAGAAACATCTTCTTGGCGGTGTTGCAAAAGGCGCATTCGGAGAAGCAGAAGCAGAAGCTAAATTCGAAGCTTGGAAGAACAACAAACAGTCAGGTCTGGCTGCTTTGAAAGCTAAACAAGACGAAGAAAAGAAAGCTGAAGCTAAAGCACGTCTGGAAGCAGAAAAGAAGATCAACGAAGTGAAAGCAAAAGCACTCGCTGAAAAGAAAGCTGCTGAAGCTGCTGAAAAAGCTGCTGCTGAAGCACCTGCAGAAGAAGCAACTGAAGCTCCGGCTGAAGAAGCTGCTGCAACAGAAGCTGCTGCTGAATAAATTTCGGCAGGTTCCTAACAAGACATTTGGAAAAAGCTATAAATCCTCTTCGGTTCGCCGAAGGGGATTTTTTTTATTTCCTGCTATAGAACATATTAAAATAGTTCTCTACTTCTGAATAAATTTCTTTTCTTTGCAACAGCATAGCTCAGCACAGTCATTTATCTTATAACAGTATGAGACGAACTGATAAAAAGAAAACATTCGGTCAACAGTCCAGCAAGGTTACGCAATTAGCGGATACATTAAGCCAGGCGATTTCCATGAAAAAATTTCGTGAAGGAGATTCTTTGCCTTCCATCAATCAGTTAAGTGCAGAATATGGAGTATCACGCGATACCGTTTTCAAGGCCTTTCTTGATTTGCGCGAACGGGGACTGATCGATTCCACTCCGGGAAAAGGATATTATGTAACCAGTCAGGTGACCAATGTCTTGCTCCTGCTCGACCAGTACACTCCTTTTAAAGAAGCCCTTTACAATAGTTTCGTCAAACATCTGCCTATTAATTACAAAGTAGACTTGCTGTTTCATCAATATAATGAACGGCTTTTCAATACCATTATCCGCGAATCTGTCGGGAAATATAATAAATACATAGTGATGAATTTCGATAATGAGAAATTCAGTATGGTTCTCAATAAGATTCATCCAACAAAATTATTGCTTCTTGACTTCGGTAAATTCGAGAAAGAAAAGTATTCTTATATCTGTCAGGATTTTGATGAAGCTTTCTATCAGGCATTACTCATGCTGAAGGAGAAACTACGGCACTACCCACAACTTGTTCTGTTATTCTCTAAAAATCTGAAGCATCCCCAAAGCAGTAAAGAGTATTTTACCCGTTTTTGTGAGGAACAAGGATTTTTATGCGAAATTCAGGAAGATATCGAGAATCTGACCGTACGCAAAGGAGTAGTCTACATAGCCATCAAGCAACAAGATGTAGTGAAGGTTGTGAAACAAGGAAGACTGGAAGGACTGAAATGCGGAAGAGATTTCGGTCTGTTGGCATACAATGATATTCCTTCCTACGAAGTGATCGACGAAGGAATTACTTCATTGAGTATTGATTGGGAGATGATGGGAAATGAAGCGGCAAACTTTGTCCTGAACAATGTCCCGATACAAAAGTACCTGCCTACTGAAGTAAGACTCCGAAAGTCCCTGTAATTTTTTTGCCGTATTGACAGCACAGTTCAGCACAGAATTCAATCACCAAATAAAAATTTAGAAACCATGAAAAAGTATCCGAAAATCGGGATTCGTCCCACTATCGACGGTCGCCAGGGCGGCGTTCGTGAAAGCCTTGAAGAAAAGACAATGAATCTTGCCAAAGCAGTAGCCGAGTTAATCAGCAGCAACCTGAAGAACGGTGACGGAAGTCCTGTAGAATGTGTTATTGCAGACAATACTATCGGACGTGTAGCCGAAAGCGCTGCTTGCGCAGAGAAATTCGAAAGAGAAGGCGTTGGGTCCACTATCACTGTTACCTCCTGCTGGTGCTATGGTGCGGAGACAATGGATATGAATCCTCATTACCCGAAAGCTGTCTGGGGCTTCAACGGAACCGAGCGTCCGGGAGCAGTATACCTTGCAGCCGTATTGGCAGGTCATGCACAAAAAGGACTCCCTGCATTCGGTATCTACGGACGCGACGTACAAGACCTCGACGATAATACAATTCCGGAAGACGTAGCGGAAAAAATTCTTCGTTTTGCACGTGCCGCACAGGCAGTAGCAACGATGAGAGGCAAATCTTATCTGTCAATGGGTAGTGTATCAATGGGTATCGCCGGCTCTATCGTCAACCCCGACTTCTTCCAGGAATATCTGGGAATGCGCAATGAGTCAATTGACCTGACGGAAATCATCCGCCGCATGGAAGAAGGTATCTATGACCACGAAGAATATGCCAAAGCAATGGCATGGACTGAAAAATACTGCAAAGTAAATGAAGGAGAAGACTTCAAGAACCGCCCGGAGAAACGCAAAAACCGCGAACAAAAAGATGCTGACTGGGAATTTGTCGTGAAGATGATGATCATCATGCGTGACCTGATGACCGGAAACCCGAAACTGAAAGAAATGGGATTCAAGGAAGAAGCTTTGGGACACAATGCTATCGCTGCCGGCTTCCAGGGACAACGCCAATGGACAGACTTTTATCCTAACGGTGACTATCCGGAAGCATTGCTCAACACTTCTTTCGACTGGAACGGTATTCGTGAAGCATTCGTAGTGGCTACCGAAAACGATGCTTGTAACGGTGTAGCAATGCTGTTCGGACACTTGCTGACCAATCGTGCACAAATATTCTCTGATGTACGTACGTATTGGAGCCCTGAAGCCGTGAAACGTGTAACCGGTAAAGAACTGACCGGCTTGGCAGCCAACGGTATCATCCACCTGATCAACTCCGGTGCAACAACACTCGACGGTTCCGGCCAGTCATTAGACGCAGAAGGAAATCCTGTCATGAAAGAACCATGGAATCTGACTGATGCAGACGTAGAAAACTGTCTCAAAGCAACGACCTGGTATCCGGCAGACCGCGATTACTTCCGTGGCGGCGGCTTCTCGTCCAACTTTCTTTCAAAAGGTGGAATGCCTGTTACTATGATGCGTCTGAACCTGATCAAAGGCTTGGGCCCTGTCCTGCAAATCGCAGAAGGATGGACCGTTGAGATTGATCCGGAAATCCATCAGAAACTGAATATGCGTACCGACCCGACATGGCCGACTACGTGGTTCGTTCCTCGTCTGTGTGATAAATCCGCTTTCAAGGATGTATATTCTGTAATGAACAACTGGGGCGCTAACCACGGAGCCATCAGCTACGGTCACATCGGACAAGACCTGATTACGCTTGCCTCTATGCTTCGTATCCCTGTTTGCATGCACAATGTAGATGAAAACGAAATTTTCCGTCCGGCTGCATGGAACGCATTCGGTATGGACAAAGAAGGAGCAGATTACAGAGCTTGTACAACTTACGGTCCTATCTATAAATAAACAAGAATCTTTCGTCCTATTTGATTTAATAATTTAACTTTGCCGTATCATAGTGGAAGCAGTCTTCAAACACAAGCTTCCACTATATGACGGCTTAAATAAAAACACTATGATAACTGACGAACACATCGAACTGTTTCTGGCACAGGCACACCGCTACGGAGACGCAAAATTAATGCTTTGCAGCAGCGGTAATCTTTCCTGGAGAATCGGAGAAGAAGCACTGATTTCGGGTACAGGTTCATGGGTCCCTACCCTTGCCAAAGAAAAAGTTTCTATCTGTAATATAGCCAGCGGTACACCGACGAATGGCGTAAAACCATCTATGGAAAGCACATTCCATCTTGGCGTTCTCCGCGAACGGCCGGATGTAAATGTAGTACTCCATTTCCAGTCGGAATATGCCACTGCCATCTCTTGCATGAAAAACAAACCGACAAATTTCAACGTAACGGCAGAAATACCTTGTCATGTCGGGTCGGAAATTCCCGTGATTCCTTACTACCGGCCGGGATCTCCCGAATTAGCCAAAGCAGTAGTAGAAGCAATGCTGAAACATAATTCCGTCTTACTGACCAATCACGGACAAGTAGTATGCGGAAAAGACTTCGACCAAGTTTACGAACGGGCTACCTTCTTCGAAATGGCTTGCCGCATCATAGTTCAGTCCGGCGGTGATTACTCCGTACTGACACCGGAAGAAATAGAAGACCTGGAAATATACGTATTAGGAAAGAAAACCAAATAAGTATCCGGGAATACCATGAAAGATACCACAAGAAACACATATTTAGCAGTAGACTTTGGAGGAGGAAGCGGTCGGGTCATCGCCGGCTCCCTTCTCCAGGGAAAGCTGGAATTAGAAGAAATACACCGCTTTACCAACCGGCAGGTTAAACTCGGGAATCATGTTTACTGGGACTTTCCCGCCCTGTTCGAAGATATGAAAACCGGACTGAAACTTGCTGCACAAAAGGGATATCATGTCAAAGGAATCGGCATAGATACATGGGGAGTAGACTTCGGCCTGATTGACAAAAAAGGAAATTTACTGGGCAACCCTGTCTGCTATCGGGATGCCCGAACAGACGGAATGCCGGACAAGGTATTTCAAATACTGGATGCACAAAAGCATTACGCCTGCACAGGCATACAAGTAATGCCTATCAATACGCTGTTTCAGCTTTACAGCATGCAACAGAATCAGGATGTACTGCTAGAAGTTGCACAGCGGCTTCTCTTTATGCCCGACCTCTTCAGCTATTACCTGACGGGAGTAGCCAATAATGAATATTGCATAGCTTCCACCTCCGAACTAGTCGATGCACACCAACGAAACTGGTCGATGGATACCATCCGTACTTTGGGACTCCCCGAACACTTATTCGGAGAAATTATTCTGCCGGGAACTGTCAGAGGAACACTTAAAGAAGAGATAGGCCGTGAAACAGGATTAGGCACCGTCGACATTATCGCTGTCGGCTCGCATGACACAGCCAGTGCCGTTGCTGCCGTTCCGGCAACTGAAGGTCAAGTAGCCTTTCTCAGTTCCGGCACCTGGTCATTGTTGGGAGTCGAAGTGGATGAACCCATATTGACGGAAGAAGCGAGACTGGCTCAATTTACCAATGAAGGAGGCGTAGACGGTCACATCCGATTCTTGCAAAACATTACCGGACTGTGGATTCTGCAACGCTTGATGAGCGAATGGAAGCTACGTGGCGAAGAACAAAGTTATGATATGATTCTTCCGCAAGCTGCGGACGCAGAAATTGACACGATTATTCCCGTGGACGATGCAGAGTTCATGAACCCCGAAAATATGGAAACAGCCCTTCTGAACTACTGCCGGAATCATTCACTTAAAGTTCCCGGAAACAAGGCAGAAATGGTCAAATGCGTACTACAGTCACTGGCCTCCAAATATCGTGAGGCGGTAGCACAGCTCAATCGTTGTCTCCCCTCTCCGATTCACCGGCTAAACATTATCGGAGGAGGCTCACAAAATAAACTGCTCAACCAACTTACTGCCAACGCACTCGGCATCCCTGTTTATGCCGGACCGGTAGAAGCCACAGCAATGGGGAATATCCTGACTCAGGCAATGGCGAAAGGAGAAATATCCAGCCTCCGGGAAATCAGAGAAATAGTAAGCCGCAGTGTTACACCACAAGTATATTACCCTGAAAAATAAGAAAGATATGGAAACACCTCAAACTGGCTATCAAGTAAAAACCTACAACGTCCCTGTCAAGCGATATTGCCAGACTCTTGATCTACGGGATTCACCGGAGTTAATAGCTGAATATCGGAAAAGACACAGCCAGGCAGAAGTTTGGCCCGAAATCCTTGCAGGAATCCATGAAGTTGGTATCCTTGAGATGGAAATTTACATTCTCGGCACCCGTTTGTTCATGATCGTCGAAACACCCGTCGACTTTGACTGGGACACAGCCATGGCACGTCTGAACACTCTCCCCCGGCAACAAGAATGGGAAGAATACATGTCCATCCTCCAGCAGGCCGCTCCGGGAATGAGTTCCGCTGAGAAATGGAGACCCATGGAGAGAATGTTCCATTTATATAATACCTAAAATAACAAGAAATTACCATGAAACACACTAAGCAGTCTATTATCTCAAAGGATGGCGTCAGCTATCTTATTCCATTCATACTTATTACCTCCTGCTTTGCACTGTGGGGATTTGCGAACGATATTACCAACCCGATGGTAAAGGCATTCTCCAAAATTTTCCGGATGAGCGCTACCGACGGGGCACTGGTTCAGGTAGCCTTTTACGGTGGATATTTTGCCATGGCTTTCCCTGCCGCCATGTTCATCCGCAAATTCTCTTATAAAGCCGGAGTATTGTTAGGACTCGGCCTGTATGCTTTCGGAGCCTTCCTATTCTTTCCCGCCAAGATGACAGGAGAGTATTACCCGTTTCTGATCGCTTACTTTATTCTGACCTGCGGACTCTCCTTTCTGGAAACCAGTTGCAACCCCTATATACTTTCTATGGGAACGGAAGAGACAGCTACAAGACGTCTGAACCTCGCCCAGTCTTTCAATCCAATGGGATCGCTGCTCGGAATGTACGTGGCGATGCAATTTATTCAGGCTAAACTGCACCCGATGGGCACTGATGAACGCGCTTTACTGAACGACAGTGAGTTTCAGGCCATCAAGGAAAGCGATCTTGCCGTATTGATAGCTCCTTATCTCACTATCGGACTCGTTATTCTGGCGATGCTGCTTCTGATACGATTTGTAAAAATGCCCAAGAATGGAGATCAGAATCACAAAATAGATTTCTTTCCTACGCTAAAACGTATTTTCACCCAGACACGCTATCGGGAAGGTGTAATAGCACAATTCTTCTATGTGGGTGTTCAGATTATGTGCTGGACCTTTATCATTCAGTATGGTACACGCCTGTTTATGTCGCCGGAATATGGCATGGATGAAAAAAGTGCGGAAGTTCTGTCCCAGCAATACAATATCGTAGCGATGGTTATTTTCTGTATCAGCCGCTTTATCTGTACTTTCATTCTGCGCTATCTCAATGCAGGGAAGTTGCTCATGATTCTTGCCATCTTCGGAGGCATTTTCACATTAGGAACGATCTTCCTTCAGAATATCTTCGGACTGTATTGTCTGGTAGCAGTTTCTGCCTGTATGTCTTTGATGTTCCCTACCATTTACGGAATTGCATTGAAAGGTATGGGAGACGATGCCAAGTTCGGGGCAGCCGGTCTGATTATGGCCATTTTGGGAGGTTCCATACTTCCTCCCTTGCAAGCAAGCATTATTGACATGAAAGAGATAGCTTCCATGCCGGCTGTCAATGTATCATTCATTTTGCCATTCATTTGTTTCCTGGTAATCATCGGTTATGGCTACCGTACAGTGAAAAGGAACTGGTAAAAACTAACTTTAAGATAGTGACACTATCCTGTTGCGATAGTGTCAGCATCCCACTCATATAGTGACACTATCCGGACCGGATGGTGTCACTATCTTTTTTCTTTTTTATAAACTATTCCTTTTTTCTTCGTATCTTAATTTAATTTGTTTACATTTGTCTTTCGATTTCAATAATCTGTTAACCCGATGACCCCAGATCAAGACGAAAGACTTTTAGCGCAACAATTCGAAACAATATTCACGAAGTATTATTCAGTAGTGAAATATTTCGCCCTAATGCTGCTTAAATCCGAAGAAGACGCGAAGGATATTACCCAAGATGTTTTCACTAAACTATGGACTAAGCCTGAATTATGGGCAGAAGTTCCTAATCCGACTCCTTATATCTATACTCTTACTAAAAGTACAACTCTCAATTTTATCAAACACAAAAAAGTAGAATTGGCTTATCAGGAGAAAATTATAGAAAAAACTCTCATCGACGAACTTTTCCAATCAGAAGATACACTCAACCCCATCTATTATAAAGAGGCGCAACTAATCATCAAATTAGTTCTCGAACGTCTCCCGGAACAACGCAGAATGATTTTCGAAATGAGTCGTTTCAAGCATATGAGCAATCTTGAAATAGCCGAGAAACTAAATATTTCGAGACGAACAGTGGAACATCATATCTACTTAACTCTGCTTGAAATGAAAAAAATCATCTTTTTTGCATTTTTTCTGCTACTCCCTTAAGTAAGCTGCCTTAGTTAATTGAAGTATTAATATAACAGTTATAACATTAATACCTCAATATGAAGAATTACTTTCAGAAAATAATAACATTATTCACCGGAAACGACTATCCGGAATCTACTCAGCAAGATTTCTACAAGTGGCTGGTAGATGAAGAGCATACTTCCGAAAAAGACGAAGCATTACAAAAATTATGGGATGAGGCTCATAAACGGGGAACCGCAACCGATATGCAGGAGTCTTATGAACTTTTGAAAAAGAATGCCGGAATACCTCCCATACAACGAAAAAGAACAATCCGACCGATTCATATGTGGCAGGCTGTCGCTGCGGTTTTCTTTATAGTGGCCGCATCTTCGGTTTACCTTTCTACCATCGGTAAAGATGCAGAAGAGAACCTTATTCAACAATATATTCCTACTGCTGAAATAAGGACTCTCACTTTACCCGATGGAACTCAGGTACAGCTGAACTCACAAAGTACACTTTTATATCCGCAAAACTTTACCGGGAAAAACCGTAGCGTATTTTTAATCGGCGAAGCCAACTTTAAAGTCAAACCGGATAAGAAACATCCGTTCATCGTCAAATCCAATGATTTTCAGGTGACAGCTTTGGGTACGGAGTTCAACATTTCAGCTTATCCGGAAAATCCGGTGTTGGCAGCCACATTGATTTCAGGAAGCGTATTGGTAGAATACAATGATTTAAAATCGCAGGTGATTCTAAAACCGAATGAGCAGTTGGCTTATAACAAAAATACTCATTACCATAGCCTGGACCATCCGGATATGAAAGAAGTTACCGCCTGGCAACGTGGAGAACTTGTGTTCAGAGAAATGTCCGTCAAAGATATCATCACAATCCTTGAACGTAAATATCCTTATACATTCGAGTATCAGCTCAAAACGCTGAAAGACGACAGATACAGTTTCAGGTTTAAAGACCAGGCACCACTATCTGAGGTAATGGATGTGATAGTAAATGTAGTAGGTCAAATGGACTATAAGATAAAAGGAGACCGCTGTTACTTAATCCCCAAGTAACGGGTATCACCCCAAAAGAAAAACAGTAAAAAAACAACAATATAATAACCTTTTTAACCACTAAAGACTCATGCAAAAAAGTATCCGGAACGGAGCCCTAACTCTATCCCGGATATGAAATCAAGATTCTCAATATTAGAGTTTTACTCTATTCAATTACCGTGAAATAATTTAGTTAATAACCTAATACTAAGAAAATGCTACAAATTTATGAATTTATAGTAGATCAAACCGCAAAGGGAAGAAGTTTTTTACTTTTTTTCTGTTTGTTGATGATGCAAACACCCTCCTTTGCACAAAATAGTGCCAAAATCACGATTCAGAAGAAAAATATATCTGTTATCGAGGCACTTAAGGAAATAGAAAAACAATCCGATTATTCTGTCGGATACAATGATTCGCAACTGAAAAACAAGCCTGTTTTAAATCTTGACCTAAAAGCTGTGGCATTAGAGAATGCCCTTAAACAAATCCTCCAGGGAAGTGGATTTACTTATCAGTTCAAAGATAAGTATATCATGATTATTCCCGACAAGAAACTTAAAGAAACTCCTACAAAAAAAGTAAGTGGAATAGTAATCGATGAAAATAATGAGCCACTGATCGGAGTGAATATTAAAGTAGAAGGAAGCTCTGAAGGTGCAATCACCGATATTGATGGAAATTTCAATATAATGGCTCCTCAAGGTAGTACATTAAGCTTCACTTACGTGGGCTACACACCTCAAACTGTGAAAATAACAGATAAAAATATCTACGAAATAAGATTAGCGAGTGATACAAAACAGCTGAGCGAAGTAGTAGTCACCGCTCTCGGTATTAAACGCGAACAAAAGGCACTGAGCTACAATGTGCAGCAGGTGAAGGCTGATCAGCTGACAGAAATAAAAGATGCCAATTTCGTCAACAGCCTCAACGGTAAAGTGGCAGGTGTCGTCATCAATAGCAGTTCGTCCGGTGTGGGCGGTGCAAGCAAGGTGGTGATGCGTGGTACCAAATCTATTGAACAAAGTAGCAATGCGCTTTACGTTATTGATGGTATTCCAATGTTCAATTTTGGAGGCGGAGGCGGTACGGAAAACGGTTCAGAAGGAGTAACCGAAAGCATTGCCGACCTCAACCCAGACGATATCGAAAGCATCTCGGTTCTGACCGGAGCAGCAGCCGCAGCTCTTTACGGAAGTAATGCTGCCAACGGAGCTATCGTTATCAGTACCAAACGTGGTAAAGTGGGAAAATTACAAGTTTCAGTATCCAGCAATACCGATTTTGCTAAACCATTTATATTACCATCTTTTCAAAATCGCTATGGTACAGGAAGCCGAGGAAAAGCAGATGGTTCTACAAATTTGAGTTGGGGACCATTACTAAATGACGCATCCCGTAGAAATTACGAACCGCGTGACTTTTTTGACACGGGAATGACTTACACTAATTCAGTCACTCTCTCTTCAGGAACAGATAAGAACCAAACCTTCTTTTCGGCAGCAGCAGTAAACTCAGAGGGAATTGTGCCGAACAACCGCTACAACCGCTTTAACTTTACATTCCGCAATACCACAAGTTTCCTGAACGACAGAATGAAACTGGACGTAGGAGCAAGCTATATCATCCAGAATGACCGTAACATGACCAATCAGGGAGCTTACTCCAACCCGATAGTACCAGCCTATCTATTCCCACGTGGTGACGATTTTAATTTGATTAAAGTATTCGAGCGCTGGGACCCGGCTCGCAAGATCAATACAATGTATTGGCCTCAGGGTGAAGGCGACCTTCGTATGCAGAATCCCTATTGGATCGCTTACCGCAATCTGCGCACTAACAACAAAAAACGTTATATGTTATCCGCTTCGTTAAGTTATGATGTCACTGATTGGCTTAACATTTCAGGACGAGTACGTGTGGACAATTCCAACACAAAGTATGAACAGAAACTTTATGCTAGTTCCAATACTACACTTACTGAAGGTAGTACGCAGGGATTTTACGCAATAGCCAAACCGGATGAATCACAAATATATGCTGATGTACTGGCAAACATCAATAAACGTTTCGGAGATTATTCACTTGTAGTGAATGTCGGAGCGAGCATTGTAGATAATAAATATGATGAATTGAGCTACCGCGGACCAATACGCGCCAATGGAATTCCAAACGTATTCAATGTATTCGACCTCGATAATGCGCAAAAGAAAGCACGTCAGGACGACTGGCAAGAACAGACACAATCCATTTTTGCCAGTGCCGAACTGGGTTGGAAGAGCATGCTTTATCTTACACTGACCGGACGTAACGACTGGGCATCACAGTTAGCCAATTCCTCTGCAACCAGCTTCTTTTATCCCTCCGTAGGACTTTCGGGAGTCATCTCCGAAATGGTGAAGTTACCTTCTTTCATTGATTATATGAAAGTACGCGGTTCATTCAGTTCTGTCGGTATGCCTTATCCGCGCAATCTGACATCTCCCACCCGTGCGTACAACGAAACCGACCAACAGTGGAATCCTAAAACGCATTACCCTATTGGCGATCTCAAACCCGAACGTACAGATTCATGGGAATTAGGACTTGATATGCGTTTGTTTAAAGACTTCAATTTTGCATTTTCATGGTATCTCGCCAACACTTTCAACCAGACATTCGATCCGAAGATATCAGTATCTTCCGGCTATACAACCATTTACCTGCAAACAGGTTATGTACGGAATCAAGGAATCGAACTCTCCCTTGGCTACGGGCATACATGGAACAATGACTTCCATTGGCAAAGTAACTTTACACTAAGTCGTAACAAAAACAAAATTATCGAACTGGTAAAAGACTACAAACATCCCGAAACCGGTGAGTTAATCAATAAGAACCGATTGGATGTAGGTGGACTGGGCAAAGCCAGATTCATCTTGAAAACAGGGGGATCATTGGGCGATCTTTATACACAAGCCGATTTAAAACGCGATAACAACGGAATGGTAGAGATCTCTCCTACAGGCACGCTCGTAACAGAAAGCAATCTACCCGATATCAAACTTGGAAGTGTATTTCCAAAATGTAATCTGGCATGGAATAATCAATTCTCATGGCATGGATTTAACATCAATGCGCTGTTCACTGCACGCATAGGCGGAATCGTCTATTCTGCCACAGAAGCAGCACTGGACCAGTACGGTGTATCCGAGACTTCGGCGCTGGCACGCGACAACGGTGGCGTATTGGTGAATGGACGTAACATGATCGACCCGCAAATTTATTATACCGCCATCGGTTCACAATTGGGACTACCACAATACTATACTTATAGTGCCACCAACGTGCGCCTACAAGAAGCAAGTGTGGGATATACCCTCCCTCGTAAATGGTTGCACGACGTATGTAGCATCCAAGTATCCCTTGTTGGACGCAACCTCTGGATGATTTACAACAAAGCTCCTTTCGATCCCGAATCTGTCGCCACAACGGGCAACTACTATCAAGGAATCGACTTCTTCATGCTACCGAGTACACGCAATATCGGTTTCAATGTAAAAATTAACTTCTAACGGACAAAATACAGATATTATGAAACATATAACATCTTTTTTAAAGATATTCTCCCTATCCCTGTTGCTTGTCTCCGGATATGCTTGCATGGACAACTTCGATAAAATCAACCGGCTGCAATACCAAGTAGATAAGGAAGAGATGGGACGTGAAGGATATGATGTCGGCGCTAGCCTCAAAGGAATGCAAGGATTGGTAATTCCTACAGAAGAGCATCTCTACCAGTTTGTGGAGCCGCTTGCCACAGGTGCATTTGCCGGCTATATGGGTTGCACGGTAGTGTGGACAGCAAAATTTGAGACTTATAATCCGCCAACAGACTGGCTGGAAGCACCTTTCTCCGACCTGCTCACACGCACTTATCCTTTTTACCGCGACCTTCTTAACGAGACAGATGATCCCGTAGCACTGGCGTTGGGCAAGTTGTTGCGCGTTACCATCATGCACCGGGTGACAGATATGTATGGTCCCATCCCCTACTCCAAAGTGATCTCTCAAACAGGTGACGCTTCTCTGACCGTCCCCTATGACTCACAGCAAGACGTATATAACGAAATGATAAAGGAATTAAACGAAGTAGTCGCAGTTCTCAAAGATAACCTTGACCTGAGTGCCGAAGCTTTTCGGAAATACGATAATGTTTATCAGGGTGATCTCTCCAAGTGGTTGAAATTCGCAAACTCACTGAAGTTGCGCATGGCGATACGTATGGTTTATGCAGATGAACAGACTGCAAAAAAGACAGCAGAAGAAGCTGTGGCAGCCGGTGTTCTCACCCAAAATGCCGACAACGCATTCTTGAAAGTAGAGTTAAACCGTGCCGCCATGGTGTTCAACGACTGGAATGACCAGCGCGTGGGAGCTGATATTATCTCTTATATGAACGGTTACAAAGACCCACGCCGCGAAAAGATGTTTACTACAGTAAAAATATTCGACCCAGAGACGTGGACAGACATAGATGGTTATGCAGGTATCCGCATCGGCATTGATGTGACCGATAAAGACCAAATGGTATCCGCATACAGCAAACCAATCATCAGCAACACCAGTCCTTTTATGTGGATGAATGCCGCAGAAATTACCTTCTTGCGTGCCGAAGGCGCCTTACGCGGTTGGAATATGGGAGGTGAGGCCAAAGATTTATATAATCAAGCAATAGCTCTTTCCTTCGAGCAATACGGAGTAACCGGAGCCGACCAATATGCGGCAGATGATTTCAATATGCCGGCAGCATACGATGATCCTCTCATGACTTACTCTGACTATGTACCTCGCAGCACCATCACCATCGCATGGGAAGACGACGCTGCCTATTTCGAACGAAATCTCGAACGTATCATCACTCAGAAATGGATTGCCAACTTCCCGCTTGGGGCGGAAGCTTGGAGTGAATATCGCCGAACCGGTTATCCACACCTGCTACCGGTAGTGGAAAACAAGAGTGGAGGAGCCATCGACACTGAACACATGATACGTCGTTTGTGGTATCCACCCATCGAGTACACCGAAAATCTATCAAATATCAAATTAGCGATAGGTCTGCTGGGAGGTCCGGACGAAGGAGGGACACGACTGTGGTGGGATAAGAAACCTTATGTAACCACCCCTTAAATAAGAGAGGAGAAAACGGAGAACATAAAAAACTGAGTATGTGAATAGTAACTTAAAACGAATAACAGATTATGATAAACAGAAATCTACAACAACAAAAGTACAAAGATATAATACTTCATTATATCTCAGTACTGAATATGGCACTACTGGTTCTGCTGACTCTCACCTTGCCTACGGCATGTAGTGACTGGAACGACATAGAGCCCGTAAATATTGATCCGCAGCACCCCAAAGACCAGAACCCTGAACTCTGGACGCGCTATATGGAATCATTACGTGTTTACAAACAGGAACGTCCGCACTACATAACATACGGTAGTTTTAATAATGGAGCCGGACAATCTAAAAACGAAGGTGCTTATCTTCGTTCATTACCCGATTCACTGGATATCGTTACTTTAGCTAATCCGGAAAATATTACTTCCTACGATCGTGAGGATATCCCTACGCTACAAGAAAAAAGTACTCGGGTACTCTATCTAGTGGATTATGCCGCAAAGATGACTGAGTTCACCGATGCTGCAGCATTGAGTTCATGGCTGGACAAAGCAGTAGCTACTGTTAATGAACTTCACCTGGATGGCTTCGCTTTCAATGGCTTGCCGCTTTATGGCGGAACCGATGCCGAACAGGCTGCACGCAAAGAGGCTGCACGACTGATTGTTTCCAAACTTTCAGCAGTTAACAAGACGCTTGTATTCGAGGGAGATCCTGCCTTTGTGAATGCAGATGATCTGGACAAGCTGGACTACGTAGTGATGAACACTGCCGGCATTGAAAGTGCTGTGAGCTTGAAAATATATGTAGCAAATGTAATAAGCACTTATGCGTTACCCAAAGGAAAGTTACTACTGGCAGCCAAGATGGGAATCAAGATCGTAGACGAAGAGAATGTGAAACAGGATGCTGTGACGGATATGATCGGACGTGTTGTGCCTCTTGGCCCGCTGGGTGGCCTGGCAATATATGCTCTTGGAGATGATTACTATCAAGCTAGTATGAATTATCAATCTTGCCGGACAGCTATACAAAAGATGAATCCGTCGAAGTAATACAAATGATAGTAACTATGAACTATTTATTTTATACGTTAATACTATAAATTCGATTTTATGAACAATTCATTTAAATATTTCGCTTTTGCAATATCGTTGTTAGCAATGGCAAGCTGTACTGAAGACAGCATTATACCGGATGTAGGTCAACTCGCCGACGAGACTGCGATGAGCATTATAGGAGGACAGCTGCGCAGTGAAAGAGATCTGTCAAATATGATAACTATTAGCTTATACGAAGGAGACAAAACAGATCCCGAAAAAATCAGCTATGCGTTGACTAAGCCCGCTACAAACACTCTGACTCTCAAGACGATTGCTGACGAAACGTTGGTAGACGCTTACAATCTGGAACACAAAACTAAATTAGAGGCGCTACCTGTTGACAATATTTCCATTGAAAATGACGGAACGCTTACCATAGCAGCAGGAAAACAGACGTCCGCTCCTATTGAAGTATCTATCTCTACGGAAGGATTGGAGACTGAAAAGACTTATCTACTGGCACTTACCATAGCAGAAGCCGTTGCAAATGTGGAAGCACAGTCTGAAAAACAGAAACTATATTATAGTGTGTATATTCAAAAGAAAGAGACGACGTGTGAACCCGATTTCGGAGTAATTCAGGAAATACCGGAGTTGTTGTCCAACGTGACTTCTGTATTTTACGTGAATACGGAGACCTATCAGCCGTTGGTTGTTGCTGCATGGGGTGTCAAGATTGGTTATTCATATTACAGCATAGGAAATATTGTAAATCTGAAAACAGCAACGATTCATTACGATGCTTCTAGTGGGCGAACCTTGCTTAGTCCGGGCAATGATTTGAGCTACGTATTAGAGCATGGTGATAAATATATCCGTCCCCTCCAGGACTATGGACGTAAGGTATGCCTCTGCATTGAGAATGGTGGTAAAGGCGTAGGGTTCTGTAACATGAACGACACGCAGATAGCCGATTTCGTTCAGCAGGTGAAAGAAGTAATAACACGCTATAACTTTTTAGACGGTCTGAACCTATGGGATGAGGACAGCAAATACGGCAAAGCGGGAATGCCGGAAATGAATACGACCTCATATCCAAAGCTAATCAAAGCATTGCGTGAAGCTTTACCTGGTAAACTACTGACACTGGTTGATAAAGGGGATGCAACGGAATGCTTCTACGATGTTGCCAAGTGCGGAGGTATCGAAGTTGGCAAATACATAGATTATGCCTGGCATGGTTATTTCTCGCCGACGGAAGATTTGCAAATTATCAATCCTGATCCGGCAGGAAGTACTCAAACTTACAGCAAATATACGCGTAGGCCTATTGCCGGATTGGATGAATCTCGTTATGGAAGCGTAAACATACCTCGTTACTCCGCTAAAAATCCTACTATCAGGAATCTAGCTGCAGAGAATATATGTAAATGGAAGACTATAGGAAATAAAAAGAATAATATCCTTGTATTTGGTAGTGACCTTATCGGCAATGAGTATGGTGACAGAGAAAATGCGGTTGCTCAGATGCTTTCTTCGTATAGTTTTACTGTCTTTATGGATGATGGCTGGACTTGGGATTTTGATAATAAAAAATTCATAACAAGTGGCAGAACAACTTATAATTCAGGTGCTCTAAACTATTTGGTGGCTGACAACCCTGATCTAAATCCTTATAAAAAAGATTGGTAGAAACCAATTGATGAAGTCTCGATTAGAATAAGAAATATAAAAAAAATATCAGTTTGACGGTAGAAGTTGCATTAGGTTATATCATTATATACACAGAAAGGAGGTCTCATTTACAAAATGATATATGCATCATCCAAACGTACAACTGACATTGATTTAACAAACAAAATTGTAACATTTAAAATCTGAAAATTATGAAACATTTATTAGTTAGTACCCTGACATTGATCATGGCATTGTTCGCTGTAAGTTGTAGCAATACTGAAGAGATAGAAATGGCTTCTCAAGATGCTCCAGTTACCCGTGGTGTTTCCGTTAAAACTCCAAAATTGACTGTGTATATCGAGACAAACGATATCAATCCGTTGAATATGGGTGAATATTACTTCTGCGAAACAGATACAGACTATGTAGTAGACCACGTGATACTGTTTGCATCAAACATTCGCGGTACAGCTTCTACTGTACAACTGTATCACAATCCGAATCAAACTTACATATTGAATCATGCAAGTACATTGGTTAAACCCTTACAGGACAAAGGAATCAAAGTATTACTTGGTTTGCTGGGCGACCATACAGGTGTAGGTTTTGCTAATCTAAATACCACACAAATCAATTCATTTGCACAACAAATTGTCACTTGTGTCAATACTTACGGTTTGGACGGTGTAGATTTTGATGACGAATATGCCGAATATGGTAAGATTTCAGGTACTCCTTCACCTAGTGGTGCTAACTTCAGCCTGTTGATTCAACGATTACGCCAGTTGATGCCCAATAAACTGATTACTGCTTTCCGTTATGGTTATGCCACCGGTTTCACCACAACAGCACTGAATGCTATTGATTATATGTGGCCTAATTTTGGTTCAGGATGGTCTGCTCCTAGCGGATTCTCAAACAGCAAGTGGGCTAGCATGTCAATTCAATACACAGACGGCTATCCTTCTGCAGGTGAAATCCAAACTGCTGCACAGAATTATGGCAACTATGGTGCTATCATGATGTTCAATGTACGCAATTACGATGCTTCCGGAACAATGAACAATTTTGCTCCTTATGTATGGGGTGGCAAAACAGTATGTTATACAGGAACTTCTTATCCTAAGAACTATTAATGTAAGCGTAACTTAATCCGGTATAACGTCCGGTTTTATAACTGACCATTATATAGGATAACAAGAAAGTAAGTTCGAAAGTGCTATCTTAACAAGACACTTTCATAGAGAATCTTTTAATGAAGAGCTTTTTTATAGAAAGCACTTTCGAACTTTCCTCTGCAATAATATTTAATAGCTAATAAACTGTTTACGAGATGAACAAGTTACTAAAAAATAATCTATTGTTTTCTTTTTATCGGACTGAGATCCTTTATATCAGAGACTATTAATACAGAATACGATTCAAACCTAATATAATACATTAAAAACATGAGAAAATCACTGAAAACATGACTGGTGGATAGCTCAGTGAATATTCCACCAATAATAAAGAGAATATAATCCGTCCGGGCAAATCAGAGTTCTCCGCAAAGTACTCACATAAAGTTAAATATGATACTTATACAGAAGAATCGATTTACCGACGTCTAAATAAACTATAAATAACCTGTTAAAATAAACTCTAAAAACCAAGAATCGCATGAAAACAAAAAGTACTTTTCGAGACATCCTTTCACTTGTCTCATTTACAGGTATCACTTTGAGCACGTTGTTGTCGTTCGTAGGGTGTGATAACAAAGACTACAGTAATGACTCTCCTTTCGACAACGTCGTTTACTTAGACGCAGCCGAATTGAAGGATGTATCAAACTTTACCTTTAACCGCACCATAGAGACAGGGCAACAAATCATTTCTGCCCAACTCGCCCGTCCGGCGGCAAATGATATTAATGTTGGCATAAAGGTGGCCCCATCATTGGTAGATGTCTACAACGCACGTTTGGGGGCAAACTATGCTATGCTCGATGCCAAGTATTACAAACTGTCGGCACAACAAACCGTCATTCCGCAAGGAAAAATTACCTCAGACCCTGTCACCATTGACTTCTTAAGCTTAACCGATCTGGATATAGATGCCAGCTACCTCTTGCCCGTCACTATTGATCAAGTATCAGATGGCATGAATATTTTAAGCGGTTCACAAAGTATCTGCTACATAGTGCGCCGTTCCAGTGCTATCACGACTGCCGTCAGTTTGAAGAACAACTACTTCAAAGTACCCGGTTTTGAAGCGGGAAGTCCCACTGCTGATGTAGTAAACAATATGACGCAACTTACTTTCGAAGCTATTATACGCGTAAACGATTTTAAAGGTAGCGGTGCCATCGCAAAAGAAATTTCCACAATCATGGGTATTGAGCAATACTGTCTCTTCCGTATCGGTGATGCCGGATTCCCTGCACAGCAATTACAATTCTCCTGCCAAGAGAATAAATTCCCGAATGCCGATAACAGCAAGCTATTGCAACCGAATGAATGGTACCACGTGGCTGTAGTTTATGATACCGAAAAGAAAACTGCTGTCATGTACGTAGATGGTCGTGAGCAAAGCAGCATCGAAGACTATGGAACCGGAGAACCTGTCAATCTAGGTATGCAGAAACCCGGAGACTTCATGTTCAAAATTGGTCACTCCTACGGTGAACCCGATGATATGGGCCGTCAACTGGATGGTGAAATCTGTGAAGTACGCGTATGGAATGTAGCCCGTTCACAGCAGGAAATCTTCGATAATATGTACAATATAGAAGATCCCACCAATACTCCGGGCCTTCAGGCTTACTGGAAATTCAACGAAGGAGAAGGCGATATAGCTAAGGACTATACCGGACACGGAAACGATGCCCAAGCCTATGCCAAAGCAACATGGCCGGCAGGAATCGAGGTGACACAAAAAAACAAAGAGTAGAAAGAGATAAAAAGTTGGCAAAATACTCTCTAATAAAGTAATGTCCAAAACTCTATTTTAAGAATAGATCATCCTTCGGAAGCTACTCGCTCTTCCAACGCTCATATAATTAACTGGAGGGAAAGTTACGTGCAAAAAAAGAAGAGAAGTAGCAACCGAGGATAATCAGATGAATGCTGTGACATTTTTGTATCTAATCTAATTATTATAAGGGGAAAAGCAAAAATGTCACAGCACTACTAATCAACACTTTACCCCCAAAAACAGTTCTTTTTCCTACAAGTTTACAAAAATCATCTATATACTTTTCACTTTTTCATAGAAGAAAACTGCACTTTTTTCACTTCCCCCTATCCAATCATAAAGAAACAATAAAGTTACAGTCGAGTAATCAGACAGGCAGACTTGTGCAACAAGTCTGCTACAGTTATGCATCCCTGTAGCTACACAAGTGCAACAGAATAAAACATAAGCAACAAGCGGCTAATAGCTGGCAAGAATTCATTAATTCATATGGTAGAATGCTTTAAACCAACCTGATAAATATAAGAAAAGATATATAGCATTATACCAATTTATTAAGCATACTTCATAGAAC
>OLFS01000583.1_pt1 | contig 34259 bp, 27 predicted proteins | sample 1605491 | NCBI WGS metagenome assembly OLFS01 (sample SAMEA3888921, study PRJEB22519) | human gut metagenome | biome: human gut; feature: human-associated habitat; material: faeces | place: Denmark | collected 2011 | reverse complement strand
GCTGGCAGATCCCCATGGACGCGGGGGTGGTTCTGCGCGACAGGCGGTTAAAAACGCGTGACGGGCTGTATGTTCGCCTGCACGACGGCGAGCGTCAGGGATGGGGAGAGATCTCCCCACTGCCGGGATTCAGTCAGGAAACCCAGGAAGAGGCGCAGGTTGCGCTGCTGGCCTGGGTTGACGGCTGGCTGCAGGGAGAAGATGCATTGCCTGACATGCCTTCTGTGGCCTTTGGCGTCAGTTGTGCGCTGGCGGAAATAGCCGGAACGCTGCCTGAAGCCGCAGACTATCGGGCGGCGCCGCTGTGTACCGGCGATCCGGACGATCTGGTGCTGCAACTGGCGGATATGCCCGGCGAAAAAGTCGCGAAGGTGAAGGTCGGACTGTACGAAGCGGTTCGCGACGGCATGGTGGTCAACCTGCTGCTGGAGGCGATCCCGGAATTGCGGCTGCGGCTGGATGCCAACCGCGCCTGGACGCCGTTGAAGGCGCAGCAGTTCGCGAAGTACGTGAACCCGGACTACCGTAACCGCATCGCTTTCCTCGAAGAACCGTGCAAAACGCGGGACGACTCGCGAGCCTTTGCCCGTGAAACCGGGATTGCTATCGCCTGGGACGAAAGCCTGCGTGAGGCGGATTTTGTCTTTGAAGCAGAAGAGGGCGTACGTGCAGTGGTGATCAAACCGACGCTGACCGGGTCGCTGGAAAAAGTGCGTGAGCAGGTACAGGCCGCGCATACACTGGGGCTGACGGCGGTGATCAGTTCATCCATCGAGTCGAGCCTGGGTCTGACCCAACTGGCGCGCATTGCCGCGTGGCTGACGCCGGACACCATTCCGGGACTGGATACGCTGAGCCTGATGCAGGCGCAGCAGATTCGCCACTGGCCGGGAAGTCCATTACCACTGATTGACGAATCAGCCCTGGAACGCCTGCGATGACCTTTCCTGACTGGCCGTGGCGATACTGGCGGCAGGTTCAGGGAGACGCGCCAGCCTTACGCCTGAATGATGAGGTGCTAAGCTGGCGCACGCTCTGTACGCGTATTGATGCCCTGGCGAGCGGTTTTGCCGCACAGGGGGTTACCGAAGGCTGCGGCGTGATGCTGCGCGCCTGGAATCATCCGCAGACACTGCTGGCATGGCTGGCGCTGTTGCAGTGTGGGGCACGGATCCTGCCGGTCAACCCGCAGCTTCCTCACGCCTTACTGGCAACATTGCTGCCCGATCTCACGCTGCAGTTTGCGTTGGACCTGGAGGGGGAGAACGCCTTTCCCTTTCTGATCCCGCTGAACTGCCTGAACGCGAACGGGCAGCATGCCGTCGACTGGCAGCCGCAGCGTCTGTGTTCCATGACGCTGACCTCCGGTTCGACCGGTCTACCGAAAGCGGCAGTTCATACCTGTCAGGCGCATATTGCCAGTGCTGACGGTGTGCTGTCGCTGATGCCGCTGGCAACAGAGGACGACTGGCTGCTCTCTCTGCCGTTGTTTCATGTCTCCGGACAGGGGATTCTGTGGCGCTGGTTAGTGGCCGGGGCGCGGATGACGGTACGGGAAAAACAGCCGCTGGAACAGATGCTGGCCGGATGCACCCATGCTTCGCTGGTGCCAACGCAACTCTGGCGACTGCTGGTGAACCAGACGCCGGTGGCGCTGAAAGCCGTTTTGCTGGGTGGCGCGGCGATTCCGGTGGCGTTAACCGAGCAGGCGCGCGCGCAGGGCATTCGCTGCTGGTGCGGATACGGCCTGACGGAATTTGCCTCAACGGTATGTGCAAAAGAGGCGGACAGTCTGGTTGATGTCGGTATGCCTTTACCGGGACGAGAAGTCAGAATCGTAAATGATGAAGTCTGGCTGCGGGCGGCCAGTATGGCGGAAGGCTACTGGCGAGACGGTAAACTGGTTTCGCTGGTTAACGATGAAGGCTGGTTTGCCACACGCGATCGCGGCGTGCTGAATGACGGAAAACTGACCATCGCCGGACGTCTGGATAATCTCTTTTTTAGCGGCGGAGAGGGGATACAACCCGAAGAGGTGGAACGGGTCATTGTTACGCATCCTCACGTGCTGCAGGCGTTTATCGTGCCGATCGAGGACGCCGAATTTGGTCATCGACCGGTGGCGGTGGTGGAATGTGACGCAGACGTCGCAGAGACAGAACTTAACGAATGGGTGAAAGACAAACTGGCACGTTTCCAGCAGCCGGTACATTGGCTTTCTCTGCCTGCCGAACTGAAAAATGGGGGGATCAAGATATCCCGGCGTGCCGTCGTTGATTGGGTGAATGAAACATTAGGAAAACATTAATTTCACTTCGCAGTTTTACCAATTGATGCCCATTGCCACTTTGTTTATCTGCTACTGTGTAACGTAATGTAAAAGTTCCCGATACGTAAAGGTACGCAATGGAGTGGCAGGTGAAGAAGTCGTGCTATGACAAAAGGTCAGGGAAGCATGCATTAGTGTTAAGTGATGCCGGCGGTTCACTGAAAATGATCGCTGAAGTCCAGTCTGACATTGTGGTGAATGCCGGTGATATCCTTTCCCCGCAGAAGGATGCGCTGTATTCCGTCAACCGTGACAGCGGGCGGACGGTGAAGATTCTGGATGCCAGAAATTATACCTGCGACGAGTGGGAGCGCCTGAAGACGTTGTTGGGGAACAAATAAACGTCAGCGCGTTTTCCGCGGTGCGGGCAGAAAAATGAACATCAGTCCGGCCATGATACACAGTACGCCCAGCAGTGCTTTCAGAGAAAACGTGCCCTGCCAGCCGGGTAAGATTATCGACGCCACCCACACCAGCACATAACTCAGGCTGAGCAGCGCGTAAGCCTTGCTCAGCGCGAGGTGATGCAGCGCGTTATGCCAGCAGAAAACCGACAGCAGATAGCCCACTAAACTGGTGAATAGCACGAGCGTACCGGTATGGAGGGAGAACAGCACCGGGATAAACGTCTGCCACTGTGTCATCGGCGGCAGGTTTGCCATCGCAAAGCTCAGGCCCAGTTGCGCGACGGATGTGATGATCACGCTGCACAGTCCCCAGAGTAATCCCATTACGCCGCACTCCCCAGAATAAAAATACCGCTGATGATCAAGACGATGCCCAGCCAGTGACGAAGCGCCACCGGTTCACGCCAGATTTTCCATGCCAGCAATGTGACCCAGACAAAGTTGAGACTGAGCATCGGGTAAGCGATACCCACGGGAATGTTCTGCAATACCAACAACCACAGGATCATCGCCAGGCCAAGGCAGGCGATCGCCAGCCCCAGCCACAGGGCAACATGGCGTCTTCGCGCGCGGGTCGGCACGGGGAGCGTTGCCTGTTTCTGGCATAATTGCCCTGCAACGCTGAGCAGGCTGGCGAGTACTAATACCAGCCAGATCATTTGGGACGATACTGAATCAGCACCAGACGCCCCTGATTATCGATACTGTCAGCAGGGGGAATGGCAAGGCGGTTGATGTCTTCATCCTTCGCGATGGTGAGCACGAGCGTAATAATACCCTCCTGACGGTGCTGGCTGAGCCAGTCCGCAAAATCGCCGTAGCGAATGAACCGGCCTTTAGCATCGGGATAGTTAAGGCCATATTTCAACTCGCCGGTTTGCCCGTACATTAAAATGTCGTCGCGCTTCAGGCTCCAGGCCAGCCCGGCGGCGACGCCTACGCTGTCGGTAAGAATGTAGCGGCTTGGCGCCAGGTTTTCCCGGGTCATCTCGACAAAAAACTGTGGCTGTTTGGATTCCATGACCCGATCGGGCACGGAAAAACCAAACAACAGCGCCAGCGCCACGGGACACAGCGCGGCATAAATCCAGCTCTTTTCGGTGTTAGTCAGCGTATACCAGCCGAAAAAAGTCCACAGAGCAAACATCCCCAGCGTGCAGAAAACCTTATACACCTCAATGTGCATCCAGACCGGCGATTTCAGCGGTCCCCACGGCGAGACAACCAGCGTAGCGATAATCCCGATGACGCCGAACAGAATATTGATCCAGCCGTTGATGCGCAGCGCGGCAAAGCCCTTTTCCGCTGCGTTCAATCCGTATCTCGCCATCAGTATGGCGAGCGGGGCGAAACAGGACAGAATATAGGTCGGTAATTTGCCTTTCGCGATGCTGAAAAACACCAGCGGCATTACGATCCAACCGAGCAGATAGAATGCGCTGCGCGATTCATCTCGCGTCTGCCAGCCGGTCTTTAAGGCTCCGGGAAGCAGCGCAAGCCACGGCAGGCTTCCGGCGATCAGCACCGGCAGATAGTACCAAAACGGCGCTTTGTGCTGGGCGTCATCCATCGCGAAACGCTGGATGTGTTCGACCCAGAAAAAGTAGTGCCAGAAATCGGGTTCACGTTGGGCGATTGCCAGTCCCCACGGCAGAATGACGACGACACAACTGATGACCGCTAATCCGCCAAAGAGGAACAGATCTTTCCAGCGTTTCTGCGCGGCGACCCACGGCAGAACGCTGAGCACCGGTACCGCAAGCGCCAGAAAACCCTTGGTCATCACGCCCATCCCGCAGGTGACGCCCAGCAGCAGGAATCCTGCACTTTTCCCTTGCCAGGTGGTTGCCTGCATCGCCTGCCAGAAGCAGCACAGTCCCGCCATTAGCCAGAGCGCAATCAGCGGATCGAGCACCGCATAGGTGCCAATCCCGTAGACAATAAACAACGACAGGAAGATGATGGCCGACAGCAGGGCGGTACGCGTATCGCGCCATAGGCGCATGGCAAGCCATGCCACCAGCACGGCGGTGACCAGCGTCGCAAAAATGGCGCCCGCGCGAACGCCGAAATTGTTCGCACCAAACAATCCCTGCCCGATGCTGTTGATCCAGTACCCGGCAATGGGTTTTTCAAAGTAACGGACGCCAAGAAAATGAGGAACAAGCCAGTCGCCGGAGGCCAGCATTTCACGACTGATCTCGGCATAGCGTGTTTCATCAGGTTGCCACAACAGACGCAGGTTGATGGGGATGATGTACCAGAACGCGATTAGCGCGGCCAGTATCTGATAATAACGGGTGTTTTTCATCGTATGACACTCATTGCTTGCTGGCAGCCTAACCATCCTTCTCTTCCCGCGATGTGACCGCGAATAATCTCTCCCGGCGGCAAGGTGTTGCGATCCTCAGGCAGGAGATCGCCAAGTGGGCAGAAGGTGATGCCCGCATCGGCCGCACGCTGGAGCAGTTCCTCAAACTGGCTGTGCCAGGCACCGCCTTCGACTTCGGCATGAATGGTATACACCGGCGTACCGGTATCCCGCTGTATTCGGGAGAGGATCCAGTCGTTGAAATCCTCTGCCTGAACCTCACGACCCACCGCTTCATCCCACGTGGGCAACGTGACCGGAATTTGTGGCGTAGCGAACGCATCAGCCCCGAGAACCGGACGGAACGGCGCCCAGCCGCGGCAGTCGCTGTTGTATCGCAGAGGAAATGCCTCTTTGACGAGCACCACACGCTGGTCAGCGCGCCAGCCCGCGACGGCTGAACAGGTCACGGGCTGGCCGGTGATGGCCTCAAGGGCGGCTATTCCATGTGAAATATCGGCGATCAGTTGCTGTTCGCTCCACTGAGGACTTCGGGACTGCCAGGCGTGGTGATCCCAGGCGTGCAGCCCCGTTTCATGCTGGCGTGCCGCTTCACGGATAATCTCGGCGTTTGCGCGACCGATTTCTTTTCCCGGCCAGGCGGTACCGGCCAGCAAAATATCCCAGCCGTAAAGAGATGCGGCGTTTGAGCGCAGCATTTTCCACAGAAACTGCGGTTTAATCAGGCGCCAGAGATGGCGCCCCATGTTGTCAGGCCCAACGCTGAAGAAAAAACTTGCCCGAATGTGGTATCGGCTCAATGACGCTAACAGGCGCGGCACGCCTTCGCGGGTGCCGCGGAAGGTATCGACATCAATACGCAAGCCGACTTTTGTCATGATGAATGTTCCGTGAGATCTACACTGCGCAGGAAGAAATCCAGCGTCTCGTCAACCGTTTCGCGCATATCGATGGTAGGCTCCCAGTCCAGGCAACGTTTTGCATTACGGATGTTGGGCTTACGGTGCTCCACATCCTGATAGCCTTTGCCATAATAGCTGCTGCTTTCAACCACCCGTAACCCGGCAAACGGTGGAAAATGATGGCGCAGTGGATGTTTGTCGAAACTCTCCAGCAGCATTTCCGCCAGTTCCTTGATGCTGGCTTCGTTTTCCGGGTTGCCGATGTTGATGATTTCACCGTCGCAGCGACCCCCCGCATTTTCAATGATCCGGTACAGCGCTTCGATGCCGTCGCGGATATCCGTAAAGCAGCGTTTCTGTTTTCCGCCTTCGATAAGCTTAATCGGCGAGCCTTCCACCAGGTTAAGGATCAACTGTGTGATGGCGCGTGAGCTGCCAATTCGCGCAGAATTCAGGCTGTCGAGTCGCGGCCCCATCCAGTTGAAGGGGCGAAAGAGGGTAAAGCGGAGCCCGTCTTTTTCGCCATAGGCCCAAATGACACGGTCGAGAAGCTGTTTGGACACCGAGTAAATCCAGCGGGGTTTATTGACCGGCCCGACAATCAGATTCGAGCTGTCTTCATCAAACACTTTGTCGGTACACATCCCGTACACTTCAGAAGTCGAGGGGAAAATGATCCGCTTACGGTATTTCACGCAGTAGCGAATGATTTTCAGGTTTTCTTCAAAATCCAGTTCAAAGACGCGCAGTGGGTTGCGGGTATATTCAATTGGCGTGGCAATGGCCACCAGCGGCAGCACCACGTCGCATTTCTTAACGTGATATTCGATCCATTCAGAGTGAATGCTGATGTCGCCTTCCACAAAATGAAAACGCGGGTGGTTGAGGAAGCGGCCAATCGCATCGCTGCCGATATCCAGACCATAGATTTCGTAGTGGTCTTCGCGCAGCAGGCGTTCGGTAAGATGGTTGCCAATAAAACCATTCACGCCGAGGATCAGCACGCGGGTACGGCGCTTGCTGGTGGCCAGTGACTGACTGTTTAAACGAGACCCCGCAACCAGGCCGAGAACCTGCGCTAACTGTTCACCCTGCATGGTGATGCCGTTACCCGCCTGTCCGGTCATTACCTCCAGTGCGCCTTCGGAACAGGCGATCAGCAGGGGCGCGACGGAAATCACGGTACCCGGTTGCGCGGTCTGGGGCTGTGAGTGGACGCGGGATGACCAGATGGTGAATTTTTGCGTGCCGGAATAGCTGAACGCGCCCGGCCAGGGGGCCGCGACCGCCCGCACCATGTTATACAGCGTCGTTGCCGGTCGGTTCCACGTCAGGAAACTGTCTTCAGGCGTGCGACGACCAAAGTACGTTGCGTCGCTCTCGTTTTGCAAAACGTCACGCGTCTCTCTTCGTTTGATAACGGGTAGTGCCTGTTCCAGCACCTGTCGGGCGGTCTGGCAAAGCTTATGATGTAGCGTAAGGGCCGTATCGTCAGGCGAAATAGCGACACGCTGTTGCCCGATAATGGCGCCTGCATCGGCGCGGTTGACCATGCGATGCAGCGTCACGCCGGTTTCGCTTTCGCCATTCACCAACACCCAGTTCAACGGGGCGCGACCGCGATACTTTGGCAGGAGTGAACCGTGCAGGTTGAATGCACCAGCCGGAGCCTGTTCCAGAATTGCATCGCTGAGCAGATGACGGTAATAGAAAGAGAAAATAACGTCAGGAGCGAGTTGGCTGATACGCTCAGCCCAGATTGGATGGTTCACGTCATCCGGGGCGTAGACCGGGATCCCCGCCTCAGCGGCCTGGCGAGAAACGGAGCCAAAAAACGTGTTTTCTCCTGGATTATCCGCATGTGTAAAAATGGCGGCAATGTCATAGCCGGCGTCGAGCACGGCCTGAACGCCCAGACAGCCCATATCGTGATACGCGAAGACAACGGCTTTCATTATTGATTTTCCTTTGTAGAGAGCGGGCTTTCCGGACGAATAACTTGCTGGACGAAATAGCGGGGGCGGGCGCGAACATCGTTGTAAATTCGACCGATATATTCACCGAGTAATCCCATGCCGATGAACTGCGCGCCGATAAAGGTAAACAGAACGGCAAACAGCATGAATACCCCTTCAGCCGCCCATTGTGGCCCCAGCGTCAGGCGGAGAATGACGAGGAGTATCGACAGAGTAAATCCGGTAACGGCGATGACGCTGCCGAGCAGGCTCAACATGCGCAAAGGCGTCGTCGTCAGGCAGGTCACCAGGTCGTACATCAGGTTAATCAGCCGCATAAAGCTGTATTTGGAATCACCAAATTCACGTTCCGCGTGATGAACGGGGATCTCCGTGGCGCGCCGGGCAAAAATATTCGCCAGAATCGGGATAAATGTGCTGCGCTCATGACAATGCAACATGGCATCGATAATGTGCCGGCGATAGGCGCGAAGCATGCAGCCGTAGTCGCCCATGGCTTTGCCCGTGGTGCGCTGAATCAGATGGTTGATCATCTTCGAGGCGGTTTTACGGAACAGACTGTCCTGACGATTCTGGCGTACGGTGCCAACGACGTCATACCCTTCATCGGCTTTTGCCACCAGACGCGGGATCTCTTCCGGCGGGTTTTGCAGATCGGCATCGAGCGTAATGATCAGGTCGCCAGTAACGTGACTGAATCCCGCCATGATGGCGGAATGCTGCCCGTAGTTGCGATTGAGTAAAATCGAAACGATGTGGCTGCCTTCAGCTTCTGATGCGTCGATCAACAACCGGGCAGAATGGTCGCTGCTACCGTCATCAATCAACAGGATTTCATAGTCTTTTCCCAGACTCTCGCAGGCCGCAGTGGTTCGCCTGAACAGTTCCGGCAGGCTTTCCTGTTCGTTATAGACAGGGATCACCACTGACACTTTCGTAATCGGAAGAGCTTCAAACATGGTTATTTACCTGCAATCTGGCGAAGTGCGGTGATGACACGAGCGGTATCCGCCGGGGTCATATCAGGAAACAGCGGTAGCGAGCAGATACGTGCGCTGTTCCATTCGGTATGGGGGAGCGACAGGGTGTTAAAGCGCTCGCGGTAATATTTCTGCGTGTGTGCCGCGCGAAAATGCAAACCGGTCCCGATTCCCTGGGCTTTGAGTGCCTCCATCAGCGCGTCACGACTGATGCCACAGCGATCTTTGTCGGTACGAATAATAAACAGATGCCATGCATGGACGTGGGGCCATGACGGCAGGCTCAGCGGTTGAAACGGCAGATCGGCCAGCGCTTGTTGGTACGCGTGGGCGATAGTTGCCCGGCGACGGTTTAGTGTCTCTAGTTTGTCTAACTGAACCAGCGCCATCGCTGCGTTAATATCGGTTAGATTGTATTTGTAACCTGGTGTCAGTACCTCGGCCTGAGGCGCGCGACCCCAGGTCTGGCGATCGTAGGCATCCACGCCGAGTCCGTGGAATTTCAGGGCGCGTAACTGCCGGGCGAGTGGCTCATCATCGGTGACGATCAGTCCTCCCTCTGCGCAGGTGACATTCTTGATGGCGTGAAAGGAGAAAATCGCGGTACCTCGTGCGCCGACGTGACGACCCTGATAATAAGTCCCGACCGCGTGGGCGGCATCTTCGATAACCGCAATGCCGTGACGTTCCGCAAGGGCGTAAATGGCATCCAGATCGGCCGGTGCGCCGGCGTAATGGACGGGAATAATGGCTTTCGTGCGCGGCGTTATGGCAGCTTCAATGTGCTCAGCGGTGACCATCAGCGTGTCGCGGTCGACATCCACCAACACTGGGGTGGCGCCCAATAGCACAATCATGTTCAGGGTGGAAACCCAGGTCATTGACGGGGTGATGACTTCATCACCGGCACCGATTCCCAGCGCCATGAGGGCGATATGCATACCTGCCGTGGCGGAGCTGACAGCAATAGCGTGGTGGTTTCCCGTCAGCTGGCAGAAGGCCTCTTCCAGTTGCTGATTTTTCGGGCCGGTCGTAATCCATCCGGAATCAAGAACCGCTTTGATTGCGGCAAGTTCTTCCGTACCTATCGCCGGGCGAGAGAAAGGCAGAAAATCAGACATTATATTTCCTTTAGCCATTTGGATACTGCGATCCTCTTATTTATTAAGTCATAAACAGGAGGCTAAATGAGGATTATCCAGTTAAAGCCAAATAATAGTGGCTGAATATTAATTTAACCTTAAGAACTTAACGTTAAGAAAATATATCCGTTTTTCTCTATATTGCATTTGCATTGGCCAGGGTTTTCAGGCATTTTGCCCACTTAAATGATCATGCCTTTGATTAAGCAGTACGCCGTAAAGTGATATTTCTGTTCGCCGGTAACGGGTGGAGTTTATTGTGTTTATCGTGTCCCAGTATTTCATTAAATCCAAAAAATATACGGTTATCCTGTTATCAGCGCTGGTGATAATGGTAGGGCTGGGCAGTCATTTCGCCTGGAGTAGTAACGGATTGCCGCGAATCGATTCCCGTACCCTGGCGGTACTGGCAAAACAGCATCCGGTGGTGGTGTTGTTTCGTCATGCCGAGCGCTGCGACAGATCAGACAATCTCTGCCTGTCGGATAAAACCGGCATTACCGAGCATGGCGCGAAGCAAGCCCGTGCGTTGGGTGCCGCGTTTGGTAAAGAGATAAAAGACTACGATTTGTATGCCAGCGATACGGTACGCACCATTCAGTCAGCGACCTGGTTTTCTGCGGATAAAAAACTGACGGTAGATAAAGGCATGCATGCCTGTGGGCGGGGGACTTATCAGGCCATTGAGCGTTTAGCCAATAAGTCGGAAAATAAAGATGTGGTAATTTTTACCCACAATCATTGTTTGACATATCTGGCAAAAAATATGCGGGGTGTAAAATTGACCCCGGATTATCTGGACGGCCTGGTGATGCATGTCGATAAGGGAAAATTATTCCTTGATGGCAAACTGGTATCACTCTAACCCCTATTATGAATAAAAAATGACAGCCGTAATGGCTGTCATCAAATATTACAATAACCCTTTCAGTGTTAAGGTTTTCACCGTCGCAACGTTCAGATCGTATTTCGCTAAATCTTCCGGCTTGACCCAGGCAAACGCCTGAAACTCGTCATTGATATGTACCTCACGATTGGCAGCGATGCAGTCGAAAATCAGGTAAATCATATAAATCTCTTCCTGACGGCCATCGGGGTAGGTTTTGGTACGGATATCATCGCTGAAGGTCCAGGGTTTGATATCAGTCAGAACCAACTCAGTACCCAGTTCTTCGTGAATCTCACGGCGCAGGGCCTCTTCAATGCGTTCCCCTGGTTCAACGCCACCACCAGACAGTGCCCATTGGCCCGGGAAAACGCCCCGGTCGTCGGCCATCTGGCACAGGAGATAACTTCCAGCATTCTGTATTAAGGGGCAAACAATAGTCCTTTGACGCACGGTAATGTTCCTTGAAGCAGAGGGAGTGTTAGCAGGGAAAAGTTTATCCCCTGGCAACAGGGGAGAAAATGTTTATTTTCTATTCATATGAGAAATGTACTTTGATGGATTGCTATGAATAAAAAATAGTATCCTGGCGCTTTTCCGGACGGTAAAGAGGGTTAATGGGACTCTTCTTGCCTTTGAACAGTATTATTTAGTTACAAAATGCTGCACGATCGCTTTTTTAGCTCATTGATTCCTTTAGCGCTGGCAGTACAATCCTGCGGCTTTGGGGAACTTTACGTATTTGCTTGCTGGAAAGGGTAAAAATGAAAAAAAGCGTATTATTTGGCATAGCGGGAATGCTGTTCGTTTCCGCCTCTGCGAGTGCAATGAGCATCAGCGGACAGGCGGGTAAGGAATATACCAACGTTGGCGTCGGCTTTGGCACCGAGTCCACGGGACTGGCGCTGAGCGGTAACTGGATGCATAGCGATGACGACGGCGACGTCGCGGGTCTGGGGCTGGGGCTAAATCTACCGCTCGGTCCGCTGATGGCGACGGTGGGCGGCAAAGGGGTCTATACCAACCCGAACGACAGTGATGAAGGCTATGCTGCTGCGGTTGGCGGTGGATTACAGTGGCCAATAGGCGACAGTTTCCGCCTGTTCGGCGAGTACTACTACTCACCGGACTCGTTATCCAGCGGGATCCAGAGCTATGAAGAGGCGAATGCCGGCGCGCGTCTGACGATCATGCGTCCGCTCAGCATCGAAGCGGGTTATCGCTACCTCAACCTGGCGGGTAAAGACGGCAATCGTGATAACGCCATTGCGGACGGCCCGTATGTTGGGGTCAATGCCAGCTTCTGATTTTGGTGGCGCGGTCTTCTGCCGCGCCACTTTTGTTACCTTCCTGATATTTCTCTACCACGCCACTTCCCCCTTTGCGTTATAGTGTTTTCATCATAAAAGCAGGAGAACACGATGTTAAACGTGGAGATGTTATCCACCGGGGATGAAGTGTTGCACGGGCAAATCGTCGACACGAATGCAGCCTGGCTGGCCGATTTTTTCTTTAATCAGGGATTGCCCTTAACCCGTCGTAATACGGTGGGCGATAACCTCGATTGCCTGGTCGCCATTCTGCGCGAGCGGAGTCAGCATGCTGACGTACTGATCGTCAACGGTGGACTGGGGCCGACCAGTGACGATCTCAGCGCGCTTGCTGCGGCGACGGCGAAAGGGGAAGGGCTGGTTCTGCACGAAGCCTGGCTTGCCGAGATGGAACGATTCTTCCGAGAGCGCGGCAGAGTGATGGCGCCCAGCAACCGCAAACAGGCGGAACTGCCCGCCAGCGCTGAATTCATCAATAATCCTGTCGGCACCGCCTGTGGTTTCGCGGTACAGCTTAATCGCTGTCTGATGTTCTTTACGCCGGGTGTACCGTCAGAATTTAAGGTGATGGTAGAACATGAGATCCTGCCGCGTCTGCGCGAGCGCTTCTCTCTCACTGAACCGCCGCTGTGTCTGCGTCTGACCACCTTTGGTTGTTCGGAAAGCGATCTGGCGCAAAGCCTCGACTCGCTTTCATTACCAGAAGGGGTGACGCTGGGTTACCGTTCTTCGATGCCGATTATCGAACTGAAATTAACCGGACCGTATGCCCAGCGCGAAGCGATGCGCAGTCTGTGGCAGGAGGTCAAACGCGTTGCTGGCCAAAGCCTGATTTTTGAAGGTACCGAGGGACTTCCGTTGCAAATCGCCCGCGAGTTGCAGAAAAGGCAGCTCAGCCTGACGCTGAGCGAGCAGTTCACCGGCGGGTTGGTGGCACTGCAGCTCTCCCGCGTGGGCGCGCCGCTGCTGGCCAGTGAAGTGGTGCCTTCGCAGGAAGAGACGCTGGCGCAGACTGCGCACTGGACGACAGAACGGCGCGATAACCATTACGCCGGACTGGCGCTGGCGATCTCCGGGCTGGAAAACGATCACCTGAATTTTGCGCTGGCGACCCCCGACGGGACGTTTGCCCTGCGCGTGCATTTCAGCGTGACCCGTCACAGTCTGCTGGTCCGTCAGGAGGTCTGTGCGATGATGGCGCTAAACATGTTACGTCGCTGGTTCAACAAGCAGGATATTGCCAGCGAACACGGCTGGATTGAGGTGGTTGAATCCCTGACGCTGTAGTCTTTACCTCGCCCGAAGGCATTGCGCTTTTCGGGCTGATTCTTTTTTTGTCCAACCCATTGTACTCCCCACGAAAAAATCCGTGCGCCACCTCACATTCCTGCACGTAATTTCTCCATTCTGCTGGAAGAAAGGCGCGACATGACGCGCTTCACAAATTTACCTGGCGCGACCGATCACACTGATTCCAGTATCTCAGACTGGAGTCCAGTATGTTGGAATCAAGCAAAGTCCCGGCGCTCACCCGCGCCATCGATATTCTCAATCTGATTGCGCGGATTGGCCCCTGTAGCGCCGCCACGATTATCGAAACGCTGGGTATTCCCAAAAGCACGGCGTACCTGCTGTTGAGTGAACTGAAGCGTCAGCGGTTTATCAGTGTCGATCACCAGGAGAACTTTTGTCTGTGGACCAAACTGGTAGAACTCTCCGGCCATGCGCTCAGCAAAATGGATCTGCGTGAACTGGCGCGACCACGCCTGACGCAACTGATGGATGAAACGGGGCTGCTCTGCCATTTGGGGATCATTGACCATGAAAGCGCGTATTACATCCTGAAGGTGGAATCGTCTTCGACCATCAGCGTGCGCTCTCACGAAGGGAAAAGCCTTTCGTTGTATCGCTCTGGTATTGGTAAGTGCCTGTTGGCCTGGCAGCCCGCCGCCGTGCGTAACGCCATTATTGAACAGTTGGTGTGGGAGCAGACGACCCCCACCACGATCACCCAACCTCAGCAACTTAGCGATGAACTGGAACGCATCCGTCAGCGCGGCTGGAGCTTCGACAACGGAGAGGATTATCCGGATGTACGCTGTGTTGCTGCCCCTGTATTTAATGCCAATAACGAACCCGCCGCCGCCATTTCGGTGGTTGGCACTCGCTTAGAAATTAACGAAGAGAATCGTGATTATCTTGCCGGCAAAGCCATTGCCTGCGCGAAGGATATTTCACGTCTGTTGGGATGGAAAAGTCCCTTCGATTCACTCGCATCATAATAATGGAGAACATCATGACCCTACCCAAAATTAAACATGTCCGCGCCTGGTTTACCGGTGGCGCTACCGCAGAAAAAGGCGCTGGCGGCGGTGATTATCATGACCAGGGGGCGAATCACTGGATTGACGATCATATCGCCACGCCGATGAGCAAATATCATGAATACGAACAGTCACGCCAGTCCTTTGGGATTAACGTGCTGGGTACGTTGATTGTCGAAGTTGAAGCCGAAAACGGACAGACGGGATTTGCGGTCTCTACGGCAGGGGAGATGGGGTGCTTTATTGTTGAAAAACACCTCAATCGCTTTATCGAAGGAAAATGCGTCAGCGATATCAAACTCATTCACGATCAGATGCTCGGTGCGACCATGTATTACTCAGGCTCTGGCGGTCTGGTGATGAACACCATCTCCTGCGTTGATTTGGCGCTGTGGGATCTTTTTGGCAAGGTGGTCGGCCTGCCGGTCTACAAACTGCTGGGCGGCGCGGTGCGCGATGAAATTCAGTTTTACGCCACGGGTGCTCGTCCGGATCTGGCAAAAGAGATGGGCTTCATTGGCGGCAAAATGCCGACGCACTGGGGACCACACGACGGCGATGCGGGGATCCGCAAAGATGCCGCGATGGTGGCGGAGATGCGTGAGAAGTGCGGCCCGGATTTCTGGTTGATGCTGGACTGCTGGATGAGTCAGGACGTGAATTACGCCACGAAGCTGGCTCACGCCTGCGCGCCATCTAACCTGAAGTGGATCGAAGAGTGTTTACCGCCACAGCAGTATGAAGGCTATCGCGAACTGAAACGCAATGCGCCGACAGGCATGATGGTCACCAGTGGTGAACACCACGGCACACTGCAGTCCTTCCGTACGCTGGCGGAAACCGGTATCGATATCATGCAGCCGGATGTCGGCTGGTGCGGCGGCCTGACCACGCTGGTCGAGATTGCTGCGATTGCGAAATCGCGCGGACAACTGGTGGTACCGCACGGCTCGTCGGTCTACTCACATCATGCGGTGATTACCTTCACCAACACGCCGTTCAGTGAGTTCCTGATGACCAGCCCGGACTGCTCAACCATGCGTCCGCAGTTTGACCCGATTCTGCTTGATGAACCGGTACCGGTACAGGGCCGCATTCATAAGTCCGTGCTGGATAAACCAGGATTCGGCGTGGAGCTTAACCGCGACTGCAATCTGAAACGGCCTTATAGCCACTAATGACCTGTGCGTTGCCGCAGCGTCGGCAACGCCCTCATCTCTTTGAGGATCTTGCTATGAGTACCACTCTTCTTGATGGCGTGGTGAAGAAAAACCGCGCACGTTTAATCCCGTTTATGCTGGCACTGTATGTACTGGCGTTTCTGGACCGTTCGAACATTGGCTTTGCCAAAGAGACCTATCAGATTGATACCGGGCTGAGCAACGAAGCCTATGCGCTTGGCGCGGGGATTTTCTTTGTGGTCTACGCCTTTCTTGGCGTGCCCGCTAACCTGCTGATGCGCAAGCTGGGGGCCCGAACCTGGATTGGCACCACCACGCTGTTGTGGGGATTCCTCTCCGCCGCGATGGCGTGGGCGGATACCGAGGCGAAATTCCTGATTATCCGTACCCTGCTGGGAGCGGCGGAAGCCGGTTTCTTCCCCGGCATGATCTATCTCACCTCGCAATGGTTCCCGCAGCGTAACCGCGCCAGCATTATGGGGCTGTTTTACATGGGGGCGCCGCTGGCGTTGACGCTGGGATCGCCGCTGTCCGGCGCGCTGCTGGAGATGCACGGTTTCATGGGGCATCCTGGCTGGTTCTGGATGTTCGTTATCGAAGGTTTGCTGGCAGTTGGTGCCGGGGTCTTCACCTTCTTCTGGCTGGATGATACCCCGCAGCAGGCCCGTTTCCTCAGCGCAGAAGAGAAAGCGGCGCTCATAAGCCAACTGGCGAGTGAAGAAGAGAAGAAGACCACGTCAAAACTGACGGATGCCCTGCGTAACGGACGCGTCTGGCAACTGGCGATTATCTATCTGACGATTCAGGTGGCGGTGTACGGACTGATTTTCTTCCTGCCGACTCAGGTTGCTGCACTGCTGGGCACCAAAGTCGGCTTCACGGCGTCGGTGGTGACTGCCATTCCATGGGTTGCCGCACTGTTCGGGACCTGGCTGATCCCTCGCTACTCAGACCGTACGGGTGAACGTCGTAATGTCGCTGCGCTGACGCTGCTGGCGGCGGGGATTGGCATCGGCGTATCCGGGCTGGCGTCTCCGGTGGTGGCGATTCTGGCGCTTTGCGTAGCGGCTGTCGGTTTTATCGCCGTACAACCGGTGTTCTGGACCATGCCGACGCAATTACTTTCCGGCACCGCGCTGGCGGCGGGGATCGGCTTCGTGAACCTGTTTGGCGCGGTGGGCGGGTTTATTGCGCCAATCCTGCGCGTGAAGGCGGAAACGATGTTTGCCAGCGATGCCGCAGGACTGTTGACGCTGGCGGGCGTCGCCATCATCGGCTCATTGATTATTTTCACCCTGAGCGTAAATCGTCCCGCGTCGCAACCGGGTGCTGCGCATCAATAAGTTTATCCATGTTGTAAGGATCATTATGAACGCATTGTTAGCAAACCCTTTTAAGGACGCACTCCGCAAAGGGGAAGTACAAATCGGACTGTGGCTGAGTTCGACCACCTCTTATATGGCGGAAATTGCCGCGACGTCGGGTTATGACTGGCTGCTGATCGACGGCGAACACGCGCCGAACACGATGCAGGATCTCTATCATCAGTTGCAGGCGATAGCCCCTTACGCCAGCCAGCCGGTGATTCGTCCGGTAGAAGGCGCTAAGGCATTGATCAAGCAGGTACTGGATATCGGCGCGCAGACGCTGTTGATACCGATGGTCGATAGCGCAGAACAGGCGCGGCAGGTGGTTGCTGCGACCCGTTACCCGCCGGTGGGGGAGCGCGGCGTCGGCGCCAGCGTGGCGCGGGCAGCGCGCTGGGGACGCATTGAAAACTATATGGCGCAGGCCAATGAGTCACTTTGTTTACTGGTGCAGGTTGAAAGTAAAGCCGCGCTGGATAATCTGGATGCGATCCTCGATGTAGACGGGATTGACGGCGTGTTTATTGGTCCCGCCGATCTTTCGGCTTCGTTGGGGTATCCGGACAACAGCGGGCACCCGGAGGTGCAGAGGATTATCAAAGAGAGCATCCAGCGCATTCGTGCGGCCGGAAAAGCGGCGGGTTTTCTCGCCGTCGATCCGCTCATGGCGCAGAAATGTCTGGAATGGGGGGCAAACTTTGTCGCCGTGGGCGTTGATACTATGTTGTATACCGACGCGCTGGATCAGCGGCTGGCAATGTTTAAGCCCGGTCAGACGATGCCGAAACTGAAAAGCAGTTACTAAATCCATAGCCCGGCGGCGCTGCACCGCCGGGCCATCTGTCAGACTTTACGGACTGTTTGCCATGATATCGTCGAGTGACAGTCCGGTTATCATCAACACCTTGTCGCGTTCGATCCCGCTCTTCAGCATCATCCGCGCGATACGTAATGCCTCCTTCCTGGTGCCTTTTTGTAATCCTTCCTGTCGTCCCTTCTGTAGCCCCGTGTCGTGGCCTTCCTGCCGAAGCCTTTCTGCAATCGTCATCAATTTCTCCTTGTGATGGGGAACTCGCTCAGCGACGTTACGGATAAAGTCACTGAAGCGGGACACATCGCCGTACTGCACCAGATAATTAAACAGTGTATGCAACTGGCTGTCATTAGCAGTACCTGTAATTAACAGCGTGACCAGTCGATCAACCAGCCCCATCAAATCACGATCGCGGATATGTTTTTGCATCAGTTCCAGCAGAGCTATGCGCTTGTGCTGCATGATTTCGTCGTCAGAGATGACCGTGATATCGATCAACGGAAAGGCTTCCGTGTAGAGTTGCCGCGCCAGCTGTGGGTCGTTAAATTCGTCCAGCCAGTTCAGTGAGAAAGGGTATGGGCTTTGTTCGCCATGATAAAACAGCATCGGGATCACCAGCGGCAGGGTTTTATTTCCGCTATCAAGGTGGTGTTGCATCGCGGCAGTGGCATAGCGCATCAAACGAAAGGCCATGTGCGGCACGGCGGTACTCTGATGTTCGATAACGCAGTAAATATAACCCTCACCCTCGCGTGTTTTCAGCGACCACAAAACATCGGAATAGTAGGTTCTCAGGTCGTCTTCAATGAAGGTGGTGGATTCCAGTTTGAGCGTGGTTAACTCGCAAAGTTTGCATAATGACTCAGGAAGATGAATCTTAAGAAAATCCTGCGCAATTTCAGGATGGGTCATCATCTTTTTAAACACGGCATCGTGCGGTGTTGACGTCGTTGATTTCACCATGGTTGTCCATCACCAAAGAATCCAGTGACGTGACGATACGAGGTTACATTAAGGGCTGCATGCCCGAAATTCAGTCTTTGCGAAGAGGGACGGGAGATAAATACGTACGACGGTAACGTATTCAATTTTGTGGAAGGCTAAACGCAAAAACGCCCGGGGCACCGTGCCGCCGGGCGAGTCATTTAGCCTAATGCTTTCGCCAACAGGGTGATCGGATGTTCGCAGCGTTTGCTGGTGGACATCTCGATTTGCCATTTGCAGGTCTCGCAGTCGGTCACCACAATATCCGCGCCGCTGTCTTCAATCTGTTTAAACAGCGGTGCGCCGATGGCTTGCGAGGTAGGATAGTTCTCTTTTTTAAAGCCGTAGGTACCAGCTATTCCGCAGCACTGAGAATCCAGCACCATGAGTTCCAGCCCCGGAATGCGGCGTAACAGTTCAAGGGTGTACAGCGTCCAGCCCATTTTTTCCATATGGCACGGCGTGTGATACACCACTTTTAACGGTAACGGCTTCAGCGGCAGGGTTTTTCCTTCGTCCAGTTTTCGCCACAGCCAGCGGGTTGCCAGTTCGATATGTTCCCGCAGACCGCTGTTGTCGACGTCCAGCACTTCCGGGTACTCGTCACGCAGCGCAAAAGTACAGGTCGAGGAAGTGGCAATGACCGGAATCCCCTTCACGCCAATCGCTTCACGCAGTGATTCGACGTTAGTCACCGCCTGTTTACGCGCCTTGTCGGTGAACCCGTTGGCAATCAGCGGCACGCCGCAGCACTTCTCTTTACTCAATAACTGGACGCCGGTGCCCATCGCGTTCAGCACTTTGATCAAATCTTTGCCGAGCTGCGGATGGTTGTAATTCACAAAACAACCGTGGAAGAAGGCAACCTGATCGTTGTACTGTGCCTGCTGGGCCGCCACGCTGCGATACCAGCGGCGGAAGGTGCCGAAAGAGTATTTTGGCAACGTCCGGCGATGGTCGATTTTCAGCGCGTAATCGAGCAACTGGCGCACCGGTTTCAGTGACGTTGCCGTGTTGACCACCGGCGCGAACGGGGTGGAAACACTGCCCATCAGATCGGTGTGGCTTAAGATAAAGTTACGCAGCGACGGGGTGGAGGTGTCATATTTTGCCCGCGCGCGCTGAATGATATCGCCGATTTTGACGTCAGACGGGCAGGCCACTTCGCAGCGTTTGCAGTTAATGCAATATTTCAGCGCGTCGTCGTACAGCGCGCCATCTTTCAGACGCAGGCGCTCGCCGTCGGGACCGGCCTGTTTGGGGCCCGGGTAACCTGGATTCACACGGCTGACCGGACAGGCGGTAGTACAGACCGTGCATTTGATGCAACTTTCAAAACTCGTATCGCTCATTGCTCACCTCCTGCACGTGCTGCAATGTGATGGGCGGCATGTAACGCGGTGACTGCGCAGACGCCGCCTCCGCATCCCTGGGCAATGGGGTCGAATCCGCCGAGAACCGAGCCAATCGCATAGAGGTTGTCTACGGTTTGTCCGGCCAACGACGGGCGCAGCGCCTCATCAGTGGTGACGCCAAACTGTTGCCAGGGTTGCGCGTCAAAGAAATCGCGTTGATACCATTCGGCGCGGGTCGCCGTTTGCTGAACATCCAGTCCCAGAATCGGTTCGCGGATCCCTTCACGTTCGGCAAGCAGGCCGCTGCTAAAGAAACTCCCGCTGGCAAGCACCGCGAAACGCGGGCGTAGCGGAATGTCCGCGTGGTTGCGCGTCCAGATTTCGCTCACCACGCCATTTTTGCAGGTGACTTTCTTCACCTCATCGCCTGGCATCCAGATCCCGCCCTGACGGACGAACTGACGCTGCAACTGGTTATGCAGACGGATCCCCAGCACCGATGGCGGTAGCGTAGGCAGTAGCATGAGCGAGCATGGCAGACGCTCGTTGAGCCAGCGCCAGAGGCGGTCATCCGCCAGACCAAAGCAGGCGGGCATGATGATCATTTCGCAGGTTTTTGCGATCGGCAACAGCGCGTCATACAACAAGGGCCATTTATCTTCGTTATCCAGAAAACGCGCAATATTCACCGCCCGAAATTCGGTGGCGTTGTCACGCAACACGTCCAGTTCCGGCAGGTCGATTTCGGCGGTTTCAACCGTCAGATCCTGTTGACGTAAAGAGGCCGCCGCCAGGTGCGCCTGAAAATCGAGTAAGCCGCTAATGCCCACCACACAAAGGCGTTTTGCCGCCAGCGGCCAGACAGGGACTTCCGGTGAACTGAGCCAGGTCGAACGCAGTGTGCCGAGCGGGGTGACCCGCTGATGTGACTGCCGAACCTCGCCTTGCAAATGCGCGCCGGAGGCTTCCAGCAGCGCCTGTGTCTGTTCAGCGAGTGTCAGAACGCGTTGTGTACCCAGCGTGGCGTAGGGATGTGTTGGGGCCTGTTCGCGCAGGGCGTCCAGACCGGCAGTGATGTCATTCACTGGTTGCCCGTCCGGTAGCGCGCTGAGCAGATCCAGCGAGCCGGAAGAGAAGTGCAGCGCGCTCTGACCGCGAGTGACCACCGCACAGCGTAATCCGCTCTTTTGCAACTGCAGTCCGCACAGCAGTCCGGCGAGACCGCCGCCCATAATGACCGTATCAAATCTCATCGCGAGGCTCCTTTTCCAGACCACATAATCCCTGGTATACCCAGCGGGTAAATTCGCTTTCGCGCAGGGCATCACCCCAGGCGATCGGTTGTACGCCTTTCCAGCGTTCGTTGAGGAAGTCTGACAACTGGGTAATGGACTGCGCAGCGGTGGTGATGTTAAAGCGTTGCAGCAACCCGGCGGCACGGCAGGCGCAGAGCTCGCCCTGACAGGTGCCCATCCCCACGCGGGTGCGACGACGGAGATCAAGCAGGCTGTTGACGTTTAAATTTTCGACGGCGTACTGCACTTCACCCGCGGTGACGGCTTCACATTCACAGACCAGACTGCGGTGCTGACGACCATGACTCAGCCATGCTGGCGTACGGTCGCCGTGGCGATACACCGCGGAGCCTCGCAGTGGGGCTGGCAGAGAGATCACGCGCTTCAGCGTGCTTTCCGTGGGTTCCTGCGAGCCCGGTAGCGGCGTGTCTGCAGTGATGCAAGGACGCGTGTTACCCAGTTTCCGGCAGACCGCGTCGGTGGCCCATTCCGCCATAAGACGATAAGTCATCAGTTTGCCGCCGGTAATCGTGATAAACCCGTCCAGACCGTCGCGTTTCGCGTGATCGAACAGCACAATGCCGCGACTGACGTTACGACCGCTGGGATCGTCATCGCTTGCCACCAGTGGACGCACCCCGGAGTAGGCGCGCAGAATGCGCGTTTTCGCCATGATCGGCGCCAGCTTTTCACCTTCGCGCAGCAGAATATCGACCTCATCGGCGGTGACGCGGTTGCTGTCGATATCATTGTAATCAATGTGGGTTGAGGTGGTGCCAATCAGCGAAATGGTATCGCCGGGTACCAGAATATCGGCGTCGGAAGGCTTGCGGCAGCGGTTAATGACGTGCTGGTTGATGCGGTGGTCCATAATGAGCAGCGACCCTTTCGCCGGGAACATGCGGATACTCAAATCGGCATATTCCGCGATCCGCTGTCCCCAGATCCCGGCGGCGTTCACCACCACCGGCGCATGCAGCGTTTGCGTTTCGCCATTGAGATGGTTGCGCACATGGACACCGCTAACGGTCGCGCCTTCACGGATCAACCCCGTCACTTCGTGGGCGGTCAGGATAATGGCACCGTGCTCTTTCGCATCAAGCATGTTGGCTGCAGTCAGGCGGAACGGATCGACCGTTCCGTCCGGCACTTTGACCGCGCCGATCAGCTGTGGATTCACCGACGGTTCGATAATCCGCGCCTGTTGCGGATCGATCGCTTCTGCCCGAATGCCCGCTTCTTCACAGGCACGGATAAAGGTGGCCTGAAAGGAAAGCTCATCTTCGGGCAGGGTAATAAACAGACCGTCTGTCGGCTCAACGCAGTGGCGGGCGATACGTTTCAGAATTTGGTTTTCGCTGATGCATTCGCGGGCAGATTCGGCGTCAGTCACCGCATAACGTGCGCCGCTGTGCAGCAGCCCGTGGTTACGACCGGTCGCTCCGGTCGCAATATCATGACGCTCGACTAAAATAACACGGAGTCCACGCAGCGCGCAGTCGCGGGCAATCCCTGCGCCAGTGGCACCACCCCCAATGATAATCACGTCACTGGTTTGCGAGTCGCGAGTTTTCATTGTTTTCCCTCACAGTTCGTTTTTTATCATTTAGCCACATAAAAAGCATGGTTTGTTTGATTTCGCGCATATTCGCTCATAATTCGAAAATGAAACGTGATTTCGTGCGCCTTTCTGAACATTCATCATAAATCTGTAACAATATGTGCTGTAATTCACATTCACGGCATGTATCTTTGCATAACATCGCGACCAACACTGGAAGCAGCGGGGGTTGCGTGTACCACCTGCGGTGTTTACTACTTATAAAAGACGGGCCACGGAGGCTACATTATGTTGAGTATTTTTAAACCAGCGGCGCATAAAGCTCGCTTGCCTGCAGCGGAGATCGATCCGACATACCGCCGGCTTCGCTGGCAAATATTCCTGGGGATATTCTTTGGCTATGCCGCGTACTATCTGGTACGCAAGAACTTTGCCCTTGCAATGCCTTACCTGGTCGAGCAGGGGTTTTCACGCGGTGATTTAGGTTTTGCCTTGTCGGGGATCTCTATTGCCTACGGATTTTCGAAATTCATCATGGGGTCGGTTTCGGATCGCTCGAATCCGCGCGTTTTCCTGCCAGCCGGTCTGATTCTGGCCGCGGCAGTGATGCTGTTCATGGGCTTTGTACCGTGGGCGACATCGAGCATTGCCATTATGTTCGTGCTGTTGTTCCTCTGCGGATGGTTCCAGGGAATGGGCTGGCCGCCGTGCGGACGTACCATGGTGCACTGGTGGTCGCAGAAGGAACGTGGCGGGATTGTCTCCGTCTGGAACTGTGCGCATAACGTCGGTGGCGGGATCCCTCCGCTGCTGTTCCTGCTCGGGATGGCCTGGTTTAACGACTGGAAAGCTGCCCTGTATATGCCAGCGTTCGGCGCCATTCTGGTGGCTATTTTCGCTTTCGCGCTGATGCGTGATACGCCGCAATCCTGTGGCCTGCCGCCCATCGAAGAGTACAAAAACGACTATCCGGACGACTACAACGAGAAAGCGGAAGAAGAGCTGACCGCGAAGCAGATCTTCATGCAGTACGTTCTGCCGAATAAACTGTTGTGGTACATCGCGATTGCGAACGTGTTCGTTTATCTGCTGCGTTACGGCATTCTCGACTGGTCTCCAACCTATCTGAAAGAAGTGAAGCACTTTGCGCTGGATAAATCCTCCTGGGCCTACTTCTTCTATGAATATGCAGGGATCCCTGGCACGCTGCTGTGCGGCTGGATGTCGGACAAAGTGTTCCGTGGTAACCGTGGCGCGACCGGTGTGTTCTTTATGACCCTGGTGACGATCGCTACCATCGTTTACTGGATGAACCCGGCAGGTAACCCGACCGTCGATATGGTTTGTATGATTGTGATCGGCTTCCTGATTTACGGTCCGGTGATGCTGATTGGTCTGCATGCGCTGGAACTGGCACCGAAAAAAGCCGCAGGGACGGCAGCGGGCTTTACCGGCCTGTTTGGTTATCTCGGCGGTTCCGTGGCGGCCAGCGCCATCGTCGGCTACACCGTGGACTTCTTCGGCTGGGACGGCGGCTTCATGGTGATGATCGGCGGCAGCATTCTGGCGGTGATTCTGTTGATTGTGGTGATGATCGGCGAAAAACGCCACCATGCTGAGATGCAACTGAAACGCAACGGGGGCTAAGTGAATGAAAAAAACACTGAAAAACCTGAGCCTGACGCTGATGATGGCGGGCGCGGTAATGGGAAGTCATGCCCTGGCCGCCAGCAACACGGATAAAGTTGTGATTGCCCACCGTGGCGCGAGCGGCTACCTACCGGAGCATACGCTGCCCGCGAAAGCGATGGCCTACGCGCAGGGGGCGGATTATCTGGAACAGGATCTGGTGATGACCAAAGACGACCAACTGGTCGTCCTGCATGACCACTATCTTGATCGCGTGACGGATGTCGCCGAGCGTTTTCCGGATCGTGCGCGCAAAGACGGTCGTTATTACGCCATCGACTTTACGCTGGACGAAATCAAATCTCTGAAATTTACCGAAGGGTTTGATCTGGAAAATGGCAAGAAGGTGCAAACCTATCCTGGCCGTTTCCCGATGGGTAAATCGGATTTCCGCGTGCATACCTTTGCTGAAGAGATCGAGTTTGTTCAGGGACTGAACCATTCTACCGGCAAGAACATCGGTATCTATCCGGAGATCAAAGCGCCGTGGTTCCATCATCAGGAAGGGAAGGACATTGCGACGAAGACCCTGGAAGTGCTGAAACAGTACGGTTACAGCGACAAGCAGGACAAAGTCTATCTGCAAAGTTTTGATGTAGCAGAACTCAAGCGCATCAAAAATGAGCTGGAACCTAAAATGGGGATGGATCTGAACCTGGTGCAGTTGATTGCCTATACCGACTGGAATGAAACCCAGGAGAAGCAGCCGGACGGCAGTTGGGTCAATTACAACTACGACTGGATGTTCAAACCCGGGGCGATGAAACAGGTGGCGGAATATGCGGACGGCATCGGTCCGGATTACCACATGCTGATTGACGAGAAGTCGACGAAAGGCAATATCGTCCTGACAGATATGGTGAAAGAGGCCCACCAGAATAAGATGGCGGTTCATCCTTATACGGTGCGCGCCGATCAGTTGCCGGAGTACACGACGGATGTGAATCAGCTGTACGACATCCTCTACAACAAAGCGGGCGTGGACGGGCTGTTCACCGACTTCCCCGACAAAGCGGTGATGTTCTTACGTAAAGAGTAACAACCGCGTTATCCCTCTCCACTGCACCCCAAAGGCGGGCAACCGCTGAGTAAGGTGCAGTTTTTTTTATCTCTTTTCCTGCCGGTTTAATGCAAAAAAGCACACGTCAGATCAAGAAGTCCGTAGCCGATCATGAATTTCTTAAGATTTCCTTAAGAAGAAGATTTATATTTGTTCGATAAATAATTTATGTCGTTACTGTAACGGATGGTCACAATGGCGCAGGCAGCAGTGCAGGATGAGTTTGAGAGCTGGTGGGCAACGGAAGGCGATTGGGTCGAAGAACCGAATTATCGACGCAAAGGGATGAGCGGTGTGCAATGCATCGAACGTGACGGGAAGAAATTGTATGTGAAGCGGATGACACAACACCTGTTTCACTCGGTACGCTATCCTTTCGGACGTCCGACGATTGTGCGCGAAATTGAGGTGATCAACGAACTGGCCCGCGCGGGCGTTATCGTGCCGAAAATTGTCTATGGCAACGCGACAAAAGTTAACGGTGAGTGGCGTGCGCTGCTGATCACCGAAGATATGAAAGGCTTTGTGAGCATCGAGGAGTGGTATAAACAGCATGCAGTGACGCCGTATCCTGATGAGGTGCGTGATGCAATGCTAAACGCGGTCGCGCTGGCCTTTAAAAAGATGCACAGCGTCAATCGTCAGCACGGCTGCTGCTACGTAAGACATATCTATGTGAAAACGGAAGGGACGGTAGAAGCCGGGTTTTTAGATCTGGAAAAAAGCCGTCGTCGTTTGCGCCGCCATAAAGCGGCGCACCATGACTTCTCTCAGCTTGAGAAGTACCTGAGTCCCATCCCGAAAGCGGACTGGGAACAGGTGAAAGCGTATTACTACGCGCTGTAACGCGCGCTACATCTCAATTTCGATGTCGCCTTTTGCCCTGCAACAGCAGGGCAAAATTTCGCCGGGCTGAATGAATGCTAACGGCTCGGCGATCCAGTCCACTTGACCTGCAACCAGACGGCAGCGGCAAGAGCCGCAATAGCCTTCGCGGCACTGATATTCCACTTCAACGTTGTGCGATTCAAGCGCGGCGAGCAGGGAAGGGTGTTCATCCTGGCACAGCAACTGTGTGCCAGTGATGCGCAGCGTGACGCGTCCCATCAGAGCTGGAAGTTACTCAGATCGTCGGTATCGACTTCAGAGTCGATCTGCCCGACCAGATAAGAACTCACTTCCACTTCCTGCGGGGCCACCTGAACGTTATCGGACACCAGCCAGGTGTTGATCCACGGGATCGGGTTGGAACGGGTCTGGAACGGCAGATCCAGACCGACCGCCTGCATACGAATGTTGGTGATGTATTCGACGTACTGGCACAGAATGTCTTTGTTCAGGCCGATCATTGAACCGTCGCGGAACAGATAGTCTGCCCACTCTTTTTCCTGCAGGGCGGCCTGCACAAACAGGTCATAGCACTCCTGCTTACACTCTTCGGCAATTTCCGCCATTTCCGGATCGTCAACGCCGCTGCGCAACAGGTTCAGCATGTGCTGAGTGCCAGTCAAGTGCAGCGCTTCGTCACGGGCAATCAGGCGAATGATTTTAGCGTTGCCTTCCATCAGTTCACGCTCGGCGAAAGCGAATGAGCAGGCGAAGCTGACGTAGAAGCGGATTGCTTCCAGCGCGTTGACGCTCATCAGGCACAGATACAGTTTTTTCTTCAGCGCACGCAGGTTCACGGTGACGGTTTTGCCGTTCACGGTGTGCGTCCCTTCGCCCAGCAGGTGCCAGTAGCTGGTCATCTCAATCAGCTCATCGTAATAGCTGGAAATGCCTTCCGCACGTTTCTGGATCTGCTCGTTGGTGACGATGTCATCAAACACAATAGCCGGATCGTTAACGATATTACGAATGATATGGGTGTAAGAGCGCGAGTGAATGGTCTCGGAGAAGGCCCAGGTTTCGACCCAGGTTTCCAGTTCCGGAATGGAGATCAGCGGCAGCAGTGCCACGTTCGGGCTACGCCCCTGAATGGAATCCAGCAGCGTCTGGTACTTCAGGTTGCTGATAAAAATGTGTTTTTCATGCTCCGGCAGCGCCTGGTAGTCGATGCGGTCGCGTGAAACGTCAACCTCTTCAGGACGCCAGAAGAAGGAGAGTTGTTTTTCGATCAGCTTTTCGAAGATGTCATATTTTTGCTGATCGTAGCGGGCCACGTTAACCGGCTGACCAAAAAACATCGGCTCCAGCAGTTGATCGTTTTTCGTCTGTGAAAATGTGGTGTATGCCATTGAAGTGAGTCCTGTCAGCTGTGTAATGCCGGATGGCGCTTCGCTTATCCGGCCTACAACATCCGATTGATTTTGTAGGCCGGATGAGGCTTTTCGCCGCCATCCGGCAACAGATTAAATCTTACATGCGCCGCTTTCGCAGCCATCGTCCTGAATGGATGGCACCAGATCGTCCTGGGCATCTTCCGCGCCGTCGCGGGTGTTCTGATAATACAGCGTTTTGACCCCGAACTTATAGGCGGTGAGCAGGTCTTTGAGCAACTGCTGCATCGGCACTTTTCCGGACGGGAAGCGCGACGGATCGTAATTGGTGTTGGCTGAAATCGACTGATCGATAAACTTCTGCATAATCCCGACCAGTTGCAGATAACCGTCATTCCCCGGCATTTCCCACAGCAGCTCATAGGCGTTGCCCAGGTGCTCGTAGTCCGGCACGACCTGACGCAGGATGCCGTCTTTCGATGCTTTAATACTGACGTAACCGCGCGGCGGCTCAATACCGTTAGTGGCGTTCGAGATCTGCGAAGAGGTCTCGGACGGCATCAGGGCAGAGAGCGTTGAGTTACGCAGACCGTGGGTCTTGATGGACTCACGAAGCGCTTCCCAGTCATGATGCAGCGGTTCACTGGTGATGGCATCCAGATCTTTCTTGTAAGTATCGATCGGCAGAATGCCCTGTGCGTAGGTGGTTTCGTTAAACCATGGGCAGGCGCCTTGTTCAATCGCCAGTTCGTTAGAGGCCTTCAGCAGATAGTACTGAATGGCTTCAAACGTTTTGTGCGTCAGGTTGTTGGCGCTGCCGTCGGAGTAACGTACGCCGTGCTTCGCCAGATAGTAAGCGTAGTTAATCACGCCAATACCCAGCGTACGACGCCCCATCGCTCCACGTTTGGCGGCCGGGATCGGGTAGTCCTGATAATCTAACAGCGCATCAAGGGCACGAACGGCCAGTACCGCCAGCTCTTCCAGTTCCTCGAGGCTGTTGATTGCTCCCAGGTTGAACGCGGAGAGCGTACACAGGGCGATTTCACCGTTTTCGTCGTTCACATCCATCAGCGGTTTGGTTGGCAGCGCGATTTCCAGACATAAGTTGGACTGGCGCACCGGCGCGACCTGCGGATCGAACGGGCTATGGGTGTTGCAGTGGTCAACGTTCTGAATATAGATACGACCCGTAGAGGCGCGTTCCTGCATCATCAGCGAGAACAGTTCAACGGCTTTGACACGCTGTTTGCGGATGCTGTCGTCTTTCTCATATTTCGTGTACAGACGCTCGAACTCGTCCTGATCGGCGAAGAACGCATCATACAGGCCAGGGACGTCGGACGGGCTGAACAGGGTAATGTCTTCCCCTTTCAGCAGACGGGTGTACATCAGTTTGTTGATTTGTACGCCGTAGTCCATGTGACGCACGCGGTTGCCTTCCACGCCACGGTTGTTTTTCAATACCAGCAGGCTTTCCACTTCCAGATGCCACATCGGGTAGAACAGCGTGGCCGCACCACCGCGTACACCGCCCTGAGAGCAGGATTTCACGGCGGTCTGGAAGTGCTTGTAGAACGGGATACAGCCGGTGTGGAACGCTTCGCCGCCGCGAATCGGGCTGCCCAGCGCACGGATACGACCGGCGTTGATACCGATACCAGCACGCTGGGAAACGTATTTCACAATCGCGCTGGAGGTGGCGTTGATCGAGTCCAGGCTGTCGCCGCACTCGATCAGCACGCAAGAGCTGAACTGACGCGTCGGGGTACGAACGCCAGACATGATCGGCGTCGGCAGAGAAATTTTGAACGTCGACACCGCGTCATAAAAACGTTTGACGTATTCCAGACGGGTTTCGCGCGGGTAATTCGAGAACAGGCAGGCTGCTACCAGAATATAGAGGAACTGGGCGCTTTCGTAGATCTCACCGGTGACACGGTTTTGTACCAGATATTTCCCTTCCAGCTGCTTAACGGCGGCGTAGGAGAAGGTCATATCACGGTCGTGTACGATGAACGAGTCCATCTGCTTGAACTCTTCTTCCGTGTAGTCTTCCAGCAGATGATTGTCGTATTTGCCCATTTCAACCATTTTCACCACATGGTCAAACAGTTTCGGCGGTTCAAATTCGCCGTAGGCTTTTTTACGCAGATGGAAAATCGCCAGACGCGCAGCCAGATACTGATAATCCGGCGCATCGCGGGAGATCAGGTCCGCCGCCGCTTTAATGATCGTTTCATGGATATCGGAGGTCTTGATACCGTCATAAAACTGGATGTGGGAGCGCAGTTCGACCTGAGAGATCGATACGTTATTCAGTCCTTCTGCCGCCCAATCCAGAACCCGATGGATTTTGTCGAGATTGATGCGCTCTGTACTACCATCACGCTTTGTCACCAGCAGACTCTGATTCATGTGGTTTTTTACCTGTCCGTGAAAGAAAAAATATCCCCTGCATTATCCACAATGCCACCTTGTGACTAACTCTGTGGATAAATACTACATGTAGGGGTTGAGTGTTAAAGTAAACGCTATATGGTGAGTATTCTAGTAGGGATTCTTTTCAGCACAAGAGTTGATTTTGAGGTTAAATTGAGGTTGCAAAAGGGTAAGAAAGGCTAAGTGCACGTCGCATAAGGCCTGGCGGGGATGTCAATAATTCATAAAAAAAATAGATAATTTGATCGAGTGCTGATTTCTTCAACGAAGGTGTAGAAAGTTCTCATGATCTGGCGCAATTTTTGTAAGCCGGATGGCGACAGTAATGTTGTATCCGGCCTACAGGCACATCTTTGTAGGCCTGATAAGCGAAGCGCCATCAGGCAGGGGGCTTATTCCGCTTTTGCGGTGGTATGCACCATATAGTTCACATCAACGCCAGGGCCAAGCTTGAAGGTGTTGGTGATAGGGTTGTAGTGCAACCCGGTCATATGGCGCTCCTGCAAGACCGTCTGATCCACCCAACCTAGCAGCTCCGCAGGTTTAATAAATTTCTTCACATCATGGGTCCCTTTCGGCACCATGCGTAAAATATATTCCGCACCGACAACCGCCATCAACCAGGATTTGCCATTACGGTTGAGCGTTGAGAAGAACACCTCGCCGCCGGGTTTCACCAGTTGTGCGCAGGCGCGAACCACCGATTGCGGATCGGGCACATGTTCCAGCATCTCCATACAGGTTACCACGTCATACTGATGGGCATGTTTTGCCGCGTGTTCTTCCACGGTTTCCTGCACGTAATCCACCTGAATACCACTTTCCAGCGCATGCAGTTTTGCTACCTGCAAGGGCTCAAACCCCATGTCCAGACCGGTCACTGTGGCGCCTTCACGCGCCATGCTCTCTGCCAGAATGCCGCCGCCGCAGCCGACGTCGAGCACCTTTTTACCAAACAGGCCGCCTGAGCGTTCAGCAATATAACCCAGCCGCAGCGGGTTAATGCGATGCAACGGCTTAAATTCGCCTTCCAGATCCCACCAGCGCGACGCGACTGCTTCAAACTTGGCAATTTCTTCATGGTCAACGTTGTGGTTTACCGGTGGTTTTACGGCATTCATCGGGGCTTTTACTCCTTATAGGGCTAGTGACAGGAGTATATCAGTCCACGCGGGTGAATAAAGCTTATTGGTTTACCTCAATCTCTGCGGTTGTGTTATAATTTGCGACCTTTGAATCCGGGATACAGTAGAGGGATAGCGGTTAGATGAGCGACCTTGCGAGAGAAATTACACCGGTCAACATTGAGGAAGAGCTGAAGAGCTCCTATCTGGATTATGCGATGTCGGTCATTGTTGGCCGTGCGCTGCCGGATGTCCGAGATGGCCTGAAGCCGGTACACCGTCGCGTACTATACGCCATGAACGTATTGGGCAATGACTGGAATAAAGCCTATAAAAAATCTGCCCGCGTCGTCGGTGACGTCATCGGTAAATATCACCCGCATGGTGATACCGCCGTTTATGACACCATCGTTCGTATGGCGCAGCCATTCTCCTTGCGCTACATGCTGGTAGATGGCCAGGGTAACTTTGGTTCAGTCGACGGCGACTCCGCTGCAGCGATGCGTTATACGGAAATCCGTATGTCGAAAATCGCTCATGAGCTGATGGCCGACCTGGAAAAAGAGACCGTTGATTTCGTCGATAACTACGACGGCACCGAGCGCATCCCAGATGTGATGCCCACCAAGATCCCGAACCTGTTAGTGAACGGTTCGTCCGGCATCGCGGTCGGTATGGCAACCAACATTCCGCCGCACAATATCACCGAGGTGATCAACGGCTGTCTGGCCTATATCGACGATGAAGACATCAGCATTGAAGGGCTGATGACACACATTCCGGGCCCGGACTTCCCGACGGCGGCGATCATCAACGGTCGTCGCGGTATTGAAGAAGCGTACCGTACCGGCCGCGGCAAGATTTACATCCGTGCCCGTGCCGAAGTGGAAGCGGACGCCAAAACCGGCCGTGAAACCATCATTGTTCACGAGATCCCGTATCAGGTGAACAAAGCGCGTCTGATTGAAAAAATCGCCGAGCTGGTAAAAGAAAAACGTGTTGAAGGCATCAGCGCGCTGCGTGACGAGTCTGACAAAGACGGTATGCGCATCGTGATTGAAGTGAAACGCGATGCGGTCGGTGAAGTTGTGCTCAACAACCTCTACTCCCAGACCCAGTTGCAGGTTTCTTTCGGTATCAACATGGTGGCATTGCACCATGGTCAGCCGAAGATCATGAACTTGAAAGACATCATCGCGGCGTTTGTTCGTCACCGCCGTGAAGTGGTGACCCGTCGTACTATTTTCGAACTGCGTAAAGCTCGCGATCGTGCTCATATCCTTGAAGCATTAGCCGTGGCGCTGGCGAACATCGACCCGATCATCGAACTGATCCGTCATGCGCCGACGCCTGCAGAAGCGAAAACTGCGCTGGTTGCTAATCCGTGGCAGCTGGGCAACGTTGCCGCGATGCTCGAACGTGCTGGCGACGATGCTGCGCGTCCGGAATGGCTGGAGCCAGAGTTCGGCGTGCGTGATGGTCTGTACTACCTGACCGAACAGCAAGCTCAGGCGATTCTGGATCTGCGTTTGCAGAAACTGACCGGCCTTGAGCACGAAAAACTGCTCGACGAATACAAAGAGCTGCTGGATCAGATCGCGGAACTGTTGCGTATTCTTGGTAGCGCCGATCGTTTGATGGAAGTGATCCGTGAAGAGCTGGAGCTGGTTCGTGAACAGTTCGGTGACAAACGTCGTACTGAAATCACCGCCAACAGCGCAGACATTAACCTGGAAGATCTGATCACTCAGGAAGATGTGGTAGTGACGCTCTCTCACCAGGGCTACGTTAAGTATCAGCCGCTTTCTGAATACGAAGCGCAGCGTCGTGGCGGGAAAGGTAAATCTGCCGCACGTATTAAAGAAGAAGACTTTATCGACCGACTGCTGGTGGCGAACACTCACGACCATATTCTGTGCTTCTCCAGCCGTGGTCGCGTCTATTCGATGAAAGTTTATCAGTTGCCGGAAGCCACTCGTGGCGCGCGCGGTCGTCCGATCGTCAACCTGCTGCCGCTGGAGCAGGACGAACGTATCACTGCGATCCTGCCAGTGACCGAGTTTGAAGAAGGCGTGAAAGTCTTCATGGCGACCGCTAACGGTACCGTGAAGAAAACTGTCCTCACCGAGTTCAACCGTCTGCGTACCGCCGGTAAAGTGGCGATCAAACTGGTTGACGGCGATGAGCTGATCGGCGTTGACCTGACCAGCGGCGAAGACGAAGTAATGCTGTTCTCCGCTGAAGGTAAAGTGGTGCGCTTTAAAGAGTCTTCTGTCCGTGCGATGGGCTGCAACACCACCGGTGTTCGCGGTATTCGCTTAGGTGAAGGCGATAAAGTCGTCTCTCTGATCGTGCCTCGTGGCGATGGCGCAATCCTCACCGCAACGCAAAACGGTTACGGTAAACGTACCGCAGTGGCGGAATACCCAACCAAGTCGCGTGCGACGAAAGGGGTTATCTCCATTAAGGTTACTGAACGTAATGGTTTAGTGGTTGGCGCGGTACAGGTAGATGACTGCGACCAGATCATGATGATCACCGATGCCGGTACGCTGGTAC
>OLFS01000578.1_pt1 | contig 34348 bp, 27 predicted proteins | sample 1605491 | NCBI WGS metagenome assembly OLFS01 (sample SAMEA3888921, study PRJEB22519) | human gut metagenome | biome: human gut; feature: human-associated habitat; material: faeces | place: Denmark | collected 2011 | reverse complement strand
AAGACTTATCTGGCAGAGGGGGTTAGGCTGAATCACCAGAAAGCCGTTGCCCTTATCACAATGCTGCGCAACAAGCGGATGGTAGTGCAGGAAAACGGCAGGAAGTATTCCTTCAAGCCAGACTTCCACTATTAAACTGAACCGTCCAATCACTTCACTTTATTTCCGTATCCTATATATACGAGAATATCGTGAAGTGATTATATACAGACCGAACTTCACGGAAGAAGTTACGGGCAAAAAGAGAAACAACCGCTTCACTTTATTCCGGGGGTGTATATAATAGGAATAAAGCTAAGCGATGATACAGACCGCATACATTTAAGAGTTGCGGGCAAAAAGAGAAATAATCAACGTACTCACTAAAACGATTTCCTTATGAACATCGAGACTGCAAAACAAATCAATCTGGCTGACTACCTGCACAGCCTGGGTTATTCACCCGTCAAACAGCAGGGTATCAACCTTTGGTACAAATCTCCGTTTAGGGAAGAGAGTGAAGCATCGTTCAAAGTGAATACCGAACGTGAACAATGGTATGATTTCGGTTTGGGAAAGGGCGGAAACATCATTGCACTGGCTGCACATCTGTACGCTACCGACCATGTACCTTACATCTTGAAACGGATAGCAGAGCAGACACCGCACGTGCGCCCGGTATCTTTCTCTTTTGGAAAGCAAAACTCTTCCGAGCCGAGCTTCCAACAGTTGGAGATTGTTCCGCTGTCATCTCCTGCCCTGCTTGCCTACTTGCAAGGTAGAGGAATAAATACAGAACTGGCGAAAAGAGAATGTAGTGAAGCCCGTTTCACCCACAATGGCAAACGGTACTTTGCCATCGCCTTTCCCAATGGTTCGGGTGGATTTGAGGTTCGCAACCGCTATTTCAAGGGTTGCATCGCACCCAAGGAAATCTCCCACATCAGGCAGTCGGGGAAAGCAAGGAATACCTGTTATGTGTTCGAGGGATTCATGGACTACCTCTCCTTTCTGACATTGAGACAGGAGAGCTGCCCGAATTATCCGGAGTTGGACGGACAGGACTACATTGTATTGAACTCCGTATCGAATGTAAACAAGGCTCTCTATCCGTTGGGCAGCTACGAACGCATCCACTGCTTTTTTGACAACGACCATGCAGGCATGGAAGCTCTCCGACAAATCCGCAAGGAATACGGCAGAGACCTGTACATCCGTGACGCTTCGCAGACTTACAACGGATGCAAGGACTTGAATGAATACTTGCAGAAACAGGTTGAAAGAAAAAGGCAAGTCCGGTCTGTCAAAGAGACGCGCAGCCAGTCACCGAAAAAGAAGAACGGCTTTCAGTTATAGCCCACTATAACTACACGCTCCGCTTTCGTAGTTGTGGGCTCTCCCGAGGGGCTGGGCGTTGCCCCGTCCCACTCAGGGCGTTTCACCCCTGAGAACCCCGAGCAAAGAGTGACCCTCTCTTTGCAATCTCCGCTTATGGGTTACACCCCCTAAGAACCCCTCTGCGGAAGCGAGCAAAGCAATCAATTGTAAACAATAAAAACAGAATAGTTATGGCAACAAAATCAAGCATACATATCAAGCCTTGCAACATCGCATCGAGCGAGGCGCACAACCGAAGGGCTGCCGAGTATATGCGTAATATCGGGGAGTCCAGAATCTATGTCGTTCCCGAACTTTCCACCGATAACGAACAGTGGATAAATCCCGACTTCGGCACTCCCGAACTGCGGACGCACTATGACAACGTCAAACGAATGGTCAAGGAAAAGACCGGACGTGCCATGCAGGAAAAAGAAAGGGAACGCAAGGGAAAGAATGGAAAGACTATCAAGGTGGCGGGATGTTCCCCCATCCGTGAGGGAGTGTTACTCGTCAGACCGGACACCACACTGGCTGACGTGCGTAAATTCGGCGAGGAGTGCCAAAGGCGTTGGGGCATCACACCGCTTCAAATCTTCCTGCACAAGGACGAGGGGCATTGGCTGAGCGGACACCCCGAAGCCGAAGATAGGGAGAGTTTCCAAATAGGCGAAAGATGGTTCAAACCGAATTATCATGCCCATATCGTTTTCGACTGGATGAACCACGAAACCGGAAAAAGCCGAAAACTTAATGATGAAGATATGACCGAAATGCAGAGCTTGGCATCCGACATTCTAATAATGGAACGTGGGCAGTCAAAGGCCGTCACTGGCAAAGAGCATTTAGAGCGAAACGACTTTATCATTGAAAAACAGAAAGCTGAACTGCAACGTATAGAGGAAACCAAACGACACAAGGAGCAACAAATAAGCTTTGCCGAACAGGAGCTGAAACAGGTAAAATCGGAGATACGCACCGACAAGCTCAAAAGTGTAGCCACTGATGCAGCCACCGCCATAGCAAGTGGTGTCGGTTCTCTTTTCGGCAGCGGTAAATTGAAAGATTTGGAACAATCTAACGAGAATTTACGTCATGAAATAGCCAAACGTGACAAGGGTATTGATGAATTAAAAGCCAAGATGCAACAAATGCAGGAACAGCACGGCAAGCAGATTCGTAACCTGCAAGGAATACATAATCAAGAGCTTGAAACCAAAGACAAGGAAATATCACGATTGAACACCATTCTTGAAAAAGCATTCAACTGGTTCCCATTGCTCAAAGAGATGTTGAGAATGGAAAAACTATGTTATGCTATCGGATTTACCAAAGACATGGTAAACAGTCTTTTGACCAAAAAAGAATCTATCAGGTGTAATGGTAAAATTTATTCCGAAGAGCATAGACGAAGATTTGAAATCAAGAATGATGTTTTCAAAGTGGAGAAAAGTCCGGTCGATGATAACAAATTGGTGCTGACCATAAACCGACAACCGATAGGTGAATGGTTCAAGGAACAATGGAAGAAATTAAGGCAAGGTTTGCGACAGTCTGCGGAAGAGCCAAGAAAAAGTAGAGGGTTCAGAATGTAATTTTGATAGTATTTGATTGTATCTCAATAAAATTAAATATCTTTGTAAGCGGATTGAGGCAACTCTTTCCAAGACATAAGAAAAAAGAAGAAGCGTTATGCTTATCTTGTACTTGAAAACGTAGGAAATTTTCAAATTGGATACAAGGATAGCATAGTGGTTCTCACGCTATAGCGTGGGCTGCTATTGTTACATCCGTATCCAAGGTTTCCTACGACCTTCAAGTAAGAGTGTGGCATACAGTTCCACGCTTCGTGATTTAACCCATCCTTTGTGGAAGCTGGAGGATAAATGTGTAGTGTATGAACGCAATTAAAAATTGGCTATTAGTTTTTTGCACCATTCTATTAGCAAATGGGTGTGCACCACTTCGAACACCTGTAATAGTAAGGAATGCTCCTATTGAAATGTATAAATACGCATACATTTCTCCGACAAAGGAATTGACATCAAGCACAGGAGGTACATATGGAGGTCAATATGGTATCTATGGCTCTTCAACTACCAAAAGTGTTAATCCGAGTGATGTGATAGCAGGAATATTGATAAAACAGGGGTATATTATATTGCCTGAACTCAAATCCGAATTAGCGAATGAAACCTTAATTGTCAATTATGGCGAGAGTGGTAGGCGTAACAGAGGTTTAGGCTATACAATAGAAGTAACCATACAATTTAGTTCTGCAAAAACCAATGAAATGATATGCTCTTGTACGGCAGAGGGGCAAGGAGAAACAGAAGCTGATGATATTCGCCAAGCCATTAGACGAGCATTGTCAAGTTTATTCCCTGAAAAATAAAATCAATTAATAGCCAATAATATAATAAATTATGAAGAAGCTTATTGTATCATTTGCATTGATGGTTATTACGTTGGCATCGTATGCCCAAGTTTATAAAATGTATAGTACGCGAAACTATCATAACCAGCTTCGTTTAAATACGATGACAGGTGAAGTGCAGCAAATACAAGATGATGGTCAGTCTTGGATTATTTGTAGTGCAAGAGAAATATCTGGAGATAAGGAAAGTAGGTTTTGCCTTTATGAAACACAAAACATGTGGACTTTCATAATGCTTGATACATATACAGGGAAAAATTGGCAAGTTCAATTTAGTGTAAAAGGTGAAGATTATATGTTTGCTGCCCCAATCAACATCTTCTCTCTTGCATATCCCGAAGCAACTTCAAATTGGACTAATAGGTTTCAGATGTTTGCCACCCAAAACATGTGGACTTTCATATTATTAGATTCGTATAATGGCCGACTATGGCAAGTCCAATATAGCACACAAGATTTAGATAATCTATTTTGCATACCTATAAACAAAGACGAATTAGGATCCGATAACGAAAAATGTATATTCTCTATTCAACCATTGACAAGCATGTATCAATACTATCTTATAAATGATAGGACAGGTGACATGTGGAAATTCCAATGGAGTACCAAGGGGGATGATTATAGGTGGATTGAAAAATTTAAATAGTCATCATCCTCTGATATGCAGTTGGTTTTACTTATAGTTGTGGTTTCTCTTGTTGCTATTTCTGTTATTGCAGTAGCCACAATACGAATACGCCTAAAAAACAAGTCCAAGGAACTTTCAGAAAAGTTAAACCACATATCTTCTTATAGCAATAAATCCAATTATGAGCAAGCAAAAGAGAGATTGTCGGCATTAAACAACGAAGCATTTATTGATATTCCGACCGACCTTAATAATGTTTTTTCATGTAAGATAATCTCTGCAACGCAAGAAAAGGATTTCACAAATCATTATATACCATATTTTCAAGAGGCGCATTCATTAGTCAAGAGACTTGAAGCCTTCAATATCACTCCATCTGTAGCAATCTCAAACCTAATTCGTGACTTTGGGAATATCAATAAGATTGTCAAGCAACATAATGATGCGGTTATAAATTCTTTACTTGATACACATAAAGAATTTTTCGACCATTGTTTGAAATATCCATTGGACAAGCAGCAAAGACGCTCAATCGTTTCAGAAGAAGATAATTGCTTGGTTGTTAGTAGCGCAGGTAGTGGAAAGACCTCTTCTATTGTTGGAAAAGTCAAGTATCTAACAGAAATAAAAGGCATTGTACCTCATAGAATCTTACTCATTAGTTACACGAACAAAGCAGCAGCCGAACTTACGGAAAGAATGGCTACTAACGGCTTGAAAGGTTATACTTTTCATAAATTAGCCATTGATATTATTGGAAGAGCAACAGGCACAAAACCATCTATTTGCGATAATACTGATTCTTTATTCGTAGATATTTATCACACTTTATTAGGGAATAAGGATTTTAAGAATAGTATAGTAGAATATTTTATTGATTATCAATCCAATGAAGCGGATTGGGAGCAACGCAAGAATGAAAGGCGAGAAAAGTTATCGGAACAAAAAAATGTTCAGTTAAAAGCAATGTGTCCCGATATGGATGGTCGAGCCATATATGTGAGAAGTGAGCAAGAGCAAAAGATATGCTTTGTCTTGTCTTCACTTGGAGTAAGATTCAGATATGAAGAGGCATACGAACATCAATTGGCAGATGAAATGCACTCTCAATATCGCCCCGATTTTTCCATATATTTCGAGCAAAATGGAGTAACCAAACGAATCTATCTGGAGCATTTCGGGGTTGATGAACATGGTCTTGTTCCAGCTTGGTTTGCAAAGGATAAAAATATAACATACGAAGAAGCCAATCAAAAATATAATGATGGTATAACTTGGAAGAAAGCAGCTCATGAGAAATTTGGCACTCAACTTTTAGTAACATCAAGTGCTGATTTCCATTATTCTGATATTAGGGATAAACTCCGTAAACTATTAGATGATGCAGGTGTACCAATTCAAGAGAAAACGGATGAAGAGTTATATGATTTAGTTTTACCCAAAGGAAGTAAGCAGGAAAAGGCATTTATACGACTTGTTGTTACTTTTGTGACATTAGTGAAATCAAGCTGTAAATCAGTTAAGGACGTTCTTAAACGAGCGAAGTATGCAGAGGATGAACGGAGTGTTTTTATTATCAAGAATATATTCCAGCCTGTATATGAACGCTATATAAGCGCATTAAGAGATAATAACCAAATTGATTTTACTGATGCGATTCTTCAAGCCACAGAAATATGTCGTGTTTCACGTCCTGTTGAGTATGATTATATCATCGTGGACGAGTTTCAAGACATATCTGTTGACCGTTATAACTTTTTAAAAGTGTTGCGTGAGGGAAATCCACCAGCAAAGTTGTATTGCGTAGGCGATGACTGGCAGTCCATATATCGTTTTTCGGGAAGTGATATGGCTCTTTTCAATCAATTCTCCGAATACTTTGGAGCAACAGAAATAAATAAGATTGAAACCACATACAGATTTGGAGAACCTTTGGTTTCGTTGTCCTCTCATTTCATACAACGCAATAAATCACAAATTCAGAAAGATATACACTCGTTCAGTTCTGAAATGAAAACAGAATTGGAGTTTTATTCTTATGACAGACGTGATTATTGCAATACGATAGGGCAACTTGTAGCTTCTATTCCATCAGACAAATCAATATTTTTGTTGGGACGTTATTCCTTTGATGATTATTATCTCTCTTTTATGTACCAATCCATCAAAGAGGGCAATAGGTTCTTTTATGTGATAGGAGGACGAAAAATCGAGTTTTTGACTGTACATAAATCGAAAGGTCTTGAAGCAGATTACGTAATACTCTTGCAATGCAATAAAGACACTTATGGCTTCCCATCTCTTGTGAGTGACGACCCTGTGCTTAACTATGTACTAACTAAAAGCGACCAATTCCCATATGGAGAAGAACGTAGATTGTTTTATGTAGCAATAACAAGGGCAAAGATGAAAACTCTTGTGCTATATGACAAGCGTTTCCCCTCTGTATTTGTGGATGAATTTTTGCATCCTGAAAAGGTTTCAGAAGAGAGTTATGTGAAGCACCCCAATGCCAATAAAAGATGGACAAGAAGTGCAGACCAATTTCTATTGAAACTGCATAATGAGGGTAAGAGCGTCAAATATATTGCAAACAAAATGGGCAGAAGTCAAACGTCAATTGTTATGCGATTGAATAAACTTAATCAATAATAATGCTCTATTTTTACCCAATAACATTGGTTGTGTCCCTATTTTCAAGTATAAATCTTAAATATAATACAAAAGCACCCAATTTTACACTCTTGGGTGTAAAATTGGGTGCTTGTTTTACAATCTGCTGATTTTCAGCGTTTATTGCGGAGAGAGAGGGATTCGAACCCCCGGTACAGTTGCCCGTACACCGCATTTCGAGTGCGGCCCGATCGACCACTCCGGCATCTCTCCAGTATATTCCGCACGGAAAAACCTTCCGTTTGGGACTGCAAATATAGACATATTTTTTGTTTCTCGGCATTTTCGTGCGAAAATTTTTTCTTCCGGTAGGGAAAAAGCGGCTATATCCGGCTCTTTTCGTGCTTTTCCCAAATAATTCCTATCTTTGTATCTGGAGGAGGAATGCAGTATCGGCCCCGCCTGTCCGTTTATATAGATGAGAAACGATACTAAATTCGGTACGGTTTTCGTTTACTAATGTAAGAGGAACTAACGCAAACACATTGTGCGCTATGAAAAAGTTGAAAATTTTAATCGGAACCCTTATCCTGGCTGCGGGGTTGGCCGGCTGTTCGTCGGCCTATTACGCATCGTCGGGATACGCCAACGACGATTTGTACTCGCTGCACGATAAGACCGCCATCGCCCGGAAACAACAGGCGAAGGCCGAAGCCGAAAAGGCCGCCGCCGAGGCCCGCCGGGCCGAATGGGAGGCGCGTATCGCGGAGGCGCAGGCCGCCGCTGCGGAGAACCAATATTACGAATACAGTTCGAACCCCTACGAGGATATCGTAGCCGATACGTACGAAAGCGCCTATGCACGGCGCCTGCGGGGCTTCGAATCGCCGACATACAGGATGCCGTCAAGCTACTATAACTTCCGCTATGGCGGCAGTTTCACCTATGCTACGGCCTACGACCCGGCATTCTACAACATCATCATTTCCGGCGACCAGGTCTGGGTGGAGCCCAAGTACATCACTTCGATGTTCGGGACATGGGGCGGATCGGTTTATGTAGACCCGTGGTATTACGGCTGGACACGTCCCTACTGGGGAGCATGGGGCCCGTCGTTCTCGTTCGGCAGCTGGGGCTGGAGCTTCGGCTTCAACGGCTGGTACAATCCCTGGTACGACCCGTGGTGGGGGCCGGGATGGCGTCCGGGCTGGGGCCCGGGTTGGGGGCCCGGATGGCACGGCGGACATCACTGGGCATACAGGCCGCATAATTACCGCCTCGACGGCGGCGGGCGCCCCTCGCGCTATGTCCCGGGGAATGTCGCTTCGGGCAGCCGTTACCGCGGGACCAACAATTCGGGCTACCGTACCGGTACGACCACTTCGCGCGGGGGCAACTCGGGCAGCGGCAGGACGTATTACCAGAGCGGCGGCCGCAATAACAGCAACAGTTCGGTTTACAACGGCGGCAGTAACCGCAATAACAACAATAACTCCTGGAACAACAACTCGTGGAATAACAACCGCAACAACAGCAACTCGGGGCGTTCGTCCTACGACAGCGGGTCGCGCAGCAGCAGTTATAACAGCGGCAGCAGCTTCGGCGGTTCGCGCGGCGGTTCGTCGGGAGGCGGTTACAGCGGTGGCGGCGGTTCGCGCGGCGGCAGTTCATCGGGCGGAAGCCGCGGTTACGGCGGGCGTTAGTCAACGATAAAACAGAGATAGTGTATGAAACGTAAGATCATAATATTGCTTGCGGCCTGTGTGGCCGCAGCGCCGTTGCAGGCCCAGAACCTCGAATTCGGGGGACTGACGTACAACAATGACCTGATGATGTCTACCGATTTCGCCGCGCTTTCCCGATCGCATCCGTTCGGTACGGCGCGCGTGATGGGGATGGGCGGGGCTTTCACTTCGCTGGGCGCCGACCTTTCGTCGATGTCGATCAACCCGGCCGGGTTGGGCATGTACCGCCGCAACGAGTTCTCGCTCACACCGCTGCTGTCGGTCGCCCATGGCCAAACGCAGGGCGCGCCGTCGTGGGTGGGCAATAACAAGACCCGCTTCGCTTTTGCCAACGTCGGTGTGGCGCTCAATGTTTTCGAGAGTCCGGCCAGCCCGCTCACGAGCCTTACGCTCGGTATCGGCATGAACCGTATCGCGGATTTCAATACCCGCTATTCGTTCTCCTCGGAGTCGCGTTACGACCCTTCGAAGCCCGACCAGCTGATGCCGACCATCGCCGATGTCTTCGGGCAGCAGCTCGGGCAGGATGGTATTTTCCCCGATGATAAGGGCAATCTGGGATATAACTGGAATCCCTGGTACTGGCCGGCCATTCTCGGCTATAATGGCTACCTGATCAGCGACGTAGGCGGGCAGTGGGTGCCCGACTGCATTGGCCGTAACGCTTCGGTGGTGCACTCGATGGATGTCGTGAGCCAGGGCTCGATCAACGAATTCGCCGTTTCGATGGGGGCCAATTTCAACAACGTCGTCTATGTCGGAGCCACGATCGGCATACGCAGCGTCTACAAGAAGGTGGGCATGACCTATCAGGAAGAGTACGGTTATTTCGATGCCAACGGCCATGCGACCCCTGCGGTCGATAAGAACGGTACCCCGCTCAATGCGCAGCTCGATTACATGAGCCTCTATCAGGAATCGAAGATCGACGGCAGCGGCGTGGATTTCAAACTGGGTGTCATCGTGCGCCCCGTGGCCGGCCTGCGCGTGGGTGTGGCGTTCCACACTCCGACCTACTACTGGCTCGACCGCAGTTACCGTGCCGACATCGAATCGCACCTGATCAATAATAAAACGGAAGACGATCAGTATAATTTCGATTCTACGCCGCGGCAGGACGATATCGGCGGCAACAGCTGGGATTTCGTGTCGCCTTCGCGGCTGTTGTTCGGCGCTTCGTACACGTTCGGCAACCTGGCCATCGTGTCGGTCGACTATGAACGCGAGTGGTACAACGGTATCCGTGTGAAGAACGTGCCCGAAGGCGCCGATTTCCACCCCGAAGCGTACAAGGCTGAGTTCAAGAATAATTACAAAGGTACGAATACCCTGCGGGCAGGCGTCGAAGTGCGTCCCCTGCCGATCTTTGCCGTGCGCCTGGGCGGCGGTTACACCGATTCGATGTTCAAGGACAGGCAGCAGTATTACAATTCGCCGAGCGTCTACGAGAGCTACTACATTACGGGCGGCCTCGGGATCAACCTCGGGCGTAATACGGTGCTGGACGTGGCCTACCAGAACGTGACTGAGAAACAGACGCCCTACGAGCTTTTCTTTAGCAAATACCAGAACGGCGGCGAGATGAAGACTTACAGCGGCCTGTACGATACCAAACAGACGCGTCATTATATCTCGATGACGCTCGGCTTCCGCTTCTGAGGCTTTGCCTGCCAATATAAAGGTTCGTCCGTGTGACGAACCTTTATTTTTTTATTATATTTGCAGGCTGATACAAAATAAAAAACAAAGATATATGGCAAAGGAACTCAAAGACCTCACGAAGTCGGACGAGAACTACTCGCAATGGTACAACGACCTGGTCGTGAAGGCCGGGCTGGCCGAAAACTCGGCCGTACGCGGATGTATGGTCATCAAACCCTACGGCTATGCCATCTGGGAGAAGATGCACGATGCGCTGGACAAGATGTTCAAGGATACGGGGCATCAGAACGCCTATTTCCCGCTGTTCATCCCCAAGTCCTTCTTTTCGAAGGAGGCGCACCATGTCGAGGGCTTTGCCAAGGAGTGCGCCGTGGTGACGCACTACCGCCTGAAGAACGATCCCGAAGGCAAGGGCGTCGTGGTAGACCCCGATGCTAAGCTCGAAGAGGAGCTGATCGTGCGTCCCACGTCGGAGACCATCATCTGGAACACCTATAAAAACTGGATCCAGTCGTACCGCGACCTTCCGATCCTCTGCAACCAGTGGGCGAACGTCGTGCGCTGGGAGATGCGTACGCGCCTGTTCCTGCGTACCGCCGAGTTCCTGTGGCAGGAGGGCCATACGGCGCATGCCACGCGCGAGGAGGCTATCGAGGAGGCAGAAAAGATGATCCACGTATACCAGAAATTCGCCGAAGAGTGGATGTCGGTTCCTGTCATCGTAGGCCACAAATCGCCCAACGAGCGGTTTGCGGGCGCCGAGGATACGCTGACCATCGAGGCGCTGATGCAGGACGGCAAGGCCTTGCAGAGCGGTACGTCGCATTTTCTGGGACAGAATTTCGCCAAGGCGTTCGACGTGCAGTATGTCAACAAAGAGGGCAAGCTCGAATATGTGTGGGCGACCTCGTGGGGCGTTTCGACCCGACTGATGGGTGCGCTCATCATGGCCCATTCGGACAACAACGGCCTCGTGCTGCCGCCGAAACTGGCGCCGATCCAGGTGGTGATGGTGCCCATCTACAAGGGCGAAGACCAGCTGACCGAAATCCGTGCCCGCTTCGGGGCCATTGCGGAGCAGCTCAAAGCCAAAGGCATCAGCGTGAAGATCGATGACCGCGATAACGTGCGCTCGGGCTTCAAGTTCGCGGAGTACGAACTGAAGGGCGTCCCCGTGCGTCTGGCGATGGGGCCGCGCGATATGGAGAACGGTACGATCGAATTGGTGCGCCGGGACACGCTCGAAAAGGAGACCGTCCCGCAGGAAGGGCTCGTGGAGCGCATCGAAGGGCTGATGTCCGAAATCCAGCAAAATATTTTCAGCAAGGCGCTGGCCTATCGCGAGTCGATGATTACCAGGGTCGACACGTGGGAGGAGTTCAAGGAGGTGCTCGACAAAAAGGGCGGTTTCGTGCTCGCGCATTGGGACGGGACTGTCGAAACCGAGGTGGCGATCAAGGATGCCACGAAGGCTACGATCCGTTGTATCCCGTTTGATGCGCCCGATGAGGAGGGCACGTGCGTCTTCTCGGGCAAGCCGTCGCACCGCCGGGTGCTCTTCGCCCGCAGTTATTAGGGCCGGATTCGGACGGGCGTTTCCGCCGGTAACGGGCGAATGGGTGCCGAGGTAGTCCGTTCGCCCTTTTTTGTGCCCTTCCCCCGAAGTGGGCGGGCTTCCGTTATTTTGTGGGGCGTGCCCCGGTAATACTATAAACGATTGGACGTATGCGATATTCTGTATGTTTGTGCGCGGTGTGGCTGCTGGGCTTCTGTGCCGCCGTGTGCCCAGCCTATGCCGGGGACGGGGATCATCCGCTGCCGGTTGCGGGTACACAGTGGAAGGGACGGAAAGTCGCTTTCATGGGCGATTCGATCACCGACAAGGCGCATGTCGGTACGACGAAGAACTATTGGCAGTATTTGCAGGAGATGCTCGGCCTCGTGCCGTTCGTTTACGGGATCAACGGCCAGCAGTGGCGGGACGTGCCGGGGCAGTGCGAAAGACTCAGGGCCGAGCGCGGCGATGACATCGACGCGATCCTGATCTTTGCCGGGACGAACGATTACAATTCCGGGACGCCTCTGGGGACGTGGTATACGACCGGTGAGGTACCTGTCGAGGTGTCCGGCCTCCGGTCGGAGCTCCGGACGAGGAGGACGTTGTCGATGGACGGGGATACTTTCCGTGGCCGTATCAATATCGCAATGTCCTACCTGAAGGCGAATTTCCCGGACAAGCAGGTGATCCTGCTGACCCCGATCCACCGGGGATATGCCCGTTTCGGGGACAACAACATCCAGCCCGACGAATCCTATCCCAACAGCCTCGGCCTCTATGCGGATGCCTATGTGGATGCGGTCAAGGAAGCTGCGAACGTCTGGGCCGTCCCCGTCATCGACCTGAACAGCATCTGCGGGCTTTATCCCAATGCGGATTCCCATACCCGCTATTTCCATGACGCACAGAGCGACCGTCTCCATCCCAATGCCGAGGGGCATTACCGGATGGCGAAGGCGCTGGCATACCAGTTGTCGTCTTATCCTGCAAATTTCGAATAGTGCCATGTCCTGTGAAGCCGAAGCACGCAAGCGCGTGATTTACCGCGTGACCTTCGTCGGGTTCGTGGTCAACCTCGTCCTCACGGCGATGAAGTTCGCGGCGGGGATCGTGGGCCGAAGCGGGGCGATGGTCGCCGACGCGGTGCACTCCTGTTCCGACATGGCTACCGACGTGGTGGTGATCGCCTTCGCGAAGATCTCCGCCAAACCCAGGGACGACGGGCACGACTACGGGCACGGGAAATACGAGACGCTGGCTACGATCATCATCAGCCTGGCGCTGGCGGCCGTGGGCGCCGGTATTTTGCTCAGCAGCATCCGGGCCATCCGCATCGTCGTCGATGGCGGGGAGTTGCCCCGCCCGGGCGCTGTAGCTCTGGCCGCGGCGGTGGTGTCGATCGTCATCAAGGAGATATTATACCGATATACGGTGCGTGAGGGGTGTCGGGTCGAAAGCCCGAGCATGGTCGCCAATGCCTGGCATCACCGCAGCGACGCCCTTTCGTCGCTGGGGACGCTGGCGGGTATCGGATGTGCCTATTTCCTCGGGCAGCGGTGGCGCATCGCCGATCCCATCGCAGCGTTGGTCGTCGCAGTCTTTATCTTCAAGGTTGCTTTCGACCTGATCCGCACGGGGCTCGGGGAGTTGCTCGAGCGTTCGTTGCCCGACGAGACGGAGCAGGAGATTTTGGGAATCGTTACGGCCGATCCCGAGGTGGGGGAGCCGCACAACCTGCGAACGCGCCGTATCGGGGCCGCGATTGCCGTCGAAGTGCATGTTAGGGTGGACGGGGCGATGAGCGTCGCCCGTTCGCACGAGCTGACGGTCGATATCGAACGCCGCCTGCGGGCGCGTTTCGGCCAGGGGACGATCATCTCGATCCATGTGGAACCCGTGAAATGTCCCGCCGAAGCCGGAATCCCGGGCGGCGACCCGCCTTCCTGCCCCTGACGGCCCCGGAAAATGTATCTCCTGTCCGCGATTTTTTCCTTATTATTCCGCTTTTTTTGCTGATAACTAACGGGATACGGCTGCGGCCGATTCCGGCACGGAATTTGTAAATTCAGCAACCGGAAAAACAGCGGGGATTTCCCCCGGCGGAGTAGAAAGAAATTTGGTTTTTCGGAAAAAAGTATTTATCTTGCCGTCGTAAAGGCTCCGGAAACCATCGTTTCAAAAGCCCGAACACACGAAACTGACGCACATACAACATTAAAAGGATAGCCTATCGGGAAAAATTCTACTCTTTATAACTATAATTAGGAGAAAAGAGTATGAACGTACAAGCATTAAGTGACCAGGTATTGCTTAATCATTACCTTTCAGGTGACCAGGGTGCCATATCCAAGCTCATCGAACGCCACAGCCGCCGTGTGCGGGACTACATCAATATGATGGTCAAAGACCGTGACGTTGCCGAGGACATCTTTCAGGAAACATTCATCAAAGCCGTGCGGGTTATCGACGACGGCCGTTATACGGACAACGGGAAATTTCTCTCGTGGATACTTCGTATTGCGCATAATCAGGTGATCGACCACTTCCGCGCTCAGCGGCAGAACAAGACCGTCACCGAGGCTGAGGCGGGTTATGACGTACTGGGGTCGCTGCGTTTCGCCGAACGGAACGTGGAGGACGCGATGGTCAGCGAGCAGATCGAGCGCGACGTGCGTGCTTTGGTCGAGCTGCTGCCTCCGGAACAGCGCGAGGTGGTGATGATGCGTTACTTTTCCGGTCTGAGTTTCAAGGATATCGCGGAACAAACCGACGTGAGTATAAATACCGCGTTGGGGCGTATGCGCTATGCGCTTATCAACCTGCGACGGATGATCAAAGAAAAAAATATGGTTTTATGCTGATTCCGCACAATATTTCCATGGGGCGGGCGTTTAGTTAGTACAAAGCAAAATATTAGATGCCTATGGAGGATATTGACAAAAACGAGGTTTCAGACGAAGGCATCTCTGATGACGAAGATCTTATGATGCGGGAGGTTGTCCAGGGTGACGCAGATCTTTTCTTTTTACACCATTACCTCTCGGAGGTTTTCCGAAATGGAGATAATTTTTAAGGGTTAATTTTTGATGGGGAAGGGCGCCGGGAGGCGCCCTTCATTTTAATGCCCTGCATCCGGTGCGGGCTTTGCGGAAATCCTGTCCGGAATGTTTTTTGCGACGTCCGGGTAAAAACCGATCGTTATGACACGGATACGTATCAAGCGGGTTTACGAACCCGAGGCTCCGGAGGACGGTTACCGGGTGCTGGTCGATAAATTGTGGCCGCGGGGCATCCGCAAGGAGGCGCTCCGCTATGACGTGTGGGCCAAGGAGATCGCCCCGACCCCCGGGCTGCGTGCATGGTTCCATGCCGCCCCTGCAGAGCGGTGGGAGGAGTTCCGCCGCAGGTATACCGGGGAACTGCGCTCCTCGCCGGCCGTGTGCGACTTCGTCCGCCGGATCGCCGGTAAGGATACGGTCACGCTGCTGTACGCTTCGAAGAATGCGGCCGGGAACCATGCGCTGATCCTGCAGGAATACCTCGCCCGCGCCACGGCTGCGGCCGGGGTTACAAACGTCCGCTACTCGTAATGCGGGTTTCATCCTGCCCGGGCAGCGCTCGGTGGGCGGTGGTTTCCTGCCTTGTAAGCCTATGGATCCCGGGGGGCGGGCATGGCAGCTCCGTCCGGGCGACAGTTCGTGTCCGCTACGGATGAAAAAAGCACCTCGACGGTGCTTTTTCACGCGGCCCTGCCCGTGTTCCCGGAATTTTTATACCGGTCTTATTTGCGGCCGACCTCCATCCTGAATTTCGGATTAGCGGGTTCGGTATGCGAAGCCGAAACGAATTGCCACATCCGGTCGATGATCTCGGGATGCTGTGCGGCAAGGTCGTGTTCCTCGCGGGGATCGTCACTGAGGTTGAATAATTCAAAGCGGTCGTTCCCCTCCTTCACACGGCGCAGCAAACCTTTCCATTCGCCCCAGCGGACGGCTACCCAGCCTTTGCTGCCGGGGAACTCCCAATAGAGATATTCGTGCTGCGGTTGTCTGCGCCCTTCGAGGGCCGGCAGGAACGAAATGCCGTCGGTCGCGGGGGGCTCGACCCCGGCCAATTCGCAAAGGGTCGGCATCACATCGGGGAAATAACCGACATGGTCGCTCACCTGCGGGCGGAGTTTGCCGCCCCACGCCACGATGAAGGGCATCCGGATACCGCCCTCGCGCAACGACGACTTGCCCCAGCCCTTGCCGCTGCGGAACGGGTGGGCGCTGTCGAACCACTCGCTCGACGAGCAGGAGTTCGACGCCGGGCCGTTGTCGCTCGTAATGACGATTACCGTATTTTCCCAGATGCCGAGCCGTTTGAGTTCGGCGACCAGCCCGCCTATCTGGCGGTCGAAGTAGGTGATCATCGCGGCATAGGTCGCCCGCGGCCACCGCGAGGGGAAATAACCCTTGCCCTCGATGGGTTGTTCGTCGCCGAATTTACGCACGTAGTACTGTACGTCGGCATCGGGCGCCTGCATCGGGCTGTGGGGGATCGGCGTCGTCCACATCAGGAAGAACGGCCGCTCCTTGTTGGCATTCACGAATTCGAGCACCTGGTCGTACATGGCGTCGGGGCTGTATGTGCGCTGCGTGTATTTGTCGTAGCTGCGCGGGTCGTAGGGGTCGGCCCCTGCGTCGAGCGGCGTGCCCGGCGGCAGCAGTTCGTTGTCGAGGTAGACGCGCCGGTCGTTTTGCCACAGGAAGGGCGGGTAGTAGGTGTGCGCCTGTCGCTGGCAAATGCAGCCGTAATAGGTGCCGAAGCCCATTTTATTGGGCGTACCCTCCGTCGCGGGGCCTCCGACGCCCCATTTGCCGATCATGGCCGTGGCGTATCCGGCCTGCTGCATGACCGAGCCGAGCGTCGGGGTGCCGGCTTCGAGCGGAGCCTGTCCTTCGAGCGTCGAATCGCGCAGCATTGCCTCGTGGTTCCAGACGTCGCCCCGCCATTCCATCTCGTCGTTGGCGCGGATCTGAGCATGGCCGGCGTGACGCCCCGTCAGCAGGCCGCAGCGTGCCGGCGAAGAGAGCGGTGCCGCAGAGTACATGTCCGTGAAGCGGATGCCGAGTTCGCTCAGGGCGTCGATGTTGGGGGTCTCGATCTTTTGCTGTCCGTAGCAACCGAAGTCGCCGTAGCCTGCGTCGTCCATCAGGATGAAGATCACGTTGGGGCGCGGAGCCGGGTTTTCCGTACACCCCGCTGCGGCCAGTGCGGGAATGGCCGTCAGCAATGTCCGGGGGATTGATGTTTTCATGGATTGCTTTTTGGGTTGTTTTTTTTTGCTGTTAGATGCAAAAATAATAAAATAAGAATAAAAAAAAGATCGCAAAAAAGAAAGTTTTTTGCGGTCTATCTCTGGTCGAAGAAACTCCCCTTTGTTTATCGGGGCGGTCGGGGAGGGGTGTTTTCGGGCGGTGATCGGCTGCCCTGTTCCCCTTGGTGTTTCAGGATTTTGCAGGGCCGGGTACGAAAAAGCCCCTGCCGCGGCAGGGGCTTTTGGGTGATATGTCGTGGCCGCTTTAGCGGTCGCCGAGGCAGCGGTGCGCCCGGTGGAGCTGGAGCGAGAGCGAACAGGCGGCGACCCCGGCGAAGAGCAGCGAGATGCCGACCCATACGATGACGGCCGTGGTGCCGAATACGAGCGGCTGGAAAAGAATCCAGAGCGAACAGAGCAGCAGCAGGATGCCGCTGAAAATTGTCCAGCCCGACCCGGCGATCTGCATGGCGCCCATGTCGCTGCCGAGCCCGATGGCACCGAACGCACGCAGCATGAGCCAGAACCCGAGGAATATCGGGAGCGTAGCGGCCGAAAGCGCGACGTTGAAAATCAAGATGATGCCCAGCACGATCTCGATGATGCCGCCCGCCAGCATCCAGCCGCGTCCGGTGATGAAATGTTTGTTGACCGATGAGAGTACGACTTCGAGGATGCCCGAAATCAGCATCAGCCACCCGAACAGGAGCGACATGCCCAGGTAACTTTGTGTGGGGTAGACGAATACGAGGATGCCGACTACGAACAGGGCGATGCCGATGATAAGCAGCAGCCACCAATAGCGCACGGCGCGTTTCGAATTTTCGATCAGGGTTGAGAAATTTTCCATAGCATACGGATTTTCCCTCCCTTAAAGCAATTTACATACCAGAGTTCCCGACGGTTCGATCGGCGGATGGTTGGTCTGGGATGTACGCCGTATATTCCTTTCGCGGCAGGCGGACGCCTGTCTGCGGGGCTGGGCGTTCTGCCCTGCGGGCGGCCGGGAAATAGGAATGCCCGTTACCGGCCGGAATGCCGGGCTCCGGTTGCCGGGCTCAGGGTACGGGGACGGCTGCGGGTGCATTCCGCAACGGGACTACTTCGCCGATCTCGGGGCGCAGTACATGCAGTGCGGTGTCTGCGGCCAGTGCCGCTTCGGTCGCCAGGGGTTCGTCCCAACGGTGTCTGGCGAGGGCGAACTTGGAGTGGTGGACGGTTATGATCTGCTTGGCACCCAGTTCTTTGGCCGCCAGGGAAAGTTGGTCGGGCATCGTGTGGATGTATTTCCATGCTTCGTTGTACTGTCTGTTTTCGAGGATCGCCAGGTCAATGCCGGGGAACTGCCGGCCGATCTGCGCGAAATGCTTGCCGTAACCGCCGTCCCCGCCCATGTAGACCTGCCGTGCCGGGGTTTCCAGCAGGAACGATGCCCACAACGTCCGGTTGGGATTGAGTCCGCGTCCCGAAAAGTGCCGCGACGGCAGGCAGTGCACCGCGAACCCGTCGCCGAGCGCAGCCGTTTCGTGCCAGTCGAGTTCGATGATTTTCTCCGGCTCGAAACCCCAGTATTCGAAATGCTCCCCGACGCCGAGCGGGCAGACGACCTTCCCGATCCGGGATTTGAGTTCGGTGACCGTCCGGTAGTCGAGGTGATCCCAGTGGTCATGCGTGATGACGAGCAAATCCACGTCGGGCATGTCGCCGGGACGGTAGATGTCGGTGCCCTTGAAAGGCCTGTTGAGGAAGGAGAACGGTGCGGCGGCCCGGAATACGGGGTCGACGAGCACACGCCGCCCTTCGGCCTGGAGCAGGTAGGAGGAGTGCCCGAACCACACCAGCAGGTTGCTGTCCCGATCCAGTGCGCGCAGGTCGGTCTTGAGGGCCGGGACGGCCGCGTCGGGGCGCAGCCCCTCCTTTTTTCGGAACAGGAATTCGAGGATGCCGCTCAGGCGGCTTTTGTCGCCCGTCATCATCGGGCTTGCTTCCAGGTTGCGGAACTGCCCGTCGCGGTAGTTCGGCGATTGCAGGATGCGTTCGAGCCGGCTGCCCCGCGGCAGGCGTCCGAAGGCCGGGAGGTTGAGGATTATCAGGCCGGCGATCGCGGCGGCGAGTATTATTCCTGTCAGGATTCCCATTGTGCGTCTTATTTTCGTGCTGGACATATCGTTTCCCACTGGTTGTACGGTGCAAAGATACCGTTTCCTGCGGAATTGCGGTTATACGGATTACGGTTTGGGTTACCATAATCCCCGAAATCTTTGCCGGCACCCGGAGGGCATCCTGGAAATGCCCCGCTGCATTTTGTCGTGCAAAGGGGAATTCCGGGCTGTTTTGAATGCCGGATAGTCGGAATAGTTGCTAAAATTTCCATTTATTATACGATTTATATGCCAATTTTTATAATTTTGTACTTAATTGTTCCATAATAGTGATGCCTTTTACGTATTGTCTGAGAAAATTGTGGCCGCTGCACAGGGGATGGAAGTGCATGGCGGCCCTGCTTGCCTGCCTGTGCCTGTTGCCGGACATGGCGGCGCATGCCCAGTCCCCGCCCCGGAAGGTGGTTGTCAACGGCCGTGTCGCCGATGAATCGGGCGATCCCGTCGCCGGGGCTACCATTGTCGAACGGGGTACCTCGAACGGGGTCGCGACCCTTTCCGAAGGCGAATTCTCGATCGCCGTCCTGCCCGGTGCCGTGCTCGATGTCTCGTGTCTGGGGTATATCGACCAGAGTATCGGGACGGGAACCCGTACCGAATTCGAAATCGTGTTGCAGGAGGATGTGAAGGCGATCGCCGAGGTGATCGTGACGGCGCTGGGGCTCGAACGCAACTATGCCGACCTGACCTATTCGGCCGATAAGATCAGGGGGGCGCAGCTCACGGCGGTGAAGGATCCCAACTTGATCCTGTCGCTTTCGGGCAAGTCGGCCGGCGTGCAGGTGAACAAGAACTCCTCGGGTGCGGGCGCTTCGGCCAAGGTAAGCATCCGCGGCGTGCGGTCGGTCGCCAGCGACAACCAGCCGCTCTATGTGGTCGACGGTATGCCCATTCTCAATTCGACCCCCGAGCAGGCCTACTCGGCCATAGGCGGTGTGGCCGATGCCGGGAACCGCGATGGCGGCGACGGCATTTCGAACCTCAACGCCGAGGATATCGAGAGCGTCTCGATCCTCAAGGGTGCCCCGGCCGCCGCCTTGTACGGCAGTCAGGCCGCCAACGGCGTGATCCTCATTACGACCAAAAAGGGCAATGCCCGCAAACAGCAACCCGTGACGTTCACTTCGAACCTTACGCTCCAGTCCCCCTTCAGCCTGCCTGCGTTCCAGAACCGTTACGGGGTGAGCGACGGGGTGGAAAGCTGGGGCGCCCGTGCGCGGATGAAGACCTACGACAATGCGGGCGATTTTTTCCGGACGGGGATCACGGCGATGAATGCGGTCTCGGTTTCCTCCGGGTCGGAACAGGTGCAGAACTATTTTTCCTATGCCAATACGGCCGAGCGGGGAATCACGGGTTCGAACCGCTTGATGCGCCATAACTTCAACCTGCGCACCACGACCGGGCTTTTCCGGCAACGGCTCAAGCTCGACGGGAATATCAGCTTCATGCGCCAGGTGGTCGAGGACAAACCCGTGCCGGGCGGTTTCTATATGAACCCGCTGGTCGGGCTTTACCGCTTCCCCCGCGGGGTGGACATCACGCCTTACCGGGAGCATTTCGAGGTCTATGACGCCGGCCGCAAACTCAATGTCCAGGATTGGATCGCCCCGAGCGACGATTTCGAGCAGAACCCCTACTGGGTCGTCAACCGCATCCGCAGCAGGAGCCTGCGCAACCGGGTCATGGCCTCGTTTACCGCCGATTGGAAGGTGAACGGCTGGCTGCGGCTCAAGGCGCGCGGCAATGTGGACTATGTGAATGACAAGGTGCGGCAGAAATTCTATGCTTCGACGGCGCCTGCGCTGGCCGGTGCCAACGGGCGCTATATCGAGAGCAGCTACTCGGAAACCCTGTTCAACGGCGAGGTGCTGGCGATGTTCGACAAACGCCTCTCCCCGGACTGGGAGTTCAGCGCGACCGCAGGTGCGGGGCTGAACGACCGGACGGTCAATTCGCTGCGTATAGATTCCAAGACGGCGTCGCTCTATTTCCCCAACGTGTTCAACGTCGCCAATATCGTCATGAACGGTTCGGCCTATGTCGACGAACAGATCGATGCGCGGCGCCAGACGCAGTCGCTTTTCGCCACGGCGTCGTTCAAGTATGCCGGAAGCCTCAATTTCGAAGTCACGGGACGCAACGACTGGGCATCGACGCTCGCCTACACCTCGCACGAAGGCAGCGGGTTCTTCTATTATTCGGCTGGCGCATCGTGGGTGATCGGCAAGATGTTCGAACTGCCCCGGTGGATTTCGTTCGCCAAGGTGCGCCTGACATGGAGCCGCGTGGGGAACGACATCCCCATGTTCATCACCAATCCTAAGTCGCACGTCACGGCCGGAGGGGGCATCAATGCCGCCGACGCCGCCCCCGGCACCGACCTCAAGCCGGAGATGACCAACGCCCTCGAGGCGGGGCTCGAATGGCGGTTCCTCGACGACAGGCTGGGCATCAACCTGACCTACTACAAGACCAATACGCACAACCAGTTCTTCAAGCTTCCGGCCCTTTCGGGCGAGGCGTACGCCTACCGTTACGAGAATGCGGGCAATATCGAGAACCAGGGCGTCGAGGTGTCGCTGAACGCTTACCCGGTTTACGGAGGTGCGCTGACGTGGCAGTCGACGGTGAACTTCGCACATAACAGGAACCGCGTGATAAAACTCCATGACGAGCTGCGCGAATATGTCTACGGTCCGTCGAGTTTTTCATCGTCTTATGCCATGAAACTCGTCGAGGGCGGTTCGATCGGCGATATTTACGGGCGGGCGTTCGAGCGCGACGCAATGGGGAGGATCGTCTACGAGGCCGAAGGCGATTCCGCCGGGTTGCCCCGCACCGTGGGCGACGGCAATACGGTGAAGGTCGGCAATGCCAATCCCGTGTTCTCGCTCTCCTGGGGCAACACGTTCTCCTATAAGGGCATGTCGCTGTCCGTGCTGCTGGACTGCCGCTATGGCGGACGGCTCCTGTCGCAGACGATGGCCGACCTGGATTCCTACGGGGTGTCGGCCGCAACGGCCGATGCCCGCGACCGGGGCTGCGTGATGCTCGAAGGGCAGCGGATCGACGACGTGAAGGGTTTTTACAAACTGGTCGGCGGCCGCGCAGGTGTGACCGAGTATTACATGTACGATGCGACGAACATCCGGCTCCGCGAACTGGCGGTGTCCTATGCGCTGCCGCAGCGTCTGATGCGCCGTACGCGGGTATTCAGCGGCATGACCGTGTCGCTGGTGGCGCGCAACCTCTTCTTTATCTACAATGCCGCGCCGTTCGATCCCGACCTCGTCCTTTCGACGGGCAACGACAACCAGGGGATCGACGTCTACGGCATGCCGACCGTACGGAGCTTCGGCTTCAACATAAAACTGGAGTTCTGAGAATCATGAAGCGCTTTTACATATATCTGTTCGCCGCATTTTGCACAGTCTTTTTGGGTGCCTGCACGGGGAATTTCCGGGATATGAACGACGACCTCACGGGGATTTCGGACGAGGATCTCGAGGCCGACGACAACGGCTTCGGATACCGCCTGCAGATCGTACAGCAGGGGATTTATTTCAACTACGATTTCGGCAAGGGCAAGAACTGGCCGTTCCAGATGACGCAGAACCTCAATGCGGATATGTTCTCGGGCTATATGCACGATCCCAAACCGTTGCAGGGCGGCAGCCACAACTCCGATTACAACCTGCAGGACAGTTGGAACAGCGCCATGTGGCAGTTTACCTATTCCTACGTCATGCCCCAGATTTACCGGCTGGAGCAGACGGCACGCGAGAAGATGCCGCCGTTCTATGCCATTACGAAGATACTCAAAGTCCTGGCCATGCACCGCGTGACGGACTACTACGGGCCGGTGATATACAGCCATTTCGCCGACCGCGGCAGCGAATATGTGCCCGACAGCCAGCAACAGGCCTACAATTGTTTCTTCGATGACCTGGACGAGGCGGCGGACATCCTGGCGGCCTGGGTCGAGGAGCAGCCCGAGGCCGGCGAGTTTTCCAGGTTCGACCTGCTTCTCGACGGCAGCTATACGGCCTGGCTCCGTTTTGCCAACTCCCTGCGCATGCGCCTTGCCGTGCGTATCGCAGTTGCCGCGCCCGAAAAGGCCCGTGCGGAATTCCGGAAGGCGGCGCAGGCGGCCGGAGGGGTGATCGAGACCAGTATGGAGAATGCCGCCGTGAAGACCTCGGGCACCTATTCCAATCCGTTGGGCGAGATCAACCTGAACTGGAACGAGGCGGCCATGAACGCTTCGATGGAATCCGTACTGACCGGGTACGGGGATCCGCGGCTGGAGAAGTTTTTCAAGCCCTGCGGCAGCGACCTGGTCATTGCCGGCGATGCGGGCGACGGGACGGTCGTCCTGAAGGGGCAATACCATGGAATCCGTCAGGGGACGGGGTTCTCGCATAATTATTACGCGGCATTTTCCCGCCTTACGGTGGATACGGATACCGATGCCGTCCTGATGACGGCGGCCGAGGTGTGGTTCCTACGTGCCGAAGCGGCATTGCGCGGCTGGACGGACGAAGATGCGGAGCGCTGTTACCGCAACGGCGTTGCGGCATCGTTCGCGCAATGGCAGCTGTCCGGGGCCGAAAGCTACCTGGGGAGCGACGCCATGGCTGCCGATTACCACGATCCGGTAGATCCGGGGAACGACATTGCCGCCCGGTGCCGCGTGTCGCCCCGCTGGGACGCTGCAGCGGACGCCGAACTGAAGCTCGAGCGGATTATCACCCAGAAATGGATTGCCATGTATCCCGAAGGGTGCGAGGCCTGGGCCGAACAGCGGCGGACGGGATATCCTCGCCTGTTCCCCGTACGTCTGAACCACAGCAAGGGTTATATAGATACTGAAACGATGATCCGCCGGCTGCCGTTCCCGGCCGTGCTGGCGACGTCCGATCCCGAGCAGTATGCGGCGCTCGTCGCGGAACTCGGTGGCGAAGACCACGGGGGGACGCGCCTGTGGTGGGACGCGGGGCGCAATTTCTGATCCGGAAGCCCCGGACTGTTTTGCCCGGGCGTTGCGTCGTGCGGCGGTTGTCAGAATTTCCAGCTTGCGCCCAGCAGGATATTGCGCGGGCGGATGGCATAGCGGTAGGAGCCCGAGCTTACTCCGTCGAAGGTCGTATAGGCATATTTTTCACGGCCGAAAAGGTTTGCGGCGGTCGCCGTAGCTTCCCATTTCCCGTTTATTTTCCAGCGCAGCGATGCGTCGGCCAGTAGCAGGTGCTTGCTCCGGTCGGCCGAAAGCTGCGAGTAATAGTGCTCCGCCGTGAATTGGATCACCCATTTCTTCGACGGTACGAGGTTTACGGTCAGCCGCTGGTTGAAATCGTGCCGCCCGTCGGGCTCCCGGCCGCGGATGGAGAGTGTCGTATAGCGGTATTCCAGCCGGTATTCGGTGTTTACCCAGGCGGCGAACCGGAAGTTGAAACGCGGCGCGACGGTCAGGGTGGAATTTTCATAGGAGGCCGGCACCTCTTCCAGCAGCAGTTCCGTGCCGCTGAGGTTGTAGCCGACGTTCAGGCCTGCCTGACCGTTGAGGGCGTCGATATTCTGGCTGACGTCGCCCGACAGGTACCATGACCGCACGTGGTTCGAGCTGTGCACGTAGTAGTTTACGATATAGTCGCCGTCGAAGCGCTGCGCAGGCAGGAACGGCAGGTCGTTCCACGAACGTACCGCGAGCAGGCTGGCGAAGAACCCGCCGATCGGGTTCTTGTAGGCGATGCCTGCCGAGAGGCTGCGTTGCAGCGCCTGCCGGTATTCGTTTACGCCGCAGAGCACCGAACGGTAGTTGCGCAGGACGGCGCCGTTGCCTATGCGGCTGTCGTCCGCCGCGTCGCGGCCGACCGTACCCGATGCCGAAAGCGAAAGGTGTCCCGTGGGGCTCCATTTCACCGCGAAGCGGGGCTTCCAGGTGAAAATGCCCGCCGGGTTTCGATTGCCGTCGATCCTGTCGTGCAGTCCATAGCGGCGGTAACCTGCCGGCAGGTCGAGCGTCAGCCGCAGCCGCTGCGAGCGGTAGGTGATGCCAGGCTGGAGGTAGACGCCCGCGTAGCCGGCCGAAAGGTCGTTCGCGGCGCCTGTCCCGAGCCCGGTGCCCGTCAGGTCTGTTACGAGCCCTCGGAAGAGTGCCGAAACTCCGCCTTTGAAGGCGAAGGCGAACTGCCCGGCCTGCGTGCCGAATGCCGCGTTGTGGTTCATGTAAAAAGCGCGGTCGGCGATCGTCTGCCGCTGGCTGCCCGTTTCGCGCACCACATCGAGGGACTGGGGGCGGGTAAGGTATTTCAGGTAGGAGGTGACGGTGAGCGAACGTGTGCCGGTGCGCCGGATATATTTCAGGTCGTTTTCGATGCCGTAGGCCGGGGCCTCGGCACGCTGGCGGTTGGGGTAGCTGCCCGAGAGCACGGCACGGAGGTCGTTCCATGCCAGCGAAGCTTCGAGTTTTTCCAGCATGTAGAACCGCTCGGTGTTGGCTTTCAGTGCGATGCGTGCCGAAAGCTGTTGCCGGCACGAAGCGGCCGACTCCTGCTCGGTGTCCACGCGCGTGCCGTCCGCCAGGTACCAGCTTTGCCGGGCGGCGCGATCCGAGGCCAGGCGGTCGTAACCCCAAGTGAGCGAGCTGCTGAGCTGGTAGTCCTCGGAGAGTTTGCGCAGGTTGTTCAGACTGGCCATGTGCGAGCGGTTGAAGCGCGTGCGTGTATCGTCGAGCGGCGCGGACGAAGTGCCGACCGAAAGGTGTGCGGCGGGATTGTAGTCGTTGGCTCCGCCGTTGAGGATGTCCTCGACCGAAAGCCGTTCGGTCTCGGCCGAGGGGTTTTGCCCCGTGTTGTCGGTTTTGAGGTTGACCATCGACTGCCCCCTGGCACCGATGCGCATGGCGAAGAGTGCGCCGTTCCACAACGCCGGCGACCAGCCCGCACCGCCGCGCAGCGTCCCCGTCCATCGGGCTTTGGCATGCGGCTTCAGCCGGAGGTTGATGGCTGCGCGGTCGCTGAATACGATGTCCTTGAGCGCCTTGATCGGCTGGTGGTTCTCCATCACTTCGACGCTCGCCACGTCCTGCGGCGCGATGTTGTTGGTCGCCTGTCCGTAACGGCCGTCGAGCATGTCCAGCCCTTCGATGTAAAAGTTGTTGATCGGCTGGCCGTTGTAGCGTATCTCGCCCGATTTCGCCACCTCGATGCCCGGCATCTTGCGCAGTACGTCGGCGATCGAGCGGTCTTGCGCCTCGGTGAAGCGCGACACGTTGTAGCTTACGGTGTCGCCCCGGAAGCTCAGCCGCGGGGCGCGGATCGTCACCTCGCGGATGCCGGTCGCCTCGGGCGTCAGCAGCACGAGCATCCGTCCGGCATCCGCCGGAATCGATTGCCGGCGGTAGCCCATCGTCGAGAAGTCGAGCTGCGCGGTTGTCCCGCCCCCGCGCGGCCTGAGCACGAAATCGCCCGAGGCCGAGGTCGTCGTGTAACCCAGCGGCTTGCCCAGGGAGTCTCGCGCCGTGACGATGGCCCCGGCGACGGGCGCCCCGTCCTCCTTGTCGGCCACGTGGCCCGTGTACTCCTGGGCCTGGGCGGCGATTGCGCCCAGCAACCAAAGCAGGGTCAGCAGGTACTTCATCGCGCCGTGGGGCTATTCTGTTTCCAGCGGATTGTATTCGCGGAGCAGGTCGGCACCCTCGCGCGGCGTCCCGTCCTCGTTCCTTACCGTGATCCTGATGTTCGAATTGGCCTGCATGTAGCCGATCGGGTCGGTCATGAATTTGCGCTCGGTGGCCAGGAATTTTTTGCGCGAAGTTTTCAGGTAGTTCAGGTCGGCCATCGTCACCGGGACTTCGGCGCGGCGGATCCCGGTCGCCTCGAAGCGGATGATGCCCCCGTCGTCGCCCGTGTCGTTCACGGCCAGGATCAGTCCGGGCAGTCCGTGGAATTTCCAGGGGCCGGTGGCGAGCGGGAGCTCCTCGGTGTACCAGGCTTCGTAATCGCGCCCGCGGAAGCGGCAGGTCGCACGGCGGCAGTCGTAACCGATGACCTCGCGCGTCCCGTCGCGGAGCGTCCACTCGATTTCGGGCAGCGGCTCGGTGTAGAGCATGTTGTCCCGTGAGATCTTGTCGGTGCAGGTCATCTCGCCTGCGGGGTAGTTCTGGAATACGACGGCCTCCAGGCCCCCCTTGAAGTTGCCCACGTTGGCCAGCACCTGCTCGGTCGGGGTGATGCGCAGCAGCGAGTCCCGCTGGAGCGTCTTGTAGGAGAAGAATTTCGTAACCTTCCCTCCGGCCTGCAACAGCAGCAGGTCTTGCATCGGCTCCTTGCTGTCGGGGCGCCGCAGCCACTCCATGCGGTAGCTCACTTCGAGCGTGGCGGTGTCCAGCACGGTCTGCCGTACGCTGCCCGTTTCGAGGGCCTGTGCCCCGCCGTCGGTCGAGTAGGAGATGACGGTCTGTGCCCGCCCGGCGGTTGCGGCGGCCAGCGCGGCGGCGATGATAAGGAAGGTGAGTTTTGTTTTCATGGCTTCGGTGTGTTGGTTTACGGTGCAATATTACCCCGAAAAACGAAGGGCGATGGTTAACGCCGCGTTAAGAAGTGTTAAATAATGTTAACGCCGGCGGCAGGAGTGTTTTTATTCGTATTTTTGCAGTATAAACCCCTCGGCCGTGGATAAGAATCGTTTCAGAAATATCTCGTTTTGCGCGATCGGCGCCCTGCTGGCGCTGGCCCTCGTGCAGGCGTGGAGCCTGTGGCGGATGTATGCCGACCGTGCGGAGGAGTTTTCGCGCAAGGTGACGCTCGCCATGAACCGCGCGGCGTACGACGACCTGCTGATAGGTAACCGGCGCCGGACGTCGCAGACCCGGACGTCGGTCGTGACGACGGGCAATATCGACTCCGTTAAGCTGGATATGATCGACACGATCTCTGTGAAAAGCCTTGGGGCGGCCGGCAAGGTGCTTTCCATCCGGTCGAAGGTCGACACGCTGCGGACGAATATCGCCCTGCGCCGCGGCGACAAGACCCGTTATATCTACCAGGAGGTGCGCATGCCTTCGTTCACGGCCCTCCAGTTCAACCTGTCCCGCTACGACTCCCTGCTGACGCGTTACCTGGCCGATGCCGGCATCGGCCTGCCCTACAGCGTCGACGTGATCCGCGGCCGGGACGGCGGCGATGTTGCCGAAATCCGGCTCGACAGCCTGGCGGCGCGGACAACGGGGGCGGAACGGGAGGAGGCGGTCATCGCTTCGCAGAAGGATGCTCCGCAGATACGGAACCCGAAGGTGTTCACCTCGCGCGTCACCACGGATGACAAGCTGCTTTTCCGGGTGAAGATCGAAAACCCCCACCGGGAACTGCTGCGCGAGCTGTTCGGCATCATCCTCACCTCGGTGCTCATGCTGCTCGTCGTCGCGTTCGTGGTCATCTACCTGTTGCGGACGCTGTTCCGGCAGAAGACGCTCGAGGAGATGAGGATGGATTTCACGCACAATATCACCCATGAACTGAAGACCCCGATTGCCGTGGCCTATGCGGCCAACGACGCGCTGGAGAATTTCGGGGCGGCCGACGATGGGGCGCGGCGTGCGAAGTATCTGGGTGTGATCCGCAGCCAGCTGACGGCTTTGTCGGAGATGGTCGAGCGCATCCTCACCATGTCACGCGAGGAACGCGAGGATTTCACGCTCCGCCGCGAGCGGATCCTCCTGGCCGGGATGCTCGGGGCGCTGGCCGAGAAGTTCCGGATGCAGGCGGCCAAACCCGCACGGGTCACGGTGGATGTTTCACCCGAAGGGCTGACTGCCTTCGCCGACCGCTTCCACCTCTCGCATGCCCTGGACAACCTGGTCGACAATGCCCTGAAATATTCCGGCGAGGAGGTACATATCCGCATTTCGGCCGGGCGGGACGGTGGCCGGGTCGTCCTGCGCGTCGCCGACGACGGCATCGGCATTCCGCGTGCCGCGCAGGCGCATATCTTCGATAAGTTTTACCGCGTGCCTACGGGCGACATTCACAATGTCAAGGGCTTCGGCCTCGGGTTGTACTACGTCGGGCTAATCGCCGCCAAACACGGCGGCTCGGTCGCGGTGGAGAGCACCGAGGGGCGCGGTACGACCTTCACCCTGATAATTCCGGACGATGGGCGATAAGATCAGGCTGCTGCTCGTAGAGGACGAGCAAACCCTCGCGGGGATCATCGCCGATACCCTTTCCGAAAAGGGGTTCGAGGTGACGGTGGCCTACGACGGCGAGGCCGGGTTGCGGGCGTTCCGCGGGTCGCGCCCCGATGTGGTCGTGTCGGATGTTATGATGCCTTGTATGGACGGGTTCACCTTCGTCGGGCGTCTGCGCCGCGAGGCGCCCGGGGTGCCTGTGCTTTTCCTTTCGGCGCGCTCGGCGGCCGAGGACGTGGTGCAGGGATTCGAGACCGGGGGCAACGATTACCTGCGCAAGCCCTTTGCCATGAGCGAGCTGATCGTGCGGGTCAGGGCGCTTGCCGGGCGTGCGGGCGTCGGGAAAGCGCGTACGGAACGTGTGTTCGAACTGGGGCGTATGCGTTTCGACGCCGAGCGCCAGCGGCTCTCGTGCGACGGCGTGGTGACGGAACTTTCGGCCCGCGAATCCGAAGTGCTGCAATACCTCTGCCGGAATGCGGGCGAGATCGTGCCGATGAAAACCCTGCTGGTGAATATCTGGGGCGACGATTCGTTTTTCAACGCCCGCAGCCTGCATGTCTTCATCACCCGCCTGCGCCACCGCCTTGTAGCCGACCCGTCGATCCAGCTGGTGAACGTGCGGGGAGTGGGGTATAAGCTGCTGATGCGCTGAGGCGGGGTGTTAAAAAATGGAGCAGGCAGGAATCGCAGTTCCTGCCTGCTCCATTTCTTTACAAGGTTGGATAATAATTTTTTAAGTTTCCTAGATGTAAATTATTCTTGGCTCCACTCTTCAAATTCTTTAAGAATATCATCTGTCATGTAGGATAGGCGTTTTTCTTTTAGAATCTCGTCGATAGAACTATATGATATGTATGAACAAATATCAGCTAAAGGCCCTCGTTCCATAACAGCGAATACTGGGCGTGTAATTTGTTCCAATACGGCTTCTCGTCGTTCTTCCGATGCAACAATATGGATTTTGATGTCTAACATTGGTTGTAAAGAGAGGAGATCTGCCATCCTAAGGATACCAGAGTAAATAGATGTTGTTCCCTCAACTTCGAACGCGCGCACAATAGATCTTCGTTGTATCCATAGCACGTCAATATTTTTGATCGTTTTTAAGGTCGTCTCATCAAAAATTATGGGAAGTTCGTCTAAGAGAGTACTCTCTTTCGGATGCCAGAATTCTGTAACTCGGTTTCTATCTGCCTTCGGCAACCAAATTTTGAACCCGAATATTTCTCCAATTTTCGCCAGTTTAGCCTGGACTTTTATAGATTCTCTTTGCTCGGTTTGTGGCTGATCCTTCTCTTGGATTGCATCGTCGTCAGGAACAGAAACAATGGTTTCCTTTCCGGAAATAATACGTATTTTCGATGCTTTGATCTTTTTTGCGTCTTTCTCGGAAAGAGGATAAATAGTTTGTTGCTTTGCTTGTCGTTTTAGCAAATCGACTAAAAATTTACCATCGGCATTGTCCCAGCGTAAAGGACTGGAAAAAACTTTATATGTCCATTTAGTACTGTCTTTCGGCAAATCTTTTGTTATTGATAATGTATTCCATACTAAATCTTCGTGTATCGGAATTGCGAGTTCGAAAGGAAGCCAGACAAGCGGTTTGACCTTGAAGCGTAGGCAAAACGGATCGTTTTCTTCGATAAAGATCGGAGAATTGTCTTCATATGGAGCGCTTATTACCTCAAGGATGCCAATAAATCGCTGAATTTTAGTGCAATAACAAATAAATATGTCTCCAGATTTGATGCCTTGGTTTTTGACATATGATTTGCGCGATATTCTAAAGCCGGTAACATCTCGATTAGAATTGGTAAAAGCTGTTGCCGTATTAGGAGAAAAAAGATTTATATAATATTTCATTACTGCCATGGATTTTGATAAGCGACTTTCTTTTTCAAAAATAATATATTATATAAATCAGCAAGTTACAAATATATGGTACAAATATGATATCCTTTTATACAATACACTCTAAAAATGATAATAAAGAGAGTTTCTCATAGAGAAGGAAAGATTTATATTTATTTAACACTTCATTCCCTATTTGCAGATGTTTTCATTTGCTACTGGATATTTTCACTTGTTATGCTTTTCTTTTCACAAATAGCATAAAATGAACTTATTACAGTTACTTCCTCTATTTTTGCCTTTCGCTTTTTATGAAAATGCGTTGTACCTTTGCATTGAGAAATAAATAACAATAGACATGAAGCAAAAACAATATATACTCCACTCTTGGGTAATAGAGGTCATTGCGGTGCTGCTGGCTTCGATGATTGCATTTCAAGTATGCAATATATTTGGCATACGAATGAATTTGCTTCCGTTTATTATGGCTACCGGATATGTCATACTAAAATTCATGTATCATCTTTGCATTACGGTGGCAAGATATATTATAGAAGCTATCCCTCAATCATTTTGGGTATCAGTCAAGAAAAGAGGCAATAAAAAGCCATTGGCTTTAGTTCCTTTTCCTATCTCAAACTGCGAAGAAGTTCAGAAAAAACGAATGGAATTATTTCACTATGAATACCAGCGTGAGCAACAACAATACCAACAGCAAAAAGAGAAAGAAGATGATGAAAAACTTAATGCTATTCTGAAATACACACGAGATACATTTAAACGTTTTGATTTGGATGAAACTGAGATTTTCCAAATATGTGAATGTGTTCGCTATTTTGTGGCCAATAGGCGAGTCCTTTCTATGACTGAAATTCATATCAAGAAGCACAATTCTATCACCCAAATCTCTTTGAAGAACTTCGCTTGGAATATCGCTTTCCAATATAATATAGGTAGAGATATGACTACATCATTTGTGATGGCGACATTTTCCGAATGGTTCGCTAACTCTACATTTGACACTGTTAGAAAAAATCTGCGCACTACTACTGGACGTCATAAGATTGAAATTGACGAAAATATCTTATCAAAATACGCTATCTAATCCTTTTTTTGCTTCCTGATAATAATTATTATCGGAAGTTGTTTATACTGTCAGACAATTTATATAAATTTGCCCTCGGATTAAAACATTTTACCTCATGGCTAATTTAAACAGATTAAAAGTGGTACTTGCAGAGCAACAGAAAACAGGAAAATGGCTTGCAGAGCAAATTGGGAAGTCCAACTGTACTGTAAGTAAATGGTGCAGCAATTCGGTTCAGCCAGACCTTAAAACGCTTAATGATATAGCCAATGTTCTTAATATTGACGTGAAAGACTTGCTTGTCAGCAGTTGCAAATCATAAAACAACTTATGCCATGGAAGTAAACAAGAAAGAACTTAAAGAACAAGAGATACGCACTCTGTTCATTACTCCTGCACTCAATCAAAAAGGATGGGCTGTAGGCGTCAATATGCGTGAAGAGTATTATTTTACGGATGGTCGAGTACTTGTTATTGGCAACCAACATTCTGTGGCGGAGGGTAAAAAAGCCGATTATTTACTATATCATAAAGGTAAGCCCATCGCTGTAGTTGAAGCTAAAGACAATAAGCACGCAGTTGGAGGCGGTATTCAACAGGCTATGAGCTATGCCGAAATCCTTGACCTGAAATTTGCGTATTCCAGTAATGGTAATGCTTTCTTGGAACATGACTTTATCACGGGAAAAGAAACCGAAATCAAGTTAGAGGATTTTCCGACAGAGGAAGAACTATACAGTCGTTATCTTGCATCTAAGAATTACACATCAGTTGAACTTAACATAATAGAAACACCTTTCTATTATGATGCACATAGCCATGACCCACGATATTACCAACGCATAGCAGTTGATCGCACAGTAGAAGCTATCGCAAGAGGGCAACAACGTGTACTTGTGGTAATGGCTACCGGTACTGGTAAGACTTTTACTGCTTTCCAGATTATCCATCGTCTTCATAAAAGTGGGGCTAAGAAAAAGATTCTTTATCTTGCAGACCGCAATATCCTCATTGACCAAACAATGGTGCAAGACTTCAAGCCTTTCAAGAAGTTTATGACCAAGATAACTTCTGTTGGAGAGGGGAAGGAAAAAATTGATTCGTCATACGAAGTGTATATGGCTTTATACCACCAATTGGTCGGGAAAGAGGGTAAACCAGACCCATTCTTGGAGGTGCAGCCAAATTTCTTTGACTTAATTATTGTCGATGAGTGTCATAGAGGAAGTGCAAAAGACGATTCCGCATGGCGCAAGGTATTGGAATATTTTAGTTCGGCTACCCAAATTGGTATGACAGCCACACCGAAAGCAGACGAAGGAGCGAACAACTTGGATTATTTCGGTGAACCAGTATATACCTATTCACTTCTTCAAGGCATTCAAGATGGTTTCTTAGCTCCATACAGGGTTACAGCAGACTTTATCAATGTTGATTTACAAGGATGGACTCCAGAAGAAGGTGAAATAGATTTATTGGGCAAGGAGATTGAACAGAAACTATATCAAAGACAGAATATAGGTCGTGATCTTGCCATCAAGTTAAGGCGTAAAGTAGTAGCGCATAGGATAACCCAAATGTTATATGACATTGGTCGTATGACAAAGACAATCGTATTCTGTTCTGATATTGAGGAAGCTGCCGAAATGCGGACGCTGCTTATCAATATGAATAGCGATTTATGTAAAAAGTCACCTTACTATGTTACACGTATTGTTGGTGAGGATAAAGAAGGTAAGAAACAACTGG
>OLFS01000567.1_pt1 | contig 34556 bp, 30 predicted proteins | sample 1605491 | NCBI WGS metagenome assembly OLFS01 (sample SAMEA3888921, study PRJEB22519) | human gut metagenome | biome: human gut; feature: human-associated habitat; material: faeces | place: Denmark | collected 2011 | reverse complement strand
GGACGGATGGAAACGACCTAAAAAGGGTGCATCCCTGTCGCCCCATAAGGGTGCACCCTTTGGAAACCGAAACGCGAAAGGAAACCGTGGCGGTCATGGCCCACCGGAAGGCAGTCATAATGCGCTGAAGCATGGACTTTTTTCAAAATATCTGCCGGATGATCTGGCGGAGATATGCGGTGTACTGGATGGCACTTCGGCATTAGACATCTTATGGGGCAATATCAAGCTGATGTATGCGCGGATAATCCGGGCACAGAGGTATATGAACGGGATAGGGATGGATACACGGGGAGAAGAAGAGGCCTCCTTTCTGGAATCCCAGAGCCGGGCCATGGCCACATTAAACCGTATGATAACGGACTATGACGAACTGGCTAACCGTTCACATCTCACCACAGAAGAACAGAAGTTACGGATTGAACGGCTCAAGAACGATATCAAGATTAAAGGTGCTGTAATTGAAGTCAAAGGCAATATCCCGCTGGCGGATGTGCTGAAGGAGGCGCGGCAGCGGGTCATAGAAATGGGGGAAGGACATGACAAATCAGGAGAAAATAACACTGATACAGGCACTGGCACAGTACACCCATGATCCACTGGGATTTGTATTGTTTGCCTTCCCCTGGGGGAAAGGAACACTGAAGGATATCCATGGGCCGGAAGACTGGCAGCGGGAAACCCTTATTTCCATAGGAAAAGAACTGCAGGGGCCGTCCGATGTCATACGGGAGGCTACGGCATCAGGGCACGGTTGTGGGAAGAGCGCATTGGTATCCTGGCTGATTCTCTGGGCTATGGCGACCCATGAGAATACCCGCGGGATTGTGACGGCCAATACCGAAACTCAGCTGATGACGAAGACATGGCCGGAACTCATGAAATGGTGTCATCTGTTCATCGGGAAGGACCTGTTCACGGTCACGGCCACATCCATATTTGCTTCCGATAAATCCATGGAAAAGAACTGGCGTATAGATGCCATTCCATGGAGTAAGGAGAATCCGGAAGCCTTTGCAGGGCTCCATAATCAGGGAAACAGGATCCTTCTCATATTTGATGAGGCATCGGCCATAGATGACAAAATCTGGGAAGTAGCTGAAGGCGCCATGACCGATAAGAATACGGAAATTATCTGGGCAGTATTTGGTAACCCAACCCGTTCCAATGGCCGATTTTACGCCTGCTTTCATAAGTATCGGGATTACTGGACGAAACGGCAGGTAGACTCAAGAAGCGTTTCCTTTTCCGATAAAAAAACCATAGCCGGATGGCAGGAAATGTATGGAGACGACAGCGATTTCTTCCGCGTCCGTGTCAAAGGTCAGTTCCCATCGGCTTCAGAAAATCAGCTGATTCCTACCGTGCTGGTAGAACAGGCACGGAAGAGAAAACTGAGACCGGACCAGTATAACTTTGCGCCGGTCATCATTGGGGTAGACCCGGCATGGACAGGGGCGGATAAACTGGAAATCTGGATGCGGCAGGGACTGATGAGTAAAAGACTCTATACGGCGGAAAAGAATAACAATGATATGCTTATCGCCGGAATACTGGCACGTCTGGAGGATCAGTACAAGGCGGATGCGGTAAATATTGATATGGGATGGGGAACCGGCATATACAGCGCCGGGCAGACGATGGGAAGGAACTGGAACCTTATTTCCTTTGCCGGGAAATCCCCGGATATAGCCTGTACCAACATGAGGGCCTATATGTGGAATGAGCTGAGGCGCTGGCTGGAGAAAGGCGGTTCCCTGCCGGATGACCAGACCATACAGGACGACCTGACAGGGCAGGAAGTAAAACCTACCATGGATGGGAAACTTCAGCTGCAGTCTAAAGAGTACATGAAGAAAAAAGGCGTACCGTCACCCAATGATGCCGATGCGCTGGCACTGACCTTTGCGGTACCGGTAGCCAGATCGCCTATACGAAGGATGGCTGTAGCCAATACAGAATATCGGCTTTTTGATTAGTTATGTTTTTATTGTGTGTAAGGAGGAGAAACCATGTGCAGTAAGCATTTGTTTGGAGGTTCGTCTAGTAAGGTAAAGACACCGGACATCACCCAGGTGGCACCTACACCGCAGATTGTTTCACAGAATGAAGTGACAGACAGCACAGGAGATGAGGAAGCCGCCAGAAGAAAGAAGAGAAAAAGAGGATATGCCTCTACCCTTCTGGCATCCGCCGGGAATAAGTCCACCTTAGCGGGAAGCTCAGTATCCGGAAGCGGGGATAATCGAGGTACACTGGGATGAGTACAGGAAATGGGACCATTCTGGCCAGAGCCTCCCCGCCCACGCTGGACAATGCAGATAAGCCGATTAAACAGACACCGGATAAACAGGCCGTATTGCAGACCGTAAGCGTAATGAAAAATAAACGAACGACCTATGAGAAGAGGTGGAAATCCATACGGGACTATCAGCTTCCTTTTCTGGGTGTATTCAGCGATACAGCCGATGAAACCGACAGGGGAAGAAGGAGGGATACAGAGATAGCTAACGGGGTGGCATGGCTGGCCAATCAGGCTTTTGCAGCCGGTGTCATATCCGGATTAACCCCGCCATCCCGTCAGTGGTTTAAGTTTGGCTTTTCCGATGGGACAGAAGGGGATGTGGAGGCCGAACAGGTACTGGATGAACGGCAGGCCATTCTGGAAGCCTTCCTTCATCGGTCAAACTTTTACAACAGCATACATACGATATACATGGAACTTCCATTCGGTCAGGCACCGTTGGGAGTTTTTTCGTCCCCGCAAACCGGGATACGCTTTCAGCCCTACACCATTGGGACATACTATCTGGGGGCCAATGGCAGCGGGCAGATTAATACCTTTGCAAGACGTATCCAGATGACGGCGGCTCAGATTGTGGAACAGTTTGGAGCAGATAACCTGCCACAGAGTATACGAGATGCACTCAAGAATAAGAGTGCTAAGTTCTCTAAAGAATTTAATGTCTGGTGGCTGGTACGACCGAATGATAAACGTATCAGCGGACAGATAGGCAGTAAGAATATGCCATTCCAGTCCCTCTACTGGGTAGAAGGGCAGGAAGAGACAGAGAATGGAGGATTCCTTCATGTAGGGGGATTCCATGAATTCCCCGTGCTTACCGCCAGATATCAGGTAACGGACATCGATGCCTATGGGAAGGGGCCGGGCTGGTATGCCGAAGGGGATGCCAAAGCCCTTCAGAAAATGAAGAAGGATTTCCTGATAGCCTGTGATATGCTGGTCAAACCGCCGATGAAAGGTCCGTCTACCCTGATGAATACAGGGATTAACATGATTCCCGGTGGGATGACCTATGTAAATGAAACGACAGCATCCAATACGGTAACCCCGCTGTTCCAGATTCAGTCCAATCCTACCTTCCTTGCGGAAGAAATCATCCGTACAGAACAGAATATCAAGCGCATATACAGCGCCGACCTCTTCCTGATGCTTGACCAGGTGGACACCCCACAGATGACGGCAAGGGAAGTGATGGAAAGACAGCAGGAAAAACTGCAGCAGTTGGGACCGGTAGTAGAACGGCTTCAGGATGAATTCCTTTCGCCAATCATTGAAAGAGCCTACAACATACTGGAGCGCATGGGAGCATTTCCCCCTATCTCTGATGACCTGCTTATGCGGATGCAGGATAAGGAAATCAAGATAGAGTACATTTCTCCATTGGCACAGGCTCAGAAGATGTCTGGGCTGGTCAACATTGAACAGGCATTGTCTTTTGTAGGCCAGATGATACAGCTCTATCCGGAAGTAAGAAACATGGTAGATCCATTGGGAACCACCAGAAGATACTTTGAACTGCTGGGCGCCCCGGCATCCATGCAGAGACCGGAAGAGGAAGTACAGGCCATCATGAAGCAGGAACAGCAGGCCATGCAGGAACAACAGCAGATGCAGGCACAGCAGCAAATGGCACAGACAGTTGCACCGGCAGCTCAGGCAGCAAAGAATCTGACCGAGGCCGCCAATGATGGCAACCCGGCATTAACACAGCTGTTAGGGATGGGGACACCGGAGGGATAAAGTATGAAACCAAATAGGACCATGGCCATTACGGATGCCCATTCCGTGGATGCCCGGTACTTAACCTACAGGGAAAAGGCCATAGCAAGCAAGGATAAGGAAGTTTTCAAACGGATTATGCACAGCGCCGCCGGACGCTGGTTCGTCATGCGGATACTGGAGATGAGCCGATATAAGGCCCCGTCATTCACCGGAAACTCCCAGACCTTTTATAACGAGGGACTGAGAGCCATCGGGATTCAGCTGGATCAGCAAATTATGAACTTACTGGGAATAGATGGATTTACTTTGAAGCAGAAGGCGGAAAAGGAATACATCAAATTCCAGGAAGATATCAAGCGGCACTTTTATGATGAGGAGGATTAGATATGGATACAGTAAACGCAGTAGCAACAGGCAATGATAACACAAATAGCCAGGTGGCTACAGCAGATACCCGGGAAGATAATATGCCGTCCGGCACTACCGTAACCGGACATACAGAACCCAGCCAGGCAGATGCTGGTAAGGCGGGGAATACATCCAATGATACGCAGACAGGAACACTGGCCGGAGGAAGCGGAAATACACCACAGGAAGGGGCACCGGAAGCCTATGACTTCAGTCAGTCCCTCCCCGAAGGGGCTAAGTTAGATGAGACCGTATCCAAGGAGTTTGGGGATATTTGCAGGGGTATGAACCTTACCAATGAACAGGCGAACCAGATGGCCCAGTATGGATATCAGTTTGCCCATAAGGTCATGGAACAGAGCGAAGCACAGCGGGCGGAAACAATTAAATCATGGGGTGAAGATGCACGCCGTCAGCTAGGCAATGCCTTTGACAGCACCATGGCCGAATGCGGGGCAGGGGTACAGTTCATGGAACGGTCTGTCCCCAATATCCGTCAGATTCTGAATGAAACCGGAGCCGGGAACCGTATTGAATTCATCCGCGTATTTTCCGCCTTAGGGCGTGCCATCAGTGAGGACCATGGAACCACCGCTGGCAGCGGTTCCCACGCAAAGAACGATAATCCATACCCTAATACCGATTTTTCTAAATATAAGAATTAAACCGACATCAACAGGAGGTAACACATGAGCTTTAACAGTGCAGCACTCACATTTAACGACCTGAGAAAACGTCAGGCACCGGATGGAACCATTGACCACATCATCGAACTGCTGGCCGCATCCAATCCGGTCATTAACGATATTCCATGGATGCAGGGGAACCTGCCTACAGGCAACCAGACCACACAGAGAACCGGTCTCCCGCATGGTCATTTGCGTCAGATTAACCGCGGCGTTCCGGCAGAAAAATCTTCCACAAGACAGGTAACGGATACCTGCTGCCTTTTGGAAGCCCATTCCATGGTGGACGTGGAAATCATGGGGCTTCAGCCAAATCCGGAAGCCTTCCGCCGTTCCGAAGATGATGCCTTCCTTACCGGTATGAGCCAGCAGGTGGCAGGGTTTGTATTCTATGGGGATTCCAATAAGAATCTGGACGAATTCAACGGGCTGTCCGTACGCTATAACCACTTTGGCGGCAATCGCCATGATGCCTCCTATCAGGTCATCAATGGCGGCGGCACCGGTACAGGCAAGCTGTCTTCCGCATGGCTGACCTGCTGGGGTCCGAATGCCGTACATGGCATCTATCCAAAGTACGGTTTTGCCGGCTTCAAGATGGAGGATAAGGGCGAACAGCTGGTCAAGGATTCCGATGGCAATATCTATCAGGCACTGGTTACCATCTTCAAGTGGAAGCCAGGTCTTGCGGTAAGGGACCCGGAAATGGTGGCAGCGGTACGAAACATCGACCTGAAGGCCATCAATGCAGGGGCTGCAGCCGATAAGAAGGCGCTGGTAGAAAATATGATTCGTGCACAGAACCGCATCCGCAATTTCTCTGGCGTTTCCCCGGTATGGTACGTTTCCCCGGAACTCTACACCTTCCTGAATCTCTACTTCAACGATAAGAACAACGTCTACATCACCCGTGCAGAAGCCATGGGCCAGATGCCGGAAATCCGTGTTAACGGGGTACTGGTCAAGAGAGAAGATTCCCTGGTAGATACCGAAGATGCAATTGCAGAAGCTAAGTAAAGGAGAACCACATGATTTACGATGCAGAAAACACATTTATGAATCAGCAGGACCTTTCAAAAGGGACTAAAAGTGAAATTATGGAAAACCGTGGTGGGGGCGATGCGTATATATCCCTCTGGTTTTCCGCCGTAGCCAATAAGGCACTGGATAGTGATGCCACCGTTACCCTGAAGACAGGGGATAAGGCCGATATGACGGATGGCAAGGCCGTACTTACCCTTACCCTGCCAAAGGGTGGCAAGGCAGCGGCACGCCTCCCGGCCGGAATGAAATCCTATATGCAGGCCGAAGTAAGCGGGGCAACCAGCGGTACCGTGACGGTAGCCCTGGTAATGGATGTGGATCTCTGATGGAAGGAATCCACTATGGGAGGGTACCCAGCGGACGGCGGCTGGAAGACCTATCTCCCAATGAACTAAGGCTTATGCTTTATAATGCCGGCGTGGATTATTCTATGTGCCGGACTAAAGATGACCTGATTTGCCTTGTAAGGAAAATAAAAAGGAATCCATAACCGGATTCCCAATATATGAGCATACAGGAAGGGGCGTTCTCCCCTTCCTTCCACTTACGTATATACGCAGGCCGAAGGAAAGGGAGAACCAGAAAGGAGAACCTATGACCAGTACAGATATTTGCAATATGGCATTGTCCATGATTGGACAGGGACGCATTCATGACTTAGAAGAAGAATCCGAACAGGCACGGCAGTGTAAGGTCTACTATGACCACATCCGGAAAACCCTTCTATCCAACTTTACCTGGGGATTTGCCCACCGGTTTAAAAGGCTGGTGAAGGTGGAAGGCACATTCCCCAAATGGGAGTACGCCTATGCCTATCCGGAAAACTGTCTGGCAGTGCATATGGTGTATGACCAGAGCGAGGATCAGATAAAGGATGATGTATACACCGAGTACGATACCGCCTCCATAGATGATGGCAGAAAAATCATACTCTGTGATTTTCCCCATGCGGTCTGTGATTATACGGCCAATGTCACCAACGCCGATATGTTTCCCACAGTTTTTGTGACCGCACTGGCGCAGTTTATAGCCGCCAGCCTGGCCATTCCGCTTTCCGGGAGTGCCACACTGGCTAACTATTATCAGCAGTCTGGGAATCTGACACTGGAAGAGGCAAAGGTACAGAGTGCACGGCAGCGGCACCATACACCAGGCAGGCCGTGTGCTTATTTTGATGCAAGGTTTTAAGGAGGAAATATGGCCAAAGAGACGTTATATGCGATTCAGCCGTCCTTTGCAACAGGCGAAATATCCCCGGAAGTTTCCTCCCGTGTGGATTTAGAGAAGTACCCCTTTGCCCTGCTTAACGCAGAGAATGCCTATATACGACCGTATGGCGCGGTGTATAAGCGTGGGGGTAGTACTTATATAGGCCGGGCAAAATACGATGGGAAAAGCGTCATCTTAAGAAAATTCAGCGTTAATTCCGGCAGGGAGTTACTGCTGGAAATTGGAGATCATTATATCCGCATATGGGATAATGATTCGATTCTGTTTGATGACATTCATACGCCTTATGGAGAAGAAGACCTGCACAGACTGAGATTCTGTCAGAGCGCCGATGTCATGTACATAGCATCCGGGAAATATCCTCTTCACACCTTATCCCGATATGGGGATACTGATTTCCGATTGGAACCGTTTGCTTTTACGTCTCCCTATTTTGATGCGTCCCTGGGAACCACGGAAATGAATAACGTTTCCGAAAGATGGACCACCCCGGGGCATTTTACCTACACCCCAAAAGAATCCGGGAATTATATTGTTACTGTTTCCGGAGCCGGCGGAGGCGGCGGTGGTGGCGTCAAATGCGAGTATAAGTACAGAAGTGGTGGAAAGAATCCTACAACCAGAACCGGATACGCCTATGCATCCGGTGGTAATGGCGGCCGCGGTGGATATGTGAGCCGGACCATATATCTCACCGCTGGAACGACCTACACCATTGATGTAGGGGCAGGAGGCGGACGCGGCAATGGAACAACCGGAGTGGCAACGGCATCGGGAGGCGGTGCCGGGGGAGCCAGTCAGGGCTTTGGCATCTCTGCAGCCGGAGGGGGAGGCGGTTCCGGTGGCCGTGTAGACAGCAACCATACCGGATATAACGGCGCCGGAGGCAGTTCTTATGGCTCAGGTGGCGGCGGGGGTGCCGGAGGCAGCGGGGATAACTATAACGGCTCAACGAATGGGGCGAATGGCTATGTTTCTTTACAGACCCAAAACCCGCTGGTATTAACCCCATCAGGCACGTTTGGGGAAATCACCCTGAATGCATCAAGAAACTTCTTCTCCAGTGATTTAGTCGGAGCCTGGCTTAAGCTGGAACAGTATGTCCCATCGGTTACCATTTCACAGAACGGTGGGGGCACATCGGGAGAGGTAGTGGTAGGGGATAAATGGAAAATCATTACCCATGGGACATGGACCGGGACCATCACCATTCAGAAGAATGATAATGGCACATGGAAGGATTACAGAACATATAAATCATCCAATGACTTTAATGCGTCCGAATCCGGAACCGTAGAACAGCTGACAAGAATGCGCCTGGTTTCTACGGCAGGAAATGCGGATTTAACCGCACTGCCATACACCAATGAAGGACTGGTGGAAATCACCGGAGTGAATTCCGACACACAGGCAACCTGTCATGTCCATAAAAATCTGGCAAACATTAACGCAGTGACCTACTGCATGATGTCCGCATGGTGTGAGCAGTATGGATACCCGAGCACAGTGGCCTTCTTCCAAGACAGACTGTGCCTGGGCGGGTCTATGGCGCAGCCTTATAACGTATGGATGAGCCGAACCGGGGATTATCCTAATTTCTCTGTAGAAAAGGCAGCGGGCACCATAACAGATGACAGCGCGGTCTGTGTATCCTTTGTCAATCGCAACCGGCAGACCATACAGCACCTGGTACCGGGTGGAGACTTAATCGTCATGACGACGGGGAACGAATGGACCATCAACGGGGCAGATACCATAACACCAACCAAATGTTCTCCCAAGGTACAGACTTCCAGAGGTTCCAGTGATGTGACCCCATTGGTCATTGGCGGGCGTATCGTCTATGTGCAGAAACGAGGCGAAGTCGTAAGAGACATGGGATACAATTTTGAATCCGATTCCTATGACGGACTGGACCTTACTCTTCTGGCAAAACATTTGACACGGGATAACGAAATTATCGATAGTACCTATATGCAGGACCCGGACAGCCGGCTGTATTTTGTATGTGAAAATGGCAGTATGGCCTGCCTTGCCTATGTGATTGACCAGAAAGTCTATGCATGGAGCCACCTGGTGACCAATGGAAAGTATCTCGCGGTATGTGACATAGAGCAGACGGATAACGATGTGGTCTATGTGGCGGTAGAACGGAAAGTCAATGGAAACACCGTAACCCAGATAGAACGGATGGAAAACATGGAGGAAGAGGAAAGCCCGGAAAGCTATATCCTGTTGGATGATTCCCGGATGATAACCGGTACCTACGATGAGACAGAAAAGGTAACCCGATTTGAAGCGGACTGGCTCGCAGGGGAAACTATCACGGTGCTCTGTGATGGACGGGAGTATCGTAACATTATGACCGATGACCATGGCAGGTTTACCATAGACGGGAAGGAAGAACAGCTTCTGGCAGGGCTTCCCTATACCATGAAACTGGAAATCCCAAATATTGAAACCAGGGATAACCACGGAACGCTGCAGGGGAGAAAGAAAAAGATAACCACCACCATTTTGCGATTGATTCGTTCGTTAGGCGGGCGGATAGGTGTAGAGGAAAATCATACCGATCCAATTAAATATGCAGAGTTGTCGGATGTAGAGGTACATCTCTATACCGGAGATAAGGAAGTGACTATGCCGAATCCGGGGTTTGAGCTGTTCGGGAGGGTATACATCACATCGGATGAGCCCTATCCATTCAACCTGGCCGCCCTGGTGAGAGGATTTGTGCTATATGGATAAGACATACTATGGAGTAACCATTACCCGGATAAAAACCAGTGATTTGCGTAAGAGTAAGCATCTGGCCAGACGACTGGCAAGAAATATCAGGGAATGGGACAGGAAGGAATGCGAATATATCGGTTTCCCGGTAGTAGACAGCATTCATGGATCTATCATTACCAGTGCAGTAGCCTATAAGGCGGAATATCGGGGAACCCTGCTTTGCCTCTTTGGCGTTGGGCCATATAAGGATAATCAGGGAATCATATGGGCGCTGGGAAGTACAGCACTCAAAAACCATAAGAGAGCGTTAGTTAAGGCAGGAATGGAGTTTATCCGTTCTTGCCTTATTTCGTATGAGGCAGTCTTGAATTACATTGCTGCCGAAAATAGCGAAGCCTTGCGGTTTATCCGGAGAGCGGGGGCAGAATGCGGAACACATGTCACCATAAATGGGCATGAATTTGTCCGGTTCATTATCAGCAGGAGGTAATATGTGTAGTTTTGCAGCAGGAATGATGGGGCTGACAGCCTTACAGGGAGTACAGCAGTATAGAGCGCAGAAACAGCAGACCCGGGCAGAGGTAGCTATGTATAATGCGCAGGCGGATGCAGCTGAACAGAATGCCAGGATTGAGGCGGCCCGCAGGAGTCAGATTGCGGATCAGTACAGTGATAAGCAAAGACAGCTGGATCAGAGAAAACGTCTGATATTAGGCCAGCACGCCGCAGAGGGCGGGGCATCCGGACTCACCGGAGGTTCTATTACCGATAGCGATGCGGCAGCCATAGACCAGTATAACGACGATACTATGAACCTTCTGGGAAATCAGCGTAACGACACCTGGAGTTCATGGAATCAGGAAGTGAATTACAGGAATTCCGCCAATGCGAACCGGACGGCCGCCTACAATGCAAGGCAGCAGGGGAAACTGGCACTCATGGGGACTCTTCTGGGAACGGCCACCTCTATGGCCGGAGCATGGAACAAGTATAAGGGAGCCAGCAAGGAACCCTCTACACTGGACGGGAATCCTACTGATTTCTACAATACGGACTATGCATCACCATATGACATGGATTATGCAGACCAGAATATCGGAGCATCACGCTTTGATAAGACAACCGTATGGAAAGGGAAGTATACGAATGCTTCCTTTTCTATTCCACGGACTCCAGGCAGTTACAACCTGATTGGCAACGTGGAAGAACGGACAAAGAACATGATGACCTTCAACCCGAAGTATTCACTGTGGAATAAATGGAGGAAGGGGAACAAATGAAACTGTCACAATTTCAGCCGGCCGTATCACCTAACACCATAGAAGGCCGTGTCACTGCCCCGGGAAATGAGGAATCGTATGGAAAGGATGTCCATGGGACAGAAGTAATGAACAATGCCCTGGCACAGGTAAGAGATTTTGCAGATACGCTGTGGGTGAAGAATCAGAATAACCGGGTAATTGACGCTACGAATGACTACCAGCGACGGATTTCCTCTCTGATGAATGATGAAAATGAAGGGCTGTATGTCACCAATCAGGGAGACAATGCAGAAAGAATACAGGACCTGTATACAGAACAGGAACAGAAGATTCGGGCCGATGTGATGAAGCAGTATGGCATTTCCAGTGAATACGCCAATAAGGCCTTTATGAAGGGAATAGAACCTAACGTAACCGCACAGCTTAGTAACATTGATAGGTATCAGCGGGTAGAGCTGGATAAGGCGGCCAATACACGCATTGCCAATACCATGGATACCGCCGTGAATGCCATACTGGAAAATCCAGAACATATGGACGAATACTTCAATAACTGGCGTACTAACACCATGGCTTTGAGGGCTGCACGGGGCATGGATGAGGAATCCATGCAGAAGGCATTACACGACGACGCGAATATGCTGGCTAAGCGGGTGCTCAGTACTATGCAGATTACTTCCGACTATCAGCGAGGCAAGGATGTGTGTGCTGAACTAAGGGCCTACGGGGTGGATGAAGATATCATCAAACCGTTTGAAAAGGAATTTACATCACAGGAAATCATACAGACCACGGGAGAGGATATGGAGTCATGGGTAACCCAAAATGAAGATAAGTTTGACCTGCTCAATGATGACCCAGATAAAATAGCAGACCTCTACGAAAAGGAACACCCCATAACGGTCACAGACCCCAGTAAAGCCAGCATCCATACGATTCGAGAAGCGGTAGCCGGGCAGGAATCCGCCGGACACTATAATGCGCCAAAGAACAAATATGGATGCTGGGGCCGTTATCAGATTAAAGACAGCACATGGGCTATCTATGCCCCCCAGGTCGGAGTGGCACTCAATGACCATTCGCCAGCGGCACAGGATAAGGTAGCCGAATACATGATGAACGAATATCTGCAGAAGGGCGGACTGGATTACTTAATCATTGCATGGTATGGCGGGGAACAGAACGCTATCAAATGGATGAATGACCCAGACAAAACGCATTCATCGGCCTACTGGACACGAAAGCAGATAAAAGATGGAATCGTGTATCCATCCTTTAAGGAATATATCACATCTGTGAAAGCAAAAATCACAGGCGGGAACCTATCCCCGGAAGAGCAGAAGGCACAGCAGGCGCAGGTGAGAGCACAGGAAGTGGCTAAAATCAAAGAGCTGCAGAGCAAGACAAAAAAGGCTGTGGCCACGGAGTTTGACACCATTCAGCAGAATGTAGAGGAAAAGCTAGCCAGTGGAACCATGAATCCGCAGGAAGCCTATCGATATGCGCAGGGGCTGATAAACAACGGGAGCCGGTATGTCAAAGAACTGTCGGAAGCAAAAAATTTCCTGATTGGACTACAGAGCAAGGCCACCTCCTTTGGTAACCAGCAGAAACAGCTGGACAACCTCAACCAGGGACTGACTAAGGAAGGATATATGGGGAAAGACCAGTTTCAACTTCTGGAAGCTAAAGTGTTTAATGGTGAACCAGATGGCATTTACAGTGCCAGTGACATACAAAGCGTAGTTAATCGTTGCGCAGAAGAAGGAATGCCCTTATCCGGAAATCAGGTAAAAAAGCTTCAGAAGGATTGGGCAGACGGCATCAATGGTACCGGTATGTACACTTATAAGATAGATAAAAAATTTGTAGCCAATGCACTGGGAATAAAACCCAGCAAGGTGGATGATGTAACCTTACGATTAGCTCGCCAGGCGGTAGCTGATGAAGCGGCAAAAGAGAATAAGGGGGCGCTGACACCGGCTAAGATGCGGATGGCCATTTATCACAATGTGGGTCCACAGATAACCGGAAGCTATCAGCAGTATGACGGACTTTTCGGGAGCAGAATCAACGGGACAACGGTTAATGTATCCCTTAATGCCGCGGATATGGCGAGTTTAGGAATCTCTGGAGCCTCCAAAGCTCCTGACGGAAACTGGTATCTGAAGATGAAGGACGGACGAACTGTATATGCCACCCTGGCACAGCTTAAAGCAGCACAGGATGGACGAGAGGTCATTTAAAGGAGGCAACATGCCAATTGATGGAGATAAACTAATCAAAGAGCTTAGAGAAGTAGGCCAGTATGGGACCACTTTAGAAGTTAAGCGGATTCCATATAGTACATCTCCCGAGTGGAAAGAAAAGGAACAGCAGGCCCAGAAGCAGGCGCAGAAAGTTCAGGGAATCTCTGCATTATCCGGATTGGGTAAATCCATTTCACAGGCTGCATTAAGTAATCCGGTTTTCAAGAAGCTGGGATTCTTTGGAGATGTCTATCAGAACACCGTAGGACCCAATGCGCCTTCTACCAGTAAGATGGCAGAGGCTTTACAGCTGGCAACGATGACAGGATTAACCGCACAGCGTATTATAGAAAATCCGGAAATGTATCAGGACGCCCAGGCGGAATACGGGAGGGCAGTACGTAGTGCCTATCTGGGAGGCAATGGATTCAGCTCAGAATATATACAGCAACATTATCCGGAGCTTAAGACAGATGATCCGGTAGGAGCCGCGCTGTCTCTCACACACTATAAGGATGTACTGAACACCCGGGCTATTGTGAATTGGGCTACGCATCCAATACAATCCGCCATAGAAACCGGAAAATACATAAAAAACTCATGGCATAACGGTGAAGTCAATGAAGAAATGTCAGATGTTATGTTCAAAGCTGCACAGGGAGAAATCAGCGATGCGGAAGCACAGCGGCAGCTAGCTGAACTGAACAAAACCAAGATTGATACCGGAGGTTCTTCCTCCATAGTAGGAGGCACGGTAGAACAAGTATCAAACATGCTTAATTCCATGGGGCGTGCTGCCAGAACGGATATAGCTCCATTCGCCCCCATGCTTAATGATTTGACTGTATTAGCACCGGCAGCGGTAGCCAGCTTAGGGTATATGGGTACTGTCGCATTAGCAGGTGCCGGAGTAACCGGGGCTGTAGCCGGCGCACCGGCATTCATTGCCACCACGGCAGCCGCCGGACTGACTCTGGAGTCCAGTCTCATATATGACTCTACCTATCGTCAGCAGTTGGGGCAGAACTACTGGAGCAAGATTAATGCCAGAGGAGCCAATGGAAGTCCGCTTTACACCCATGACGCCGCCGTCAGTGAGGCAAAGAGGGAAGCCCATCTTCAGGCTGCCATTGAAACCGCATTCACCTTTACCGCCTTTAAACCCTTAGCGAAAATGTTTGGTAAGGAAGCGGCACTGAAAATCATTGAAAACAGTGTAGCCCGAAAAACCATGGTGGAAGCCGGGAAAAAGGCGTTTATGAAGGAAGCCGTCAAGGAATCGGCCAAAGTCATCACCTATGGGGCAGCGGAACAGGTGGCACAGGAAGGCCTGGAAGATTTAGTGACCAGTGCCGATGAAACCATCACAGGAAGAAATCCGCATACCTTCAAAGACGCCATGCGAAGCGCAGCCAGTGCCATGATAGATGCCGTACCGGCAGCCATAGGGATGATGGGCGTATCCGGCGTTATCGGCGGTATAGGGACTTATCATGGACTGTCACACCATCAGGAATTCATACAGGCTAAGATGGCAAAGTATGGTAAGGAAAGTGCCATGCAGGAAGTGGAACGCGAATCCGAAGCAAACATGGTAGACCGTCTGCTGGAAGCGCGAGACAAATCTAAACTGAATAAGGAAGCACCGACGTAGTTTGCCCAGGTGGTAGGGAACCAGATGAAGGCACAGGACATGGGGACCCTCTATGTGGATGCTGCTACTGCTGTGGAAACCCCGGAAGGCCGTAAGGCATTGGGAGAACTGGAAAGGTCCGGACTGGTAACCGCTCAGCAGGTACAGCAGGCTGTGGAAAAGGAAACCCCGCTTGCCGTTGACAGCGGAATGTACATGCAGACCATACAGCAGGATACGGCAGATACCCTTAAGGAATATTCCACCTTTGATAAGGCCGGTATGACCATGCATGCCATAAAAGAAGAACGAACACGCCTCTCCACCATGGTGAAGGAACTCTCCAAGACCAAAGACGAACGGGAAAAGGATGCGGTACAGTCTATTATGGATACCTATTTCCCGAATGAAACGGACAACACGAAAAAGGAAGTACTGCAGGAACTGTTTGCCGGTGGGGTAGACCGCCTGGGAGACAACACACAGGAAATGCTGTCCAAATCCAGAACCACATGGGGAGATATTACCGGATATGAACAGTATGCCGATTATGATCCAAAGAATCTCCCGGAAGGTACATCCGATATCGCCGAATGGTATAGCGAAGCAAAGAAGGCATATGGCCATAAGCCCACTAAACGGGAACTTTACGATGTAGCCCACAAGGAATATGTAAAGGAATTGCAGGATAAATCCAGAGCCAGTCTGGAAGAAGAAAAACAGCAGATAACACAGGCCATGGATGATGCTTCTCAGAACGGGGATACGGATACCTATAATACACTGCAGGAACAAATGGAAGCGGTGAACCAGAAGCTGGCAGAAGTGGATACGAATCTTCATGCTGTAGATACCGCCAAAAAGAGAGTAGAAGCCCTGGAAGACATAAAAAACACCCTGAACAAAGCAGGGCTTAAAGAAAATATTATGGCGAAAGTGCTTTTAAGTGAAGATGCCTATGAGAAGGCCTATAAACCAACCGTGGAAGCACTCATGCAGAGCAATGGTAACGTACAGGAAGCAGCAAGAGATTCTGCTCTGATCTATGCACGAATGATAGACAGTCTGGCCAGAAACTACAAACTTCCGGTAGAGAATATTGTATCCTCTATTCAGGTAACGGAAGAAGGGCCAGCACACCGAGCAGAACTTCATAGTCCGGTAAATCCAGATGTCAAACCAGATACATTAGTAAATGTGGTTGACTTGACGGATTGCATGCCCAAAGAACCGATTAGTAGAAAGGAAATTACTAAGCAAGTCAAAAAACTTTTTGCTGATAAATCAATAAGGAAAACGGCAGATAAAAAGGCAATTATTAGCCAGCCTCCTAATTCCAGAAAGATGAGACATGTTATAAATTCCAGCCTTTATGAATATTTAAATTATCCACAAAATAAAGAATGGAAAAAAAGACATCAAGCAAGTTTGTTAAATATAGATAGACTAATCATAAATTCTGTTTTGATTGAAAGTGAGCTCAACAGGAAGAAGAAAGCGAAGCCTAATGTAGCACGATATCATCATTTTTATTTGCCAATTAAAGTACGAGACAAATTATATACAGCACGTATTGTCGGAGAAGAGATGAATGATTCCAAAAGGATAAAACCGATTGACGTGAAACTATATGACGTGATTATAGCAAAAAAAGGTACATCCTCTACAGCCACACAAGGCGACCTGAGAGTAGAGAATGTACCTTTTAAGATTACAATAGCAGAAATGCTAAAAAACGTCAAGGATTCTAACCATCAACCATTTGTCAATAAAGATGGTATGTTGGCTGTAAATAAAAACATCAAATCATCAAAAGTTGAGAATGAGCATAATAATGAAGGCAACTACTTCCAGAATGGAGGAAAGTACAAAGGTGGTTATTCCCCTGAATCGAATGCCATTCACCTCTTTGCCGCCGCAGACCAGTCCACCATGGTACATGAGGCCGCACATTTCTATCTGACCACCCTGCTGAATCTGGAACAGGCTGGCGTAAAGAATAAACAGCTGATGTCCGACTTAAAGACCATCAGAGACTGGGCCGGATACTCTTATGAAAAGATGGCGGAGTATAAAGGCACCACGCTGGAAAAGGAATTCCAGCAGATGGAGCAGGATATCATCGACGGAAAAGAAGGGGCAGAAGAACGGTTCCTGCAGGAACGGTTTGCCAGAGGGTTCGAACGCTATCTGCAGGAAGGCAAGACCCCCACCAAAGAATTACGGGGAGTATTCCGGCGCTTTAAGAAGACGCTCATGGATATCTACCGGAGCATAAAGATTGTGAATGGACGGAAAGCCTTCTTCAATAATCTGGAACCCATTAAGATTTCCCCGGAAATGAAACATATCTTTGATGCCATGCTGGCGACAGAAGATGAAATCAATGCCTGGTCTGCCGAACAGAAGGTCATGGAAATGGATAAGGTGGGACTGGATTTCACCAAAACAGAAAAAGAAAACTATGATAACTGGAAATCCAATCTCAAGAACACCATCCATGAAAAGGCCATGCGGAAATTCATGGATGAATACCGGGAACTGACCTTAAAGGGAATAGACGAAATCACACGTCAGAAAAAGGAACAGGTCATGAAGGACCTGATAAAGAAACAGAAGATCTACCAGGTAGAAGCCATGCTGGAAGGCGACGTATTCCCTACAGAGAAAGAAAAGATGGACTACCTGAAAGAACAGGGATTCCCTGATAGAAAAGCCTATGAAGAAGCATTGAAACAGGCCGGCGGTTCACTGGAAGAACGGGCACAGGAGGCCGCGGACAGCGAAAAAGAAAAGCAGGTTAAGAGCCTGCTCTCTAAAGAGACCATCCGGCAGGAAGCTAACCGTATGCTGAACTCCCCGGAAGGGGCACAGCGTCTGGCGAAGATGGAAGCCAAGGCCATGCGAAGAAAGGTAAACGCCTACATCCGTCAGGCGTCCATGGCACTGCTGCATCTGGAACAGGGGGAAAAAGATGCACGTCTGGATGAAGAGATAAAACGCCGTCTTGGCGTAGAAGGGGTAGACAGTGAAAACAACCTGTCCCTTAAAGACAAACTGGCAGAAACCGTAGAAAATCTGAAGATAGCTAGGCAGCAGCTGGACAGGCCTATGAATGAAGTACGGTATGAAGCGGAATCCCTGCTGGCCGGACAGAGTGTGGAAAAATCCACCAACTGGAAATGGTGGCAGAATAAGCAGAGAAAGGCCGCCTCCATAGCATCCAATGCGGCACGAAAAGGAAACTGGCATAGTGCATCCTACTGGATGATGAAAAAGAATGTCTATGCCATGGCTGCCCAGATTGCCCAGCGGAATGAGGATGAGGTAAGGACGGCCATAGCCGGAAAGCCAGGAACCTTCAGCCTTTCCTACGAACGGCAGGGAAACGATATACACCAGGTGGAACGGTATGGTGTCAAAGGGATACTGAACCGTATCAGCCGGAGAGATAAGCCCGTACGGATGTCCAGTAATTCCCGGTATTTCATTCAGCACCTTGCTTACCAGATGGGACTTTCCAGAACAGATGGCATACCACCGGTAGATAAGAATGGATTTGAAACAGAGTTCTCATGGAACAAACTGGCCCGGGAACTCAATCCTACCGCAGCGATGGCGGCTGATGCGGCAGGGAATGAATTTACCGTAAGTGATACAGAAATAGATTCCCGCCTGAGAGAACTGTTTTCTGCTGACAGACCATCTGATTATCGCAAGATGAACCTGAGTGCCTTTAAAGGGGCGGTAGAAGCCATCGAAGTCATCTATAAACTGGGACGCCGTGAATATGAAGGCAACTCTTTCCACACCATAGACGGTAAGGACGTTTCCTTCCATAAGGCATCAGAAGCCATTACGCAGGAAATAGCGAAGAAGTTTGGTATAGAGACCGATGCCTTTAATGAAAAACTCAGAGCCAGCGTCAAGGATGAACTGAAGACGGCATTGACTAAGATAACCAATGCCCATACCCTGCCGGAAGTACTGATACAGAGATTGGGCAAATCGGCCGAACAGTATCTGTACCGCCCAATTGATAAGGCTGCCAATGCGGAAAAGACCATACAGATGGATGCCTTTAAGAAATTCAAGGAGATATTCAATATCTATTCACGGAAGGAATGGCAGGCCATCCGGGCAGATAAGACGATAAAGTTCGGCCACGATGAATATGGAAACGACCGTTATATCACTAAGGAAACCCTGCTTTCCGTTGCCCTGAACATGGGCACCGCCTCCAACAGGGAACGTGTACTGGAAACCTACGGCATGGATACTGGTCCGGTACTTCAGGTACTGGATAAGGAACTGTCAGCAAAGGATATCCGCTTTATCCAGGCGGTCTGGGACCATATCAACAGTTACTGGGCAAACCTTAATGCTATGAATAACCGCCTGTATGGCCGTGGGATTGGCAAGGTGGAAGGAATCAAGTTTCACCTGAAAAACGGGGAACTGGATGGCAAATACTATCCGATACGGTACGACTCTGAAACATCAGTCCGTACGGGAGACATTACCATCAATGAACAGGCCCTGCAACGGATGAGCGGTGCAGGTACCTTCTCCATTGGTATGGGAAGTACCAAATCCCGTATGCTCACATCAGGCGGGCAGAACCTGATAACCGACCTGACGGTCTATCCCAAACACGTATCTGAAGTGATTCACGCCATCGCCATGAGAGAAGCCTCTGTGGACGTGTACAAACTGATTTCAGACCCGGATATAAAGTCCGCCGTAGTCAACGGACTGGGAATCGATACCTACCGGGTATTGCGCGACTGGGCGCAGGATAACTGGAAGACCCCAATTGAAAGGTCCGGTCCATTGTCAAAACTGATTGATGCCCTGCAGAGTGGTAACAGCTATGCCACCATGGCCTTCAGAAACTCCACCGCCCTGCTGAACATCCTGCCCAATCTGGGCGTATTCTACCGCTCTATGATCAGACTGTCTGGAGATAAGATGATGGAAGGGGCATTCCGTGCCCGCCGGGCGCTGGCCAGCCTCTACCTTACCGGAAACTATGCTAAACAGAAGGAATTCATTATGGAAAAATCAGCATTCTTGCGGGATAGACAGAGTACACTGGATGCCGATTTGGAACGTGGCTTCAGCCTTCCGGGAGAAAAAGGCCGCGGGAAACTGAAGTCACTTATCTATGACGGAGAGTTCGGGAAGAATGCCATAGATAAATATGCCTTCTGGTTTATAGAAAAGACGGACCTGCTGTTCAGCCAGCCAATGTGGCTGGAAACCTATAAGGCCACCCGTGACAGCTATATCGGGTCTAATCTGACGGCCGAACAGATAGATGCGGAAGCGGTAGCAAGGGCTGACCAGATGGTCCGGCAGTACTATGGCAGCGGGGAAATCAAGGACAGGTCACCGGTTATGAAGAATAAGGTGATACGCATGTTTACCCCTTTCTACACCTATTCGGCTACGATGCTTAACCGGTTTATTGAATCAGGATATCTGGCGGTAGACAGTCACAACTATAAACCGCTGGTATTAGATGCCTTATGCCTGGGATTACTGGTGGGGTCCATGGAAGGCTTAACCCGGTATGCGATGAACAGAGCCATCGGCAAGGATGACAGTTTATGGGAAGAAATCATTAATTCTGTGCTTACCGGAAACTTTGTACAGGGGATTGTCATTGTACGGGATATGGTTTCCGGGTTAGTCGGATTGGCACTGGGAAAATATTCTGACACCTCCAGTGAGGTAGCCGGATTCAGGGCACAGGAAAATCTGTGTAATGCTATCCGGTTTATGGCCAGTCCAAAGAAGAACTGGATAGATGTAGGCCAGGCACTGATCACCGCATCCAATCGTGTCACACACACACCAGATACTCTGACCGATGCCCTATGGGCAACCCTGAGAATGGCGACAGGCGACACCGATGCCACACTCAGCGAATATCTGGCCAGCATGGTACTGGACCGGAAACTGAAACGGTCTAAGGAACAGTTAAAGAAGGAGGCAGCAGAACGCAGAGCCGAAAAGGAAGAACAGGATGTAGAAGAACCGGAACAGGAGGAATCAGATGATTAATAACGAAACATATATGGCTGTGTATAAAGGAGATGGGACTTCCACCTCCTTTCCTATTACCTTTACCTATGCAGGGGCAGATACGGTCACCGGAGTGATTGAAGATGCCAATGGGAATCTGAAAACCATTACATCGGATTTTTACGTAGACAACACCAATAAAACCTTTAATTATCCTGGCTATCCGCCGGGACAGGAAACGGCGGGAAGCACACCTGCCGTTTTAGCTTCCGAGGAAAAACTGTATATCATACGGAATACGGCACTGACACAGGATGTATCCCTGCTCAATAAGACCCCCTTCAGCAGTATCGAACGGGGACTGGATAAGATTGTACTGATGGTACAGGATGTAAACCTGAAACACGATAAGACCTTGCGCCTGCCCATTAATGCACCAGCGGAGATAGATATGACCTTGCCGGTCCCTGAAGCTCATACCACCTGGGAATGGGATGACACAGGAACAAAACTGGTAAAAGCATCCAGCCCAGCGGAAGCTACCCGGCGGGCAGAATCGGCAGCAGTGAGCGCCGAAGCCGATAAAAATCAGGCCATAGCATCCGCTTCAGCCGCCGCGCAATCCGCTAAGGAAGCCAAAGTGGTGGCGGCGGATATGGATGCCCATGTAAGCGGATACAAAACAGAGGTAGAAACTGTGTCTAATCAGCTGAAGTCGGAATATGCAAATTATTCCACTACACTGAAAAACCAGTCTGATAAAGCAGAAAAAAGCCTTTCCGACTTGCAGAGCACAGCGGAAAGCAACATCAAGACACTTCAGGATAGCGCTGTTTCCAAAGTATCTTCCACTCAGAATGATGTGCTTAGTAAGATTGAGGCGGCCCATACATCAGCCATCAGTGACATTGGCACAGCTAAAGCCGATGGGCTGACAGCGGTCAGCACGGCACAGAAAAAGGCTACCGATACGATATCGGCAACCCAGGATACAGCGACAACGGCCATTAATGCAGAAAAGACGAATGCGTTAAACACTATCACGCCACTGGTGACAGAAACGCAAACCAATGCCAGTGCAGCTGAAAAAAGCGCACAGGCAGCAGCCACCAGCGCCACAGAGGCAGCACAGCACCAGATACAGGCAGACTATGCCGAGACAGACACGAATGCCAAAAGCTACATCAAGAATAAGCCCGATGTGTTTTTAAAGACAGGCGGAAAAATCACAGGGAATACGGAAATCGAGTTACCGACAGAAGGCACTTATAACATTCCACTCACAGTCCAGGTACCAGATCTTAATCATGGCGAAGGGGTATATCTGAATTTGGGTAAGGAAGGATCTACATATAATAGATTCAGTTTCGGTTTTGAATATACAAGCAGTGGAGCAAAAACCAATGCATTTTCGATAAGTTCATTTAACGGAGCGCATTACACATTTGATGCGGTAGGAAACGCCTGTTTCCCCGGCGGCCTGTCCACTACTGACCTCAGTGCTAGAAAGCTCAACATAGGCAGCGATGGCATTACCACTACCACACTGACAGCGACCGGAGAGACCAGTGTTCCGACGGCCAATGATGGCAATAAAAGTAACACCATAGCCAGTACGGAATTTGTACAGAATGCCGTGGCAGGTATTGTGGATTCAGCTCCAGATGCCTTAAACACGTTAAAGGAATTGGCAAATGCTCTGGGGAATGACGCTAACTTCTCAACTACGATAACAACTCTGATAGGGGAAAAAGAAAGTAAGACAGATGCCAACGTGGAGTACGAAACTTTGCGACAGTCTATTGCCACAAAACAGGATAAGCTAACGTTTGATGAATCACCAACAGCCGGCAGCACAAATCCCGTAACTTCCAACGGCATAAAGGCGGCTATAGACGCCAAAACTGTATTTAATGCAGATGGACATCTGGTGTTCCCAGGAGGTGCTGAATTATGGGTAGAACAGTGAAAGTGAAATCTAAAACTGGTGTTGTCTATCCTATACACTTATACGACACAGCAGCTGGAGCAGGTGATGCGGGCAATGGCACTGATGTACTTAATGTAGGTGGCAAGTATGCAAGAATGACCACCAATCTTTCAGGGGCATGTGGGAAGGACACTCCTCTGAGAGTGAAAAAGGGTGGGAATATCTACCAAGTGGCACAGTATGGTGAGTACAGAGCAAACCCTGTTGCCAATCTTTATGTCCTTGATGAAAATGTCATGAAGTACAATAAGCGTGATAAGGGATGGATTGGTGATTGGGAATCAGGATATTATCAGGTATATTGGAGTGACAGTGGCTCAAACACTAATTTCAATTATGTAGATGTCACTATCCCCAGAAATTGTCATGTAGTAAGACTGGAAGGACAGATGGGTGACACATCCAACAATGCCATTAATATCGGGGTTACCCCGGGTAAGACATACAGGATTGTGTCGTTTAGGTCTGAGAGGTATGACACTAAAGTAGTTGATACATATGTATCACGACATGATGGTGGACATGTTCTTCCGGGTTATTGGACTTCTTCCAGTAAGAAGTATGCTGCAGAGAGATGTAGACAGTTATGGTTCACATATCCTAACTCCTATGACAAAAAGATAATCCTGACAAACTCTACCACTCAGGGTTCTATACAGATGGGCAAGAGAGGCTATAGTACTTCTAAAGGTACCCGATATGAAGATGTTATTGTAGGTCTTACTGATGCAGCATGGGGAAATGGTGGCTTGGCAAGAGTATGTTTTGGTAAAGGTCACTACAATTTTGAAGAGCTGAAACCACAGGACACAATGGAATAAGGAGGATACGTGTACACAAACTTTGAAATGATGTTCCCACACAATGATAAGTGCTTCAATGGGATGTCGTATATCAGGGATGGAACTCCCTATATATACATGAATGATAAGTACATTCCAGCCCAGATTAAGTTTAAGCCAGACAAAAAGATGCCTGAGAATGTCTTATCTAACGGATTACGTGATTACTTTGGACACTTCAATTATTGTGACGATGAGATAGCTAAAGCCACGTATAATAAGCCTGAAGATACATTCTTGGTAAGGAGTGGTTCAAACGCTTTTGTCATAACAGTGCTTTATCTAATCGCTAATGGGTTTAACATACGAGTAGATAAGAATGCATACTTTGAACAGAGATATCTAATAGAATACCTTATCAGGGATGATGTGTATGGATTTGATAAGGTTCCAGATGTTGATAAGGTGGCGTATGTCTGTTCCCCGATATGCATTGATGGAGAGCGAAGGGACATAAAAGAAATGGCAAAGGAGGCACATTCGAGGGGTGGTGTATTGGTTGTCGACAACACATATCTGACCAGTACACAGTATAATCCCTTCACAGATGATGCAGATATTGTCATTGACTCCTTGGGTAAGTACTACACCTCAGATTACGGAATCACCAGTGGTCTATTGGTATTTGGACAACGAGTGAGGAATCCGTGGATTATCGACATGTTGTGTATGATTACCTGCTCATTTGCTGATAAACAAACTAAAATAGCAGTAAAAGACGGACTACGAGGTATAGCAGACAAACTCAGCACTATCCAGAAGAACGCTAAGATTGTCAACTCGTACTTAAGACAACATGGAGTGGTGACAAAATTTCCTGGGATTGGTGGTCTTATATGGATTTATAACATAAATGTTATGTGTCATAATGACTTCAAGTTCATACAACCTAATGATGCATTTGGACTTTCTCACACCGTATATACGATCTATACGGAAGAAGAGGCTGGAGTGAGTCAGTTTGTCTTGAGGGTGTCTTGTGGGGTTGAAGACCCTAAAGAGTATATTTCAGACCTACAAACAATATGCCACCATACTACGCGCGTGCTTTTATCATGAGGATTTAAGAAGAAAATTGAATGGAGGCTTTACCATTGGACTGGAGTTCGGAAAGGGTTTCTACTGGATATGGCGATTATGAAAGACTAAGGGACATCGCCCCTAACCCATGCAATCTGATAAAACGGACACATAGTAATCTGGCTCTCCTGTTTAACTCAGGTATGCAGGCTATCTCCAGTCTTATCAGTTATCTTGAGCATAGGAAACATATGCAGACATTATATGATGTTCAGGTTTATCCGGAGATTGCAGCACTGATAGGCGGGGATGGGATAAGTATAGAAAATGCAGAGTTCAAGCCATATGCCTATCTGTTTGACTCTATTACTATGGATGGTAAATGGAGAGACATGGCAGGTATCATAGCACGCATACACACGGCTGGCGGACTAGCCCTTGTAGATAATACCTTTGGAGCGCTGCACTCATCCCCTGTCGATTCCGGGGCGGATTTTGTAGTAGAATCCCTGACCAAGTACGTAACCGGGCATCTGGATGGGATGTCTGGATCGCTTGCAGTCCATAATGACAGAATCACCGAAATGGATATGATTGAAATGACAGAGTATTTTCAGCACGGAGGAATGCTGGCAACAAAGGAAACGCGGCAGCGGGTAAAGTACGGGATGGAAACCTTTGATTTGCGCATGGCACGAATAGAACAAAATGCCAGAACAGTGACACGGAAACTGGCAGAAATGGGATTTCATGCGGCTTATCCCAAAATAGGCGGAGTCATCTGGATTCATGGAGTAAACCAAGATATAGTTAATCAATTTAGCTATATTACCGGATCAGATACCTTTGGGCTGAACCATACCACATGGTGCTATCTGGAGCTTCCACACATTCTGAGACTATCTATAGGGATAGAGCCAGTAGAAATAATTCTGAAAGATATAGAGGGAATGCTATGACGCAGACACAGATTTTCATTTGCGGAACGTTACTTACGATTGCAGGCTACGTTTTCAATGTGCTGATAATCAAACCATTACAGCAGAGTATAGATGGATTATCTCTATCCATTAAAACCATGCAGACCCAGCTTAATCACATGACACAGACCATGATTCGGCATGATGAGCAGATAAAGAATGTCAAAGATAAGGTGGAAAAATTTGATGAATAAGGCAGAAAGGCTGATAAAATGGCTGCCACGATTAATAAGGAAACGTAAAGTTCGTGGGAGCATGGCATTTGTGCTGTTATACGGTGCAGGCATCACGTGCTTATACCTGTTGTTTATTGCTGGTTGGATAATCAATGGCGTCATCCAGGGGGAATTTGATTTACCTGAACTGACTTCATTTTTTAGTGCCTGCACATCGGCTACCGCATTGGCAGCTGTAGGGTTCGTTGTGGTCATGAACGTAGATAAGAACCATGACGGCAGGCCAGATGCGGCAGAACTAAAAGCCAAAACAGGAAAGGAGGAAATGAGTGATTAAAGGAATTGATGTATCACATAACAACGGAAAGGTAGACTGGGCCGCAGTCAAACGTGCCGGCTTTACCTTTGCCATGATTAGAGTGGGATATGGTAAAGGTCATTTAGATAATAATTTTTACAGAAACATTAATGGAGCACTGGATGCTGGATTAAAAGTTGGAGTTTATCACTATTCCTATGCACTGACAGTTGTAGATGCAAAAAAGGAAGCAGCTTTTATCGTTTCCACACTGAAACAATGTGGATTAACTCCAAAAAAACTTATAGGTGTTTACTACGACATGGAAGATGCAGATGGATATAAATCAAAACATGGTATGCCATCGAAGCAGATTATTACAAATATCTGTTCTGTCGTAATCAATACTTTATGGAAAGCTGGATATACCGCAGGAATTTACGCCAATAATGATTGGATTGATAATCATATCGATATGAGCCAGTTAGGCGGTTGTGCACTATGGCTTGCACAGCCAGGAGCATCTAAACCACGGAGGAAGTGCAACATCTGGCAGTACACCTTCACTGAAAAGATTGCAGGAAAGATTTTTGATGCAGATATTATGATGTAAAGCAAAAATGCGCCTGTAAACGGCGCATTTTTCAACATATCCATGAGTAATTTGTCATGAAAATAAATTAAACGCGTTAAAAGGGCGTTTTTACGCAAATTCTCAATTACAAAACATCTTTATCAATATAACTATGAAAAAATCAGCAATTTTTCACAGTTAATAGAGTTAGTGTGCAAAATCAGCACATTTTGCACAGAAAGGAGCTACCAGTGTGGAAGCGATTAAAAGTTGGATTGATGATCATTTTATGTTTTGTGTATCTGCCATCGCTTTCAGCCTATGCATCATCGGATGGTGGTTGCTCTACACAGACAGCAGGACAGCCAATGACTATCACGATGCAGTTAACTCAGTGGAACACGTTGAAGCAGGAATTGATAGAGCAGGAAAACGACTTGACTCAGCTCAGACAGAAATTAAAAATGCTGAAAAGCACATCCAGCGAGCAGATGCAGTTACTGGAAAACTTACAGAGCGAACTAAACGCAACCAGGCAGAGCTTGATGAATGCGAACATATCACTGACAGAATGCAGGAACGAGCTGGAAAAATCGAAAGCATCATTAGAGACGTTGAAAGTGCAAATCCAAGCAATGGAACATAAACAAGTAGTCATGCGCCGTCAGCGAGATGCTTATGCTTTTGGGTTTGCATTGTCATTGGCCAGCTTACTTAAATAATTTGCAATTCAGGACGCTCAGAAATCATCGATAAATACAGCAAAATCCGGCGATAATTTTGCCGCCCATTTTGCCGTCCTAACTGCCTAAAAATCATAAAAAACGCTATAAAACGATAGAGAATTTTAGTTAGTGCAAATGCAGTATAAAAGCAGACGCCGTCGGAGAAAACAGGGTATAATATAGCACTCTGGAAAACCATATAAGCATTACTTCCGATAACATAATTTATATGAACTAACGGTTCCAACTGGAGGAGGGAAAACAATTTCTTCCTTAGCCTTTGCACTTCATGATGCTATAGCAAGAAAGGTTCATAGGCAACGTATAATTTATGTAATTCCTTACACATCAATTATTGAGCAAACAGCCAGTATCTTTCAGAAAATAATTGGTGAAGACCAGGTACTTGAACATCATCATAATGTAGATTGGGATGATCTGGGTGAATACGGGGAGATAAAACGACTGGCTTCGGAAAACTGGAATATGCCACTGATTGTTACTACTAATGTCCAGTTTTTTGAATCTTTATTCTCTAATCGTCCCTCAAAATGCAGAAAACTTCATAATATTGCTAATAGTGTTATTGTTTTTGATGAAGCACAGATGATTCCTTTGAATTATTTAATGCCCTGTATGCGTATAGTTCAGGAGTTAGCAACCTATTATAATTGCACTGTTGTTTTTTGCACAGCAACACAACCAGCGCTGGGACAATTTTTCCCTGAAAATTTAAAACCACAGCCTATCATCAGTAATTATAAAGAAAATTATCGTTGTTTTAAACGGGTTAATATCCTTTATAAACAGGAACCGGTTTCCAAAGAATCTTTGGTGAGGGAATTATCTGAAAAAAATCAGACGCTTTGTATAGTTAATCGTAAAAATACCGCTAGTGATTTATTTGATTTATTACCTGAAGAGGGACGTTTTTATCTGACAACCAATCTTTATCCTGCACATTGAAAAAGAGTTTTGGGCAAAATTCAGTCTTGTTTAAAGGCAGGGAAAATCTGCAGAGTGGTTGCGACAAGCTTGGTAGAAGCAGGTGTAGATTTTGATTTTCCTTATGTATATCGGGAGATGGCTGGTCTTGACAATATTATCCAGGCAGCAGGGCGTTGTAATAGAGAGAATAAGCGCAAATTATCTGATAGTATTACTGAGGTATTTACATTAGATGGGAATGAAAAATTTCCACAATATGTGCGCCAATGCATGCAAATAACACAACAGATTATAAAAAAATATCAGGATGACTTCGACAACCCCGAAGCAATTCAGGCCTATTTTAGAGATTTACATCATGTGGCAAGTACGGATGCGTATGGGATTGGTAAAATATTAGAAAATGAAAAAATACCATTTGCTACGATAGCCAAAAAAGTTCATTTAATTCAAAATGATACAATTTCGGTCATTGTACCATTTACAGATGACGTAGATAAAAATAATGAGTTACAAGAACTTATAGAACAACTAAAACTAGGATATATTACGCAGGCAGGAAGACGCAAACTTTCTTTATACACAGTAGCGGTTTATCCAAACATTTATCATGATTTATTAGATGCAGGAAAAGTCCAATCTATTGATTCACAATTAGGAGTTTTATCGGATTGTTCAGTTTATGATTCCCAAAAGGGATTGCTGAAAAATTATACGGAAGGGAATGGAATATTTTTTTAGGATATAACTACCGTAATAAATAATAAGTAGTCCTAAAATATTAATTGTTCCATACAAAGCAGGGGATGAGAATTTGTAATTGATTATATTGATTGTATAGACAAGGTGTTTAATTTATGAAGAGGTAATTAATATGAGTTATGGAGTTCGATTAATGGTTTGGGGAGATTATGCATTATTTACTCGGCCCGAGCTTAAGGTGGAACGAGTGAGCTATGATTGTATCACTCCGTCAGCAGCAAGAGGCATATTAGAAGCGATTTTCTGGCATCCTGGGCTAAAATGGAAAATAGATCAGATTCAGATTTGTAATCCTATTCGTTTTTGTAATGTTCGGAGAAATGAGGTCGCGTCTAAAATAGAGGCAACTAAAATTGAAAGAGCAATTATGTATGGAGAACCGATAGAGCTTATTATATCAGGAGACATACGACAACAACGGGCATCCATGATTTTAAAAAATGTACGATACGTAATTGAGGCACATTTTGAGATGACAAAGAATGCAAGCCCCAGCGATAATCCGGGAAAATTTGCCGAAATGTTTAAGCGCCGAGCCAGGAAGGGGCAATGTTTTCATCACCCCTATTTAGGATGTCGAGAATTCCCCTGTCAGTTTAAATTGCTGGAAAAAACGGATATAGAACCCTCTTATTATATTGGTCAAGAACGGGATTTTGGCATGATGCTTTATGACATGAATTATCAGAATAAAGATAATATTACACCGATGTTTTTCAGGGCAAAGATGAAAGATGGAATTTTAGATTTGCGGAATTGTGAGGTGTATCAATGATTATAAGCGAACTGGTACAGTATTATGAAGATGAATCAAAGAGGGGAAATATACCACAACGTGGATGGTCTGCAGAGAAAGTAAGTTATGAAATCCGATTGAATGAGGATGGAGAATTAATTGGACTACAATCTATTCGTCTGCAAGAGCAGCGTAGGGGAAAATTGGCAGATGTTCCTATTAAGTTAAATGTACCACAACACGAAACACGGACATCAGGAATTAAACCGTTTTTTCTTTGTGATAAGGCTGAATATTTGCTCGGGCTAAATGAGGACTATGGTGTTGCTGGACCTAATGAGATTCAAGATGAAAGCAAGAAAGAAAAGAATAAAAATAAAATCTTGAGAGAATTTGAAGCATCTAAGAATTTACATCTTAAGATATTAACTCATGTTGATTCCACTATAGCGAAAGCAATTTGTCGTTTTTTCGAAAAATGGAACCCAGATCCTGAAATCGTTTCAAAAAATGTAATTATTCAACAGGAATGGGATGGCTTATCAAGTGGTGCAAATATTATTTTTTCATTGAATGGCATGCAACGTGCACAGAATGACTCTGTAATTTCCGAAGCATGGAATGATTGGTATCAACAAAAATCGAGTCAAGATAAAACTGTAACGGGGACCTGCCTGATTACAGGTAAACATTCACCAATTGCACGTATTCACCCACTGATAAAAGGGGTGAAGGGGGCTCAGTCATCAGGAGGAGCTTTGATTGCATACAATAAAGGGAAACAAGCGTTTGAGTCATATGGAAAGAGGGATGCACAGGGATATAATGCTTATGTATCTGAGTACGCTGCTTTTGCCTACACTACGGCACTAAATTTTTTATTATCTGATGTTTCGCATAAAAAACAATTGGGGGATACGACCATTGTTTATTGGGCGAAAAATGAAAATAAACTTTGTCAGGATATATTTAGTGATTTTTTTGATGGCGATGAGACACGTCGAATGACAGATAGTAAGCTGAATGATATTTTAGGAAAAATACAGGATGGGGTACCGTTTGATTATCAGGGGGTATCCATTGCCTATAATAATCCATTTTATATTTTAGGCTTGTCGCCAAATGCAGCGAGAATTTCTGTTCGTTTTTTTTCTTAAAGGAGCTTTCGGTGATTTCATAAAAAAATTTGCAGAGCATGAAGAGCGGTTGCACATAGTAAAACCATCTTTTGTTAAAGAATTAACAATTCCCCTTTGGAAGATTTTGAGAGAAACAGCAAATCCAAACTCAAAGGATAAGTCAGCATCTCCACTTCTGGCAGGTGCAGTTTTACGTTCTATATTATCAGGTCAGCCATATCCTGTTTCCCTGTATCAAAACATTCTATTACGTATTCGGGCAGATTCTGGAGAAGGAAAAATTTCATATCAACGGGCGGCTGTCATTCGTGCGTATATGTTAAAAAATAAAAGGAGGAATATTCCCATGGCTTTAGACGAACAATCAACAAATGTTGCGTATGTTCTGGGCAGGCTTTTTGCTGAGTTAGAACGCATTCAGCAGGATGCCAATCCGGATATTCAGGCAACAATTAAAGACCGTTATTTTAATTCAGCTTGTGCAACACCAGCTTATATTTTCCCAGTTTTAGAAAAACTAACACAGCATTATTTGAGAAAATTGGAAAAAGGTCGGCAGATTTATCATGAAAAGAATCTTGGTGTCATCATGAACTTACTGCAGTTAGATAACAATCCATTGCCTAAGAATCTGACCTTGGAGAATCAGGGGATTTTTATTTTAGGATATTATCAGCAGAAGCAAAAATTCTATGAAAAGAAAAATATCAATAAAACAGTATCAGAGGAGGAAGCGTAAATGAGTACACCAATTAGTAATCGATATGATTTTGTTCTTTATTTTGATGTTGAGAATGGAAACCCGAATGGGGATCCCGATGCTGGTAATATGCCACGTATGGATCAGGAAACTGGGGTAGGGCTGGTTACGGATGTATGTTTAAAACGCAAAGTACGCAATTATATTGAAGCAGCTTGTGAAGATAAGCCTGGCTACCGTATTTATGTGAAAAATGAGGTTCCATTGGAAAGATGTGATCAGGAAGCTTGTGAGTACATTGGGATTACAGAAAAAAATCCTAAGAAGCGCGCAACAAAATTAAAGGAAGCAAAAAAGAAAAATCCGGCAGTTGACGTGGAAATTCGTAATTTTATGTGTGAAAATTTTTTTGATATTCGTTGTTTTGGTGCAGTAATGACGACATTTGTCAGCGGTGCACTTTCCTGTGGACAGGTTCGAGGGCCTGTTCAGTTTGGGTTTGCACGTAGTGTAGATCAAATTCTTCCTCAAGAAATCAGTATTACACGTTCTACTGTTACCACAGAAAAAGAGGCAGAAAGCAAGAAAATGATGATGGGGCGTAAATATATTGTTCCTTATGGTCTCTATCGTGTGGAAGGTTATATTTCTGCAAATCTTGCTCGTCGAATTACGGGATTTTCTGAAGAAGACCTTGAACTTTTTTGGAAATCTCTTATCAATATGTTTGAAGTAGATCATTCAGCTGCACGTGGTAACATGGCTTCTCGTAAGTTAATAGTATTCAAGCATGAGAGTGAACTTGGTAATGCTCCAGCCCATGAGCTTTTTGAACGAATAAAAGCAGTACATAAAGATGAAACTAAAGTACCCCGTGCATTTAGTGACTATACCATTACCGTGGATAGTAAAAATTTACCTGAGGGAGTCACTTGTCTGGAGATGCTCTAAATGTATGACGAAGAAGACTGGCTAATGCTATCCGGGATTCAACATTTCTCTTTTTGCCCCAGGCAATGGGCTTTGATTCACATTGAAGGACAATGGATGGATAATCTTCGGACGGTAGAGGGCAATATTGTACATGATCGCGCGCACGATAACAATCTTTCTGAAAGCAGGAAGAATGTTCTGATTACACGAGGGCTTCGGATTTCATCAAGTACATTAGGAGTAACCGGGCAATGTGATGTGGTGGAATTTCATCATGTAAAAGAAAAGGGAGCCATATTGCAGGGACATAATGGATATTGGCTCCCGTATCCAATAGAGTATAAAAAAGGTAAGCCCAAGGTGTATCCTGCAGATGAGCTACAATTATGTGCAGAAGCGATGTGTCTGGAAGAAATGCTTTGTTGTGAAATTCCCTGCGGGGCGCTCTTTTACTCAGAGATTCATCGTCGGGAGGAGATTCAATTCTCATTAGATCTTCGTTCACAGGTAAGAAATACCGTATCTGCTATGCACGAATATATGAAAAAGGGGTACACACCTCGAATAAAACCGAGTAAGCATTGTAATGCCTGTTCACTGAAACCAATCTGTATCCCCGGAAATTATAAAAAATGGGATGTCGAGACCTATTACCGGGAAAAGTTGGGGGTGAATCAGTAAGATGCGTCATCTATTGAATACATTGTTTGTTCTGACAGAAGATGCGTATTTATCATTGAAAGATGAGAATGTCGTCATTAACCAAAATGATAGGATTTTGGGACAGATTCCCCTGATAACATTAGAAAATATAGTTTACTTCGGATACAAAGGAGCCAGCCCGGCCCTGATGGGAGCTTGTACACAAAGGAGTGTTGGATTATGCTTTTTAACCCCGAGAGGCAGATTGCTGGCACGTATTTCCGGTGAGAGCCGGGGAAACGTTCTGTTGCGGAGAAAACAATATCGACTGGCAGATGACAAAGAAGGTTGCTTGAGTCTGGCGCGTAATTTTATTGTAGGAAAGTTGTTTAACAGCAAAGTTATTTTGAGTCGGGGCCTGCGTGATCACAGGATGAGTGTAGATGAAAAGAAATTTACAGATACGATTCATGACTTTTCCACTAGCATAAATTGTGCCAGAGCAGCCAAAGATAAGGATACACTGCGCGGTATTGAAGGTAACGCTGCACATCAGTACTTTTCAGTAGTGTCGCTCCTCGCATGAGGAGCGTGGATTGAAATTAAAGGCACAACAGAACAGCAGTTTCAGGAATGGGTCGCTCCTCGCATGAGGAGCGTGGATTAAAATTAAAAATCCCTTTGCGTTCATGGCTTTTGTGGGGAATCCCTGTTTATAAAAGAAGGGGGCTGGTAAAATATATGACATGGGAAAATTAATATCTGATATGACAATGACAACATTTTTTA
>OLFS01000562.1_pt1 | contig 34700 bp, 36 predicted proteins | sample 1605491 | NCBI WGS metagenome assembly OLFS01 (sample SAMEA3888921, study PRJEB22519) | human gut metagenome | biome: human gut; feature: human-associated habitat; material: faeces | place: Denmark | collected 2011 | reverse complement strand
TTTAGAGGGTGTAAACACTTAGGGACTGTCCAACCTTATGGGTACAGTATAAATTTAAAGCCACCATCTACAAACTACAAACTCCGTACTACAAACTATAGAGCCAAGGGAATCTTGCATGATAACATAAACCTTCGTGGAGGAGCCCCTAACCCCGAGCCCCTAACCCCTAACCCCTAACCCCTAATCCTGCGGCCTGCGCCCATTGCCATACGAAAAATGCATATCTAGCCATAAAATATAAGCGTTTTACATTCCCGTAGCCGTCTGTTAAGATAAAGGCGTAATAAGCAAGGAGATAGGAGGTCGATGATGGAAGGGAAGGTTTGGCAGAATTTGATCGATGCCGGTTGTTCGGCGGCTTTTATCGAACAGTATGAGGCCCTGCCCGAGGAAGAGCAGTTGTCGTGCCTGCAGCGCCATCGCCGGTACTTGCTCGATGCTATTCATGACAAACAGCTTCAGCTGGACCGGCTGGACTATTTATTATATGTGTTACGAAAAAGAGGAGACGAAGGAAAATGACTTTAGAAGAAATCAAGCAGACGAGCCCCTTTGCTATGGGCGGAGAAAACATCGACTATGCCCAGTATTTTGATGGCACCAGTTATTTGAACATGTTGTCCCTGAAACAGGTCGTCGTCGGCAATGTCACTTTTGAACCGGCATGCCGCAATCATTGGCACATCCACCATGCCAGCCAGGGCGGCGGTCAGATGCTGTTAGTCACGGCCGGCCACGGCTGGTATCAGGAATGGGGGAAACCGGCCCAGGCCCTCCACGCCGGTGATGTCGTCCACATTCCAGCCAACGTCAAGCATTGGCACGGTGCTGCCAAGGACAGTGCCTTCCAGCATCTGGCCATTGAAGTCGACGGGACCGATACGAGTACGGAATGGTGTGAAGCCGTAGCGGAGGCCGATTATGATGCCCTTCCGTAAGCACTTCTTAGCGGCCGGGCTCATGGTCCTGGCGGGAATCGGTTTTTTGGGAACAGGAGATGCATATGCTATGAATACGACTGATAATCAAGCGAAAAAAGCTGTCAAGATCGTGCAGACTGCAGGGCGGCAGCAGCTGGGGACCTTTGCCCCGGATTTTGCCCGCTATAACGACGATATCCTCTTTGGCGAAGTGTGGAGCAAGAATGATGTCCTGCCCCTCAAAGAGCGGAGCATCGTCACCGTCTCGGCCCTCATCGCCCAGGGCATTACCGATAGTTCTCTGAAATATCATATGGAAACGGCCAAGAAAAATGGCGTCACTAAGGACGAAATGGCCGAAATCATTACACAGCTCGCCTTTTACAGCGGCTGGCCCAAGGCCTGGGCGGCCTTCGGCTATGCCAAGGAAGTGTACGGGGAGTAAATGTCTCTATTTGAAATAATCAGGAGGTAAAAAGCAGATGATGAAGAAAGTTTTAATGCTCGCCCTGAGCAGTCTCATGGTCCTGGTCCTGGCTGTCTGTGGCAATACGAACGGCGCCGATGCGTCTTCCAGCGCCTCAAAAAAGACGGATACGGCGGCCCAGGCCCCGGCCAAGGGCAATGGCAAGACGCTGGTCGTCTATTATTCGGCTGGCGGCCATACCAAGAATGTAGCCAATTACATTGCCAAAGCGACCAACGGTGATGTCATGGAACTGAAACCGGCCCAGGACTATACGGAAGCGGATCTGGACTACAATAACCGGGACAGCCGCGTCTATCGCGAACACGATGATGCCAGCCTGCGCGACATCCCTCTGGTCAAGGATAAGGCAGACAACTGGGAAGGCTACGATACGGTCTTCATCGGATATCCTATCTGGTGGGGGATCGCTGCCTGGCCGGTAGATACTTTCGTCAAACACAATGACTTCAGCGGTAAGACGGTCATCCCCTTTGCCACGTCGGCCAGCTCCGGCCTCGGCAACAGCGGCAGACAGCTGCAGCAGATGGCTGGTACGGGCAACTGGCTGGAAGGTAAACGCTTCCCGTCCAATGTGTCGGAAAGTACGGTCCAGCAGTGGGTCCAGAGCCTCAATCTTATAGGTTCCAGCGCATCCTTTTCCTGCTTTAAAAGCTGGATGAATTGCTGCGTCCCTTTGGGGAACAGCTGAAAACGCTTCCAGGCGATGAGCAGCCTGTCCGAAATGGGCGGGTCCAGGAGGCGGAAACAGAGGGTATCATCGTCTTCCGGGACACGGATGATCTTTTCCAGCATGATGCAGGACCCCAGCCCTTCGCGGACCATGAGGGACGCATTATAGGCCAGGTTGTACGTGGCGCTGATATGCAGGTCGGCGAAGGGCTTTTTCAGCCAGCCTCGCAGCCTGTCGGCATGATTACTGCCCTGCAGGACCTGATTGGATACGATGAGTTTTTCATCCCACAGGTCCTGCGGGGTGATTTTTTCTTTTTGCGAGAGCGGGTTATCGCGGCGCAGGAGGAGGCCCCAGCGGTCGACAGTTGGGCAGGGGAGGACTTCGTATTTATCCGTATCGACGTGACCGTAGATGACAGCCATGTCGATGAGGCTCTTGTCGAGGAGTTCCATCATGGCCGGGCCGTCGCCGCTGGTAACGTGGAAATGGAGGTCCTTGTAGCGGCTTTGCAGTTTATGGGCTGTCTGCATGAGGAAGCGGACACTGTCGGCTTCGGCCGAGCCGATGCGGATATTGCCATTCAGTTCCGTATCGTCGCTGCGCAGTTCCTCTTCCGTATGACTGGCCAGGGAGAGGATTTCTTCAGCCCGCTTTTTCAGGAATAAGCCTTCTTCGGTGAGCGTAATGCGCCGGGGGCCGCGGATCATCAGTTCTTTTCCCAGCATATTTTCCATGTCGCGCAGCTGCCGTGACAGCGTCGGCTGGGATAGGTGCAGGGCTTCGGCAGCATGGGTGATACTTTCTTCGCGGGCGACGGTGAGAAAATAATGGAGTACCCGTAAATCTAACATCCGAATCAGTCCTTTCCTTGCCAATGGATTTCTTCTTTCAGGCCCTTCAAAAAGGCTTCGCACGTCGGTGACAGGAGTTGGTATTTTTTCCAGGCCACGAGACACGAGAAGGTGACGGCTGGTTCCAGGGGGACGAAGGCCAGGTCTGGCGTATGGAGCTGGAAGAGCTCGTCGATGCCGAGGGCACTGGTAATGCCCGTCCGGATGAGCTGGGCCGCATTGGCGATGAGGTCGAATTTTCCGACGACCTTCAAGTTTTCTGCCGTTACGCTTCCTTGCGACCACTGACGGATATCGAAGGTTGCCGTAGCAGTCCGTGACGAGACGAGCAGGGGAATCTGGCTCAGGGTGTCGGCCGTGATGGCTGGCAGCCGGGCCCAGGGCGTATCGCTGCGGGTGACGATGCCGACCCGGTTGCTTTCAGGCAGACGCAGGAATTCGTATTTTTCCGGATTGAAAGGCTCGATGAAGAGGGCGAAGTCGATGAGGCCGCGGGAGAGTTTCTCTTCGACCGTATCGGCGTTACCCGTAAAGAGTTCACACGTAATGCCCGGATGTTTCCGCTGCAGTTTGGCAAAGGTGTCGGTCAGGAAGTGCATGACTGGTGTTTCGCCGGCACCGATGCGGATACAGCCCGTCAGTTCCGGCTGGTCGTCGCTGATTTCAGCTTTCGTCTGCTGGACGAGGGACACGATTTCCTCGGCCCGCTGGCGCAGGCGGATGCCTTCTTCCGTGAGCAGTGTACTGCGGTTGGTCCGGATGAAAAGCTGCTTGCCCAATTCCTTTTCCAGATCGGCCATCTGCCGGGACAACGTCGGCTGTGTGATATGCAGCATATTGGCTGCACCAGTCATATTCTGTTCCCTGGCGACGGCCAGGAAATATTGCAGTGTCCGTATTTCCATGGGTTTCCTCCTTGGGATATGGATTTTCTTTAGTATACGACTTTTGAGAAAAACTTGCAATGCAATTGATGAATGTCTGGACATTGGATATAAGCTTTTCACATTTGAAAAGCAGGCTGATATAATAACGAAGTAAGTATTATGAAAAGGAGCTCCTATGATGAAGATGTTAATTGTTTACTATTCTTGGTCTAACGGCAATACGGCAAAAATTGCCGAACAGCTGCAGCGGGCTACAGGGGCCGATATAGCCCGTATTGAAACGGTAAAGCCGTATGAAGGCAGTTATATGGAAGTCGTCGACCAGGGCCAGCGCGAAGTACAGGAAGGATTTAAGCCGGCTATTCGGTCCTTGGCCTATGACCCGGCCGATTATGACGTCATTGCCGTCGGGACGCCGACGTGGTGGTACACGATGGCCCCGGCGATGAAATCCTTTTTGGAAAGCCAGGACTGGCAGCAGAAGACGGTCATTCCTTTTATGACCCATGGCGGCTGGCCGGGTCATGTCATCAAAGACATGAAGCAGGATTGCAGCGGCGCAGATTTTGGCCCATCTATGGAAATCCAGTTCGATTCCAATGGCGGCAGCGACATGGTCACAAAGGCTTCTGCCGTAGACCATTGGATTCAGCAAGTCAAAACGGAGGTAACTCATCATGTTAGGTAACTTTACATATCATAATCCGACAAAAATCTATTTTGGAGAAGATTCCCTGCAATCTTTGAAACAGGAACTGCCAAAATACGGGGACAACGTCGTCTTGATTTATGGTGGCGGTTCTATCAAGAAGAATGGCATCTACGATGCAATCCAGAAACTGCTGGAACAGCAGGGCAAGCAGGTAACGGAAATCTCCGGGGTCATGCCTAATCCGACGCTGAAGAAACTCTATGAAGGCATCGATATTGCCCGCCAGCATCAGGCGGATTTACTGCTGGCTGTCGGCGGCGGTTCGGTCTGCGACTATGCCAAGGCCGTCTCTGTTTCAGTCCATTGCGACGAAGACCCGTGGGACAAATACTTCATCCGCTTTGAAGAACCGGATTGCCAGCTCGTCCCCGTAGGCTGCGTCCTCACTATGGCTGGCACAGGTTCGGAAATGAATGCCGGCTCGGTCATTACCAATAGCGACACGAAGCAGAAAATTGGCCGTGTCTTTGCCAGTGAAGAGGTAATGCCGAAATTTTCTATCCTCGATCCGCGCTGTACCATGACCGTACCGGAATACCAGATGAAAGCCGGTATTTATGATATTTTCAATCACATTTGCGAACAGTATTTCTCCGGCGACGACGATACGACCAGTGATTACATCAGTGAAGGCCTGATGCGGTCAGTCATCCATTCCAGCCGGATTGCTGTGAAAAATCCCCAGGATTACGAAGCCCGCAGCAATATCATGTGGACTGCCACCTGGGCTGTGAATACGCTGATTTCCTGCGGAAAGTCGGGCGACTGGATGGTCCATATGCTGGGCCAGGCCGTCGGCGGCTATACTAATGCGACGCACGGCATGACTCTGTCGGCTGTTTCCCTGCCGTACTACCGCCACATCCTGCCCTATGGTCTTCCTAAATTCAAGCGCTTTGCTGAAAACGTCTGGGGTGTCCAGGCAGCCGGCAAGACGGACGAACAAGTAGCTCAGGAAGGGCTGTCCTGTATGGAAGCGTGGATGAAAGAAATCGGTGTCACCATGTCGATTCGCGAATTGGGAGCTGACGAAACGATGCTGGACGATCTGGCGGATGCGACGATGATTCTCGATGGCGGTTATAAGAAATTGGATCGTCAGGAAATCATCGACATCTTCCGGGAAAGTTTATAATTTAATATTTATTATGGACATAGGTCTGCCTGCGTCATGATAACGTGGGCAGGCTAATTTTTTTGAAAAGCCTTGACAGGGAGTTCACTACCGGTTGTAAGCTGTCATTCTAGCGAATCAATTAGGTGTGTAACAACGAAAGGGGCTCATCATGAATAAAAAGAAAATCATCGTATACCTTCCTGGACAGCCATCGTTTCGACGGCAAGAAGGTCATTCCCTTTTCGACCCATGGCGGCAGCGGCCTGGCCGGTACGGTAGCCAAGGTAGCTCAGGCAGAACCGGGAGCTGATGTAGAAAATAATGACTATACGGTCTCCCGCGACGATGTCGTCCAGGCGAAAGACAGTGTCCTGTCCTGGTTAGCGCAGCTGGGATATTGAAATGGATAGGCTGCACAGTTCCGTGTGCATTGAGTCCGTTTGGTAAATGACATGGAACTGTAACCATTGCCGTATTGTTGTTTTACCTCCTCCGGAGTATAATAAATCATTATTATTTTAGATTTATTGCTTCGGGGGAGGCTTTTCTTATGGATTCGATAGTGAATACCTTTTCTTTTGAATTGGAACATGGCGGGCCGCACGTGCATTTCCTGGCCTTTCTTTTATTCATCTTCATTGGCATTGTCATCCTGCACGGTGTCTTCCGGATCGTCATCGAAGTGCTGAGCCGCGTGACGAAAATCCCGCGCGACAGCTGGCGCAATATCTTCCGCTTTATGCCGACCCTGCTGGGCATCCTCATGGGCATCCAGCTGACTAAGGATATCCTCAACCTGCCCGATGTCGTCCAGAATATTCTATCCTACCATTATCACAGCGTCGTCATCATTACGGTGACTTTCTTCTGTGCCCATACGGTATCGTCTTTCTTGAAGGACAAACTGTCCAAGAGCGGCGATAAAGCAGCGACGACGTCCATCTTGACGACTGTCGTCGACCTGGGCGTCTACATGGTGGGCATCCTCTTCATCCTCAGTTCCTACGGCATTTCCATTTCACCGCTCCTGACAGCGCTCGGCGCCGGCGGCCTGGCATCGGCCCTGGCCTTGCAGGATACACTGGCCAACCTCTTTTCCGGCATTACGACCCTCGTGTCCAAACAGGTCCACATGGGCGATTATATCCGCCTGTCCAGCGGCGAAGCCGGCCGCGTCGTCGACATGAACTGGCGCAATACGACCATCCGCACGGCGACGGGGAATATGGTCATCGTCCCGAATAAGAGCATTGCCACGGCGACGCTGACCAACTACGAACAGCCCTTGGCAGAATGTACCATTTCCATTCCCTTGACCATTACCTATGACAATGACCTGCAGCGTGTCGAAGACGTCACCCTCGGCGTGGCCCGGCACATCCTCGACCACAGTGAATACGGCGTCACCGGATTCGAGCCCCTCGTCCGCTATGACCAGATGGGGGAATACGGCATTTCCTTCAAAGTCGTCCTGCGTATCCGCAACATCGTCGACGAAGCCGTCCTCAAGCACCAGTTCATCAAAAGTATCTACACGACCTATAAAAAAGAAAACATCCAGCTCCTCATCCGCCACGATTGAGCAGGAGACTCTTGCATGAAGGCTTCTGCTATTATGCGAAGTCCCTTTCACTGTATAGTTTGTAGTACAGAGTTTGTAGTTTGTAGAAGATGATTTCAAATTTTTAGCCATCCGCTAACCACTAACCACTAGCCACTAACCACTTAAAAGGGCTTGTCGCATGTGCGGCAAGCCCTTTTATGCTATACTAAGGGAAGAAAGCATCCTTCACGAGAACGAGAGGTAATCATATTATGGAAAATACACAAAATGCAGGCCGCCGCGGCATGGATATGCTGCACGGCTCTATTGCCGACAAGTTGTTCCTTTTTGCCATGCCTATCGGCCTCATGGGCTTATTTGAACAGCTCTTCAACAGTGCCGACGTCGTCATCCTGGGGCGTTTCGTCGGCAAGAGCGCCATGGCTGCTGTCGGCAACAATATGCCTGTCATCGGCATCCTGGTCATGCTGCTCATGGGGATTTCCCTGGGGGCCAACGTCACCATTGCCCAGTATCTCGGTGCCCGCCGCGACGATAAAGTGGAACGGACGGTCCAGACGGCTATTTTGATGTCTTTTGGCCTGGGGGCCTTGCTGGCTGTCATCGGCGAACTCATCGTCTATCCGGCCTTCTGGGTCCTGGAAGTGCCGCCAGACGTCTACGACATGGCCGAACAGTATCTGCGCATCTTCCTGCTGGGCCTGCCTTTTTTGTCGCTGTATAACTTCGAGGCGGCCATCTTCCGCAGCTGCGGCGATGGCAAGACGCCGCTGTACAGCCTGGTCGCAGCCAATATCGTCAATATCGTCCTCAATCTGCTGTCGGTCCTGGTCTTTGATTTCGGCCTGGCCGGCGTCGTCTGGGCGACAGTCATTGCCTTTGCCGTCAATTCGCTCATCCTCCTGGTCCTGCTGTGCCGGACGACGGACCGCATCCGCCTGGAACGCCATCACATGCGCTTTTCCCGGGAAGAACTGCATCACATCATCCGCATCGGCCTGCCTGCCGGTATCCAGGGCATGGTCTTTGCCTTGTCCAACGTCCTCATCCAGTCGGCCCTGAACAGTTTGGGGACGGAAGCCATGGCGGCGTCGGCTGCGGCCTTCATCATCGAAGGCAATATCTACTGTTTCGTCAACGGCTTCAGCCAGGCGACGACGACCTTCGTCGGCCAGAACTACGGCGCCCGCAACCTGCGCCGCTGCTTCCGCATCACCAAAGTCGCCTTTGGCGTCGAAGCGGCCTTTCTCCTGGCCGTCACCGTGCCGGTCCTCTTCTTTTCGCCGGAACTCATCCGCCTGTTCAACGGCGACCCGAACGTCGTCGCCTTGGGGACGAAGCGCCTCTTTTACGTCGCCGGGACGTTCTACCTCAATGGCATCATCGACATCATCTCCGGATCCCTGCGCGGCTATGGCTATTCCCTGCCGCCGGCTGTTGTCGTCCTGGTCGGTATCTGCGGCGTCCGCATCACCTGGCTGTACACCGTATTTGCCGCTCACCGCGACTTCCTGGTCCTCATGGCGGCCTACCCGGCCAGCTGGCTGGTCACGGCCATCGTCCTGACCTTCGTCTACCAGTCCTGCCGCAAGCACATCGTCCGGGGCCTGCTGAGTGAGCGGTAGCCGTTAGCTACCAGCCGCTAGCCCCTAACCCCTAACCCCTAACTCCTGGCTACGAACCACTAACTGCTAACTCATCAAGTGATGAGATGCGATCAGCCTACACTTGATTAATAACGTATACTATGCTATAATCAACATAACAAATAATTATTATTGATTACTAATTCGGAAGGGGGCATAAGATATGCGTTTTGGTGAAGGTTTTGTCGAAGAAATCAAGGATAATGGCTTGGCGAAAGTACGGGTCAGCCGCGATTCGCTCTATGTGGCCTGCAGTGTCTGCGCCGCAGCGGATCATGTCAAGCTCCTGGCTTATAATTCCATCGGCGCTGCCGAAGGCGACCACGTCCGCTATGAAGTCGATGACTCGCACCTCATTTCCGGTGCCTTTGTCTGCTTTATCCTGCCCGTCGCCATGCTGCTCATTACGGCCCTTTTAGGCTATCTCATCATAGGCCATACTGCCGGTGCCGTCGTCGGCGGCATCGCCGGACTCATCGTCTCGGCCCTGGCCGTCCGGAAATACGACCGCTCCCTGAGCCGCATCATCGATACCAAAGCCAACATCCTCAGCGTCATCGTCGATGAGGATGAAGAGAAGGAAGAAAACTGAACTTAACTTTGGAATGAAATCCCAATTCATGATATTGTTGGCTAAATACTGGAAAACATTCCAGACTTTTTACATTGTGAAGTCATAACTACATAGCGAAGAGATGTAGACGAAAGATGTCGATAGTTGTAATAACTATCGGCATTTTTTTTGTTTATAAAGGGCAAATCATAGGCTAATTATCGAACTTTTAAATGTATTTACTTGCTGTTTATGGCTCAATATAACGCTTGTCTAAATAGCATGAGTGGCTTAATAATCGCGTTTTCTGCCATCCAATAACAACGGTGTAACGCGTTACCTTTATAGAACTAGAGAAGAGAAAAAGAAAAAAGAGATTATATATAATATATTTTTTATTCCTTAGCCTATAGGTTGTAATAAGCAGACCGAAATGGACTCAATACGAGGACTCAGATTGTATGAATCCTATCCACCGCTTCGCGGTTCCCCTTCCCTTGGAAAGAGAAGGAAAATCCTAAAATCTGTATGATGCAAATGGACATATGTATTAATTCAAGAAAAAATAAAAATACATAAAACTTTAATAATTTCAAATGATTTATCTAATATTAACCAATACCAAGTGGAAAAATTATGAACAAAGAAATGCAATGTGTCCTTTAAACCGTAAAAAATAAATTGAAAAAAGGGAGTTTTGGCAAAAAAAATAAAAACAGAGGCGAACGATTGGCGTTTTTTTTGTCTTATATAAGTAGAGGGGTAATTCAGAAAGACAAACCCCAAGATGCAGAAAGAGGTGCTAGCAATGAAACGACTGCAATGGCTGAAAACCAGAACCGGCTTATTCTCAGATCCCCGTATCTTATTCTTGATGAACCAACCTAACGGCGATTCATACATCGTACTTTGGTTTTTCTTGAAGGATATGGCAGGAACGATTAACGACAATGGATATATCTACGTGTCCGGCCGGGAAGCCATGACGACGCAGCTCATTGCTAAGTGCCTGCACCGCCGTCGGTCTTTTATTGAAAAAGGACTGGCGTTGTTGGAAAAAGTGGAACTCATCGAACGTGATGCAAGCGGACTCATCCGCATTGCTATTTGGGATGATCTACAGGATTTCCAACGCGACGAGAAGCGGCGGGAACAGACGCGCGAACGGGTACAGCGCTACCGTGAGAGGCAGCGCCAAGCTCAGCCGGAAGATAGCTCAGTGGATGCGGCGCCTGTCGTGACGGAAACGATGGATCCACCGGAAGAACCTGCAGCAGAAGCGGCGACATCCGACGGAAATCCCCCTGTGGCGGAAGAAACGCCGGTCTATGACGGTGAGCCCGTGACGACGCCGAAAATGATGCGTGACTATGCATCGGTTCAGAAATACCAGGAGCTTTTCGGCCCCATGCAGGGAGAATTTGCCCAGAAACTCATTGATTTAGAAAAAATGTGGGGCAGCGAAGCGACCTGTATCGCTATCGAATTGGCCCATGAAAATAAAGTCAATAATATCAAATACATTCAGGCCATTTTAAAGAACAGCAATGGCCGTCCCATGAAGGGCAAGAAGAAGGAGGATGAATTCCATGGCTATGCAAACTTTGCTGACTACGTTACGGGCGTGCTACGGGGAGAACCAGAATACAAACCCGATCTTCATCGAAGCACTGAAAGACAATCTACCCTCCGGCATATCAGCGATCCAGGCTAAGACTTTGGCACAACGGATTGTCGCGACGCACAAATTCGCCCCGTCCATCGCTGAAATCCTTGAAGAATGGCGGCAGATGCGGCGCGATATGAACCGCCATGTCTATACAGCACCTGTATTTACCGGGAAAATGAGCCCGGAAGCTGCTCAGAAAATACGGGAAGCCAAGCAGCGTATCCATGAGAATCAGTCTGCCGGTATCGGTCCGGTCAGTCAGGAACTCGTACAGTTCGCCCGGCAGTTTTTCCCGGAAATCAGTGAAACAACGGTTCAGAGAAACAGGCTGGAAATCATGAACTGTAAAAGTGACCGGGAAAGAGAACTGGCAGAAAACAGTAAATTCAGGACCACCATGGCCATGACGGCCAAGGGCGATATAACCTTATTTATCCGAAAAATCATTTGAAAGGAGTGCGCTATGAACCGGATACTACGATTTTTGAGGAACCTCGACAAGAGGAAATTGATCTTCATCTTGCAGAGAGCCAGTGCCGTTTTGTTACCGATTAGGCCCTATCCGGACTGCGGCCGCAATAGGCATTGCCCATGCCCGGCCGTGAAACACAGGACCATGCAGGGCATCGCCATCGGAGGAACAACCGCCAGTGTCCACATGAGGCAGTAAATTAGAGACGCAGGTCGCCGCGGTCCTGCGGACCAAAAAAATTCACGGCCATCGGCCTTGTGCGTAGGGGCCGTCCCAGCGGGCGGCCCGCTGCGGACAGTTGGCCATAATCTATCTGGACCATGTGACATGGTTTTGCGGCCTGCGAACTGCGACTTGCGAACTGCGGCCGTAAGGCCATATTTATCGAAAGGAGAGTTATGAAAGTCTATTTAAATGCCGGTCATGACCGGGAACTTGACTCAGGTGCTGTCAACGCCGATTTAGGGCTGCGCGAATGTGACGCGGCCTATGAACTAACAATGCAGGTCAAGCAGTATTTGGAACGGAACGGCATGGATGTCCTGTTCGGACAGAGTGACGATTTATATGATATTTGCGATGAAGCCAACGACGCCGATGCAGATATCTTCGTATCTATCCATTTCAACGCCTTCAACAAGCGGGCCAGCGGTACGGAAACCTGCATTTCCGGCACGACGGCCAGCCTGCTCCTCGGTCACTCGATTCAGTCGAATATCGTTGCAGCCTTGAAGCTGCCGAACCGGGGACTGAAAGAACACGCAGAATTTTTCGTCCTGCGAAGTACGGCCATGCCCGCTGTTTTACTAGAAATTTGTTTTATCGACAACAATCATGACTGGCGGCGGTATGTCCGCTGTCAGGATGACGTAGCAAGGGCAATCGCCACGGGTATCATGCAGTATCCAGGTATTGCCAATACGCAGCAATTAGCAGCCTAGCTGCTGATTATAAAAAGTGAAGAAAGGAGGAATGAACTATGGCAGCAGAACGCAAAGCGATTTCCGGCAAGTTAAAGCTGGTCATCAGCTACAACGACGAAAATGACAACCTGTGCGAAAAATCCGTACAGATGCGTAACCTCGTTACTGGCGTCGAACCGGCCAACGTCGTTACCGCCGTTAACGCTATCGGCACGTTGTACGAAGATCCCATTACGGGCATCCATGAAATCGTCGAAAACGAAATTACGGCGTAAGAGCGCGTAAACCTCTCAGTCAGCTTCGCTGACAGCTCCCCTATGATGGGAGCCATTGCCTCCCTTGGTAGGGGAGGTGGCCCGAAGGGGCGGAGAGGTTGCTCTTCTCACAATACCAAAGAAAGGAGGAACTATTATGGCAATCAAATCGGAAACGAAAACGTTACAGCTTACATTTGTGGACGGAGCCAGCAAAACTGTCAGCTACTCTATTTCCAATCCGAAAGCGGACTTGACTAAGGCAACTGTCGATACAGCCGCACAGACCATCGTCGACAGCAAAATCTTTGCTACGACGGAAGGCGGCAATTTGACAGCACTCAAGTCGAGCCAGATTGTAACCCGTAAAGTCGAAACGCTGGAATAAGCGTGGCATAATAAAGATGCCTTGGGCAGATTTTCTGCCCAAGGTGTTTTCCATTTAGGGAATCATTAGAGAAATTTAATTTAAAAAGAAAAAATGAAAAGGGGTTTTAATAGAATTTTAATGTAGTAAGGAGCGTGATGTTAATGACTGTTCAGATGCGCCACTGTGTCCGTGCAGCCCAGCGCGGCGACAAAATAGCAATAGTAGAATTGCTCAAGGCTTTCAAGCCGTATTTGTATCGTCAGGCCAAGAAATATCAGCCATATTATCAGAATTTTCATGAGGCTTTATCGACAGCGTGCCATGGAGCCATAGATTGTATCTATCAGTACGATCTGAGCCAGGTTGAAGAAACCGTTACCGAAGTCATGGTAGCCTCTGTACATAATCATTTGCGTCGGGAATCTTATCGCTGGACTTGCTACTATAAGAACGTTGAAAAAAATATTGTGGAAAATGATACACTGACTGACCTGCCAGAAGACATTATTTCCGAAAGAGATTGTCCGGAACTTTGTTACTTGGAAGACGAAGTTCGATTGCAGCTTTATCAGGCGTTGAACCAACTACCAGAATTACAACAAACATTTATCCGTTTGCATTTCTTCTATGGATATTCGTATCAACAAATAGCCCAAAAGTATCATTTACAGAAAAGTACTATTTGCGGATATATAAAAAGAGGTCTTAGAAATTTGAAAATTTTGTTGACCGATGATAATTTAGCTAGCTAGGAAAAGAAAAACTCTAAAATCATGATATGATTATCATGATTTTAGAGTTTTTTTATTATTTTCCATAATTATTCAGCACGTTACACCTTTTGCGCTGCCTCGGAAGTTGACGAAGAGAGTTTACAAAAGGCCTGAACTAGTCCATTGAATTTTTGGTGGTTTGGTCCTTTCTGGTATCCTACAGGAACCGCCAGATAGCGGATGAACGGTGCTTTTCCTTCACGTTTGCTCAGGACAGGGACACTCAGCGTCAAACTGACGAAGCCATGACCGTTCACATAGGACCTGCCTGTATGGCAGGCATGGTCATGCAACATAGAAACGGCATCGAATCTCTTGACGAATTTTGGCACCGTTGTATCATCGACCCTTATGAAGACCGGCTCATGCTGTAAAGCCGCGGGAATCAAGTTGCACGCAAATTCCGCCGTTTGCAGGCGGAGAGACAGGCCCGTCACCGTTTCATTCCGAAGTGCCCAGTAATATCTGTTCAAGCAGCGATGCGTCACTTGTGACGAGAAATTCCGGTGAAGAAAACGAAGGGAGGGAAACGCCTGCAAGGCCAGCTGGGCTATGACCAGCTAGGTCAGCAGGAATCGCGTTGGCCGTGTCGCTGCAGAAAAATATTGAGAAAAAACGAAACAGATTACCAATAATCGAATTTTCGGGGAATAATGAATTCATCGCGTAATTCCTTTGAGCTGATGTTTGTAGCAGATTCATTATACTTCAAAGTGTGGTTACGCGATATTTATTTGTCCCAAAAGTTGTAAGCTGCTGGATTACTGTAAAAATTGAATTTTTCAAAAAATCATATCATAAGATTTCTATTTGCATTAAATTTGTGCTAAAATTGAAATTAACATATAAAATAAGTTTTATATTTTTATGCATAAATTTAGATGAAGGATAAGTTATGAATAACAAAAAAGAATTTAGAGTCTTGAAATCAGTGTATACACCGGAAGCGATAATGAAAGCAGCATATATGTTTCTTGACAGAGCTTATATACATTTTCAGGAAGACAATTGTTCATGGATTGTACAGTTAACCAGTAAAGAAGAAGAATTACCAGAGAATATAGATCAAGAGTTTGAAAATACGTTATTAGCAGAAAGAGTGCGAGAAATTACATACCGAAAGACCAGTGATCTGAGAAAAATTATTCTAGCTAGGGCAATGGCATCGTCCGTGGTTAGTCACGGCAATGTTTTAAAAAAAATTGAATCATTGCAGACTGAGCAGAACAATGATGAATTGCTCAATATATTGACAGATTGGTTTGATAAAAATGGCAAATGATTTTAATGTATGTGAGTATGTGCGTTCGCTTTATCCTTTAAAAGTCATAGAGCAGGCCGCTTATGATTATGAGGATATTTGTACTATAGATATTAAAGTAATCGGGGATGTGACGCGGTGCACATTTTCCAATAGCAGGGTACCATTGGCATTGACTATACATGAATTTTCAAACTATCTTATTGAACTCATCAACACGAGAGGACAAGCATGATTATTATCGAAGCACTAATACTAACAGTTCTTTTAATGGTATTAATTTTTTGCTCATATACGGATTGTCGGGATAGCCTTATTAGAAACAGTGCACTTTTGAAGGCGGGGCTTATCATTGGTACCTTGGATATAGCTTACTATATAATTTATGGAACTCAATATCTGGTGATATTTTTATTCAATGCAGGATTGCTTGCAATTATAAGCTTAATGCTGTATGCGCTCAAGATATGGGCAGGAGGTGATAGTAAGTTACTCCTTCTGATTTCAATTGCTATTCCTGGGCGATTGTATGCTTTAAATGGTAGTGATAATATGTCAGGCATACTTATTATTGTATTTTCATTTCTTTCAGCCTTCTTTATAATTGTTATGCATAGTGTAATGATAGGTATACAAAGTGGAGATTTATTTAAAATAAGAATGAATAGAAAGATGGACATAGTACGTATATTAGTATCTTACGCCATGGTAGTAGGCATTATGCAGGTGTTTGATGGTGTCATGTGGCTGGTCTTTCCTTTCATTATGAAGGAAAATTGGATGTTGGTGCAAACTTTTTATTGTATGGTCCTTTTGATAACGATATATATTCGTAGTAGTATATCTATGCGATATATATACTATACTACGATTATTTCTTGGCTGAGTCTTATTATCATGGTAGCAAGTGGAGAATACGTATTACAATACAAGGTGAGTCTTTCCATATTGATATGGGCGTGTACACTGCTTTGCATAAGAGGGATGATAGAAAAATATAACTATCAAGTTATTCCGACCTCTAAGGTAAAGAAAGGGGATATTCTGTCGGCATCAACAGTCATGGAATTTAGACGGTCAAGGGTGCGGGGACTTCCATACTGTATGACCGAAGACCTTGAAGCGCGGCTGACTGAAGAAGAAGCTGACAGTGTGCATAGATGGGAGAAATCAAAATATGGTAACAACACGGTTATTATCGTAAGAAAAATACCGTTTGCTGTATTCCTAACAATAGGTACACTTTTGTTCTTTGGTGTAAAGGTGGCGAGATTGTGAACCTGTACATAAATGACTACACTTGTGGTCCCAGATTGGCTAAAATAAAAGTTGAAGGTGATAAAATATTTCTCGGAGATAATAGTTGTATAGTCCCGATAGGTAATATAAAATCACCTAATAAGCTGAGTGATGGTGATATCTTGACCATAGATCGGTGGGGAAGAGGATATCGCTTATACTCGGATGAAGAACATAATGCGACAATTTTTATGACTGGACATTGTAATTCTAACTGCATTATGTGTCCAACTTCAGATAAGGAAAGACAGATTGACAGCGGATTGCCAGATGCAAAACTCTTATCATATATAGATATGTTACCATCAGATATATCACATGTCGTCGTTACAGGTGGTGAACCGACACTTCGGCCACAACTTTTTCTGAAAGTCATGAAGAAATTGACAGATCGATTTCCACATATCGAAACATTGTTGCTCACAAATGGACGATCATTGTCTGTTGCTTCATTCTTCGAAAAACTTAAGGAATATTGCCCTCCTTATTTGTGTATAGCAATACCGATACATGGTGATACACCAGAACTCCATGACAAAATTACAAGGGTTTCGGGAAGCTTTAATCAGACTAATAGGGGGATACTCAACTTGCTTTCTGCAGGCATAGCAGTGGAGATACGTGTAATAGTGTCAAAGATGAATATGTACGCATTGGAAGGTATTGCAAAACGTATCATCAAGTATTACCCGAATGTGTATACTGTGAATTTTATTGGGATGGAGACGCGGGGAAACTGTGCAAAGAATTTTAGTAGTATATATATAGGGCATAGACAGGCATTTGAAGCCATGCGTAATGCTATTGATATGTTAGTAATGGCTGGGATTAATACATCGATTTATAATTTTCCGCTTTGTGAAGTCGATGCGGGATATTGGGGAATATGCCGGAAAAGTATAAGCCCTGAAAAGGTTAGGTTTCCGAATGAATGTGATAAATGTGCAGTTAAAGCTGAATGTGGAGGCTTCTTTAGCACAACCTTGTTGATGACAAAACCACAGGTAAGTCCGATTAGCCCAAGGGAGGCTGGCATATGCCACTGTTGAATCATTTTAATTTCAAACAACTTAATAATAATGAGTTTTTCATAACCAATGATTTTGGTGCATATGCATTCATTAATCAAAAAGAGTTCGCCTTGCTTGTTAGCAACCATATAGACAAGGATACCTCATTTTATAATAAAATGCACGACAAAGGATTCTTGTTGGAACCGATGGAAATATATTTTCAGGAGACATCAGACCGTTTGAGGAGAATGAAACGATACTTGTTAGAAGGGACAGGACTGCACATATTCGTAATGACAAACCAGTGCAATCTAAAATGCATATACTGCCAGGCTCAGGACCATTTAGCCATGCAAAAAGGAATGATGTCGATAGAAACTGGCAGGAAAAGCATTGATATAGCTTTGCAATCGCCGCATAAGCACTTAACTTTCGAGTTTCAAGGCGGCGAACCGTTGCTAAACTTTAATGTCATACGACAGATGATTGAGTATGCAGAGCAAGTCAAGGGTGATAAGCAGATATGTTATACCTTGGTATCTAACCTGTCGTTGTTGACTGAGGAAATGGCTGAGTTTTTATTGTTTCATAAAGTATCTATATGTACGTCCCTTGATGGGCCAGAGTCTGTACACGCCAAAAATCGCCTTGCTTTTGGCAAGACGAATAGTTATAAGGCGATGCTGCGAGGCTGCAAAATACTCAGAAAATACGGTTTTAATCCTAATGCAATTCAAACTACTACAAGAAATTCGTTAGGACATGCTAAAGATATAATCGATGAATATGTTAAGGAAGGGCAAAATAGCATATTTATACGTCCACTAACACCATTGGGATTTGCCAAGTCTGATTGGAAGAATATTGGTTATACCCCGGAAGAATTTCTTGAGTTCTATCGCAAGGCACTCAGTATCATTATTAATCTTAACTTAAATGGTACGAGATTTATAGAGCAACATGCAAAATTTTTCCTACGAAAGATACATCGTGGCATCGCTGATAACTATATGGAACTTAGATCACCATGCGGAGCCGCGCTGGGACAACTCGCTTATTACTATGATGGCGATGTATATACATGCGATGAAGCTCGCATGGTAGCGGAAGCAGGAAATCCTGCGTTCAAGCTAGGTAATGTTTTTAAAGATGACTATGAAACCTTATTATCATCACGCATCTGTAAAGCAACTGTAGAAGCATCCGTTTTAGAGTCACTTCCGAGTTGTTGCGATTGTGTGTATCAGCCATACTGTGGTGTGTGTCCTGTCATTCAATATGCATTACATGGGAATATATTTCCACAACAACCACATGGGTATCGGTGTATGATATATAAAGGCATATTGGATTGTCTATTCGATATTCTGAGAAATGGTTCTGAAATGGAGAAGCAGGTGTTTTGGTCATGGACGGAGGAGCATCATGAAAATACTGAAGATTAAAGTGCTCAGTGAAGCAAAAGAAGTGGACCATAACCATTGGTTGAAACGAATTATTATAATATTAGCAGGAACTATTGTGTTTTTAGGAATTCTAGGGATATTACATCACTATACCACGCCATTTAAGTATTCAGAACGAAATATTGATCAGAAATTTGCTATTGTTGAAAGTGAAGGGGGGACATATTTAGGACCGTTACTAGATGGCTATTATCAAGGCAATGGGGAATTCCGGCATTTGAGTGGTGGGATATATGATGGAGCGTTCACTAAATCCAAACGTGAAGGGGACGGTACGTTCCATTTTGCTAATGGTGATACATACAGTGGTACATGGAAGAATGATCAGATGCAGGAGGGAACGTACACTTTTGCTGATGGTAGAGAATATAAGGGTACTTTCCAGAATAATAAATTTTATTCAGGAACTTTCTCATTAGGCAATAGTGCAGCTACCAGAGGGTTTGCTTTTTTTACAGCAGATATAAATGGTGGCATAATATCGTCGGTTTCCTTTCAGCAGAATGATGGCATTCATTATAATGGACAAGTGAATGGGTATGCCGAGATAACTTATGCTGATGGAAATATTTATACTGGAAATGTAAAGAATGGTGTTAGAGACGGCAAGGGGACTTTTAAATGGATGTCCGGAACAACAGAACTCGCATCTTATAATGGTGAATGGAAACAGGGAATGATGCAAGGAGTTGGTACATATTACTATACAGCACAAGAATATCCGTATGTTCAGGGGAATTTTGAAGATGGAAAGCTCAATGGGGATGCTCAATATTATAAAGAAGCAGGTAAAAAATTTAAGACTAAGTGGCAGAATGGCATTTGCACCGCAAATGATGTTAAGTAAATCAGGAGGATAGCTATGGATAACTTTAAATTTCCACATATACACAAATCAATCGACGATTTCCTGAGTGATGAGGAAGGGAACATCCCCATGAATAAGGTACTGACTATTGGATCTATGATAATGATATTGGGGATATTGTTTGCCGAAGATGTTTTTTCAGCGCATAGCTCGCATCGATCCCATTCATCTCATTCCTCACATTCAAGTGGTGGAGGAGGGTATGGGCATAGTTCGCATGTTTCACATACGTCACACCAGTCCGGGGTAAGTGATGGAAATTATTCATCCAACGGTGCTGGTAGTAGTGCAGCAACGGCTCAGGCACACACGTCGCATAATAATGTTGCTCCAGATGCAGCGACTATGAGTAATATGCACACAATTATTCAAAGTGATAATGCCGATATCAGTATAATCAATAATGTAGTACAATCTCCGGAAGATGTACCTTCAACTACGGGTGGAATAAATAGATAAGTGATATAAGGATGGTGCCGTATGAATGCTCAATCAGTCAAGCTTCTCGATATATTGTCTGAATGCCAGCCAGAAAATGAAGAACTGGCAAAAATTAGCATGATGGCTGTCATAGAACAGATGCCGGAATATCAGGAGTTAGCTCATAGAAAGGATTTTAAAAAGGAATTTGATCAATTTCTTACTAAAGAAAAGCTTGAATCCTTTACCATAGATCAATTGAAAAACATACAGATGGCAATACCATCAATACCAGATTGTTTAGATAATATAATGTATTCACTAAAAAATGGAAACTGTCCTCTTCTCAAATTGACAGATCGACCAGATTTTATGAACAAGGCATCATTGGATGTGCTTAGTGCAAAACTCGAAGACGGTTCGGGAAAGAATTATACGAATATATCTCCTGATGAGTTTATGAAAATATTCGATGATACGACCGTAAAAAGTTTGCAGAAATATTTTGATGCAATGCCCCATCACTGTGCGGACTATGGCATTGCCTTACAGAAATTATTTGGAGAAACTAAATACTGTATCAGTGAAGCAGAATTAAAAGAACTTGATCGGGAATATTCGGATAAGGTGGATGACCTTAACCGAATTATCGGGGCAGGTAAGTTCATCAGATTTAAGCAGCGTGTTATTAAAGCTTTTCTGGGACTATTCTTTATAGCGTTTCCTGCAATTATAGCAAGTGCTACTGGATGTTTAGATACGGACATGGAGTATATGACAATGCTCATTATGTTTATAGCAGTTCTGGTTTATTGGGTCAAGGGGTGATAAAGATGGCTGATGAAAGAACGAAAGCTGAATATCTGGTATCACTCCAGGAAAAGGCAAAAAAAATAGGGGATATCCGGTTGCATGGCACGAAACGATTGATAATAAACGGCGTAAAGTTGCTGGTAGTTTTTGTAATCGTGACTGGTATAGGAACCGTTATTTCATCAATGCAAGAAAATGATGCAGCTAAAGCATTTCAAAATAATGGCGAACTTTCATTTGAATTCCTCTATCATGATGGGATTTTTAGCCAATGGAATGCGGAATCTATAGGTAATGACATAAATACCTTACTCACTGGTGGGAAGATATTAGTGCGTGATGGTGTCCGTGTTACGGGGGCAACGGTTGTGAAACCAGATGATGGATTTTTAATAATACAGAATGCCTCTTATCTCAATAAAATCGGAGATTTTATTATATATAGAGATGATAAAGACCGCCATATATACATGGTCAATTTAGTAACGAGACAAAAGACAGTTTTATATGCAGGAAATAGTGGGGAAGTATTGTGTACTAAGGATAACATTTACTTTATTGACTATGATTGTAATTCGAATATTATGAAGTTGTCCCTGGATGGCAATGCTCCTAAGAAAGTCATGGTTAATAAAATTGTAACATCATTTGCTGTCTGTGGGGATACAATTATCTATATCGATTCAAAACAAGATTTGTGTAGTCAGAAAATAAATGGCCAATCTCACAAGACTTTAATGTCAAATGTAGAACGATTCTATATAAACGGGAACATAATTGCAGAATCCAAGAATAAAGTAGTCAGCTTCAGGCCCAATGGAAATAAGGCACAGATGCTTTATGAAGACTCTGATAAGGAAATGCAACTGGCAGGTATTATAGGAAATCATTTATTTATTGAATCGAAGGGGGCTTTCTTGGTTGTAAATGGTGGCAAACCAACGACTCTGAATATTCCACAGGGAAGAATGTATGGATCTATAGTCAAAGACGGTGTAAATAATTACTATGGAATATGCTATGAGAATAATGATGATAACAAGCTAATTTTACGGCTCGTTAAGATAGAAGGTGTTCAGTAATGTCTAAGAAAGATTCAACTGTTACGCAAATAAATCCACTTGCTCAGAGTAACAAAGTGAGCAATCAAACTGTGGTTAATCCATCTGTTGCTGGGGAGAATTCAGTAACTCAAATCAATACCGATGCGTTGCAGGAGACACAAATAAATAGCTCTTTGCAGGACTATAGTGGCGAACTTACCTCGGTCAATCCATTACTCATAAATCATGGAGTGACAGTGCCTATAGGAACTGAATTATGCGGTAAATACAGGGTATCTAAGCTGCTTTCAACCGGCACAGGTGAAGCAGTGCTATATATATGCTCATATCAAGATAAAAATTATGTAGCTAAAATATATAAACGTGCTGCAGCAATCAAACCTGATATAATAGAGGCTTTAAAGAAACTGGACTCCCCTAATATTGCTAGATTGTATGATTCAGGTATATGGCAGGGGATGCCTTTTGAGATTATACCTTATTATCCAAACGGGAGCCTTCAAGGGAAAACATATTCATTTGAAGAATTACGTGATAATATTATACCGAATCTGAATGAAGGATTAAGGGTATTGCATAAATCAGGGATTATACATAAGGATTTGAAGCCATCTAATATCATGCTCTGTAATGATGCGAAGACGGTTGCTATAATCGATTTTGGCATAAGTTCAATAAGGGACAACGGGCAAACCGTACTACAGACCCAAACCGGCATGACACCAGATTATTCGGCCCCAGAAACTTTTAGAAGTCTGTTCTTAGAAGAGTCGGATTATTATTCATTGGGAATTACGATATATGAACTGTTTTGTGGCCACGTTCCGTACCAGGGGGTTGATAAAGATACGTTGGAAAAATATGTAGCTATTCAGCGAATACCAATTCCCAAAGATTTTCCTGAGAAACTACAACAACTTATTTTAGGATTAACATACAATGATATAACGAATCGCAAGGATAAACGTAATCCGAACCGCAGGTGGACATATGACGAAGTCAGACGCTGGTGTAAGGGCGAAGAGGTTCTAGTTCCAGGAGCAGGAAGCAATGGGGTTGATCCGCAAGTAGCTTCCATAAATAATTTATCACCAATACCTTCTATTACATTCATGTATCATAAGTATAAAGATCTTTATAGTTTAGTTAATGCACTGTCTCGTGATTGGAAAAATGGTAAGAAAAGATTATATCGCTCTACATTATCTGACTACTTTCGCCAGTTCGATCAAGATTTGGCTAATATGTGTCTTGATGCAGAGGAGATTGTCAATGCTCACCCAGACAGAGAAGATGTAGAATATTTTAAAACCTTGTATCGTTTATATCCCACCTTGCAATGTTTTTCATGGGGTGCATACTATTATAATGATATGCATAGCGTGGGACAGACTATCTTAAAAAGCGTAAGTATGCAGGATAAAGATACGGTGAAAATTATTCGAGAAATGGTGAAGAATAAACTTTTCTCTGTTCGTGAGAGTGTGGTTCATCACGACAATCAAGATATCATAAGACAGATAAGTGCTATAGAAGATCGGCACAATACAGCGTTGCGTAATAAAGATAATCGTATAGCAGATTCACAGCTATACTTGCTTGGATATTACTATAGTGGTCAGCACGATTTAGTCACAGCATTTGGCAGATTTACTGATATTAAATCACTTACATCGTTTCTGCTCTCAAAGATTGAAGCAAATGTTGATATCGACAAATATGCAGATGAACTGATGATATATGTAGATGATGGAACAGACAACCCTATAGATAATGAAATCCCTAATGCACAGTTTTATGCTTGGCTAATAGTACAGGGCAAAGGAACTGTTGTAAAGTAATGAACTCGGAGGAATTACTATGAGTGGACCTAAGATTAGTGTGTATAATTTAACAGATGTAGTTATGGCTAATATTATAGAAGACATTCGCCGTCAGGAGAAAATTGCTGTACGTCGTGTGCAGTTGCTCCAAACGGAAAAAGAATATAAAGAAAAACTGAAAGTATGCGGCAAAAAGATGAAATTGCTAAAACAATCTGTCGATGAAAGCCGGGAATGGGTAACTAGTGATAAACTTCAAGGAAACTTACAAAAATTAGAAATATTATTCAGTAATATCGAACATACACTTGATGGTTTGCTGGATATATCCGGTAATGATGTAATTGAATCTAGATTAAATAAGGCTGCTACGGCAATGGAAGAACTAAATTATCAACTAGACGTAGCTGGAACCCAAGAAGCCAAATTGCAGGATAGGCTGAAAAAGACTCTTGACGATAAGATTATTGAACTTTTTAATAAGAAAGCTACGGATTTACATTCGCTAACTAATAAAGATGTATTGAAGCAAGACGAGACCTCTCCGTTCACAAAAAAATGTCTTCAAGAACTACTGAATTTAAGGAATAATCCTTATTTGCCAATGACTTATCAGAAAGAAGTTGCTAAGGCACTAAAGCGTATGAAGGAAGCTGATAAGTTGCATCAACTAAAGGTATTCTGCGAAATCGAACTGCCTGATACGCTGAACAAATGTCAAAATTTTCTGTCTCTATGGCAAGAGATAGGTAATGAATATCAGCAATTGATAACTCGCTATGAAGCACTTTGTGATATGAATAAAGAGACAGAAAGAACTACATTTGTATTGAGCAAGGAAGCAATTATAAAGCTTAAGGCTTTAGTTGCTGTAGAAGAACAGAAAGCTGAGGAGCAAGCCCAAAAGGTTTATATACAGCAGGCGTTAGGCGAAGTTATGGAAGATATGGGTTATTCGATATTAGGCCGGCGAGATGTGATGAAGCGCAATGGCAAACATTTCAAGAATGAACTATATCAATACAGCGATGATACGGCCATCAATGTTACGTATGACGATTGTGGTCAAATCGCTGTAGAACTTGGCAAGACATCCGGTGATGATAGAATACCTACAGACGCTGAATGTAACTACTTAGAAACTCAGATGATTGCTTTTTGTAACCATTTCAAGGAGGTAGAGCAAAGGTTAGCAGACAAAGGGGTTGTAGTAGATCGTAGAATTGCATTAGCGCCATCATCTGCAGACTATGCTCAGATAATTAATGTCAATGATTATGAATTAATTCAGAAGCCTCAAAAGAACGAATCTAAAGTCAGGCAGAAAGCTATTAAGTCACAGATTATGAGGTATAATGACTCTGGCAGGTGAATTTCATGCGATATAAAATATGTCCCAACTGTAAGAAAAAGAATTTACCAAGTTCCGTGGAATGTGATAATTGCGGATACGATCTTATGGGGATTTCAGCCGTAGATCTTGAAGAAGAACAACGCAAGGTCCTTGAACAGAAGGAAAAACAGACGGCTAGGAAAAACTCGACTGAGTTATGCGGTGAGCAATCTACAGATTCTGATAGTAAATTTATATCTGAGCTCATCCGTGTTTGTCCATCATGCGGTAAAATAAATCCGCCACAGGCTAGAAAATGCCAGAAATGCCACGAGGATATATCAGATATATTGCCGAGTCCGCAAAAAAATGATAGAAAACGCCATTACTGCTTTGAACAACTTGGCACTGATTACATATACACAATACCTTGTGGAACGCTGATAATTGGCAGAGAAAATGAAATGAGTGATGCACTCAGAAATAAGTCGTATGTTAGCCGTGTACATGCTAAACTTACGGTTGATGATGGTAAACTGTATATAGAGAATTTGAGTACCACGAATTATACATATGTCAATAATAAGCGTATTCCAGAAGGCCGTGTAGAATTGAAACCCGGAGATGAAGTGGGATTGGGTGGTGCTTTAATAAATGGGAAACGTCAGAATAATGCTGCGTATTTTCTAGTGGGGTTATTGCCATGAATGTCGCAAGAATATTATACCCAGTAAAGGTGCTTGGCCCTGGCAATCGTATCGGTATATGGATAGCAGGGTGTCCCCGACGATGTGTTGGATGTAGCAACCCGGAGCTTTGGGAAACTCAACCTAAGTATGAAGTGACCGTCTTTAGGATAATGCAGATACTAATACCTTTACTGAAACGGCGCGAAACTGATGGAGTCGTAATCACGGGAGGTGATCCGTTCTTTGATTCACGAGAACTTTATCATTTCTTGCTATCTCTTGAACCGTATACTAAGGATGTTCTGGTATATACTGGGTATACGATGGAAGAGATACAATATGGGGATGCTTGTATGAAGTCATGTCTTGACCACATAGGTGTTCTTATTGACGGTCCTTATCAAGAACAACTTAATGATGGATGCCGAATGCGTGGCTCATCTAACCAACATATTTATTATTTAAGACCAGAGTTGAAGCAACGTTATGAAGTATATATGACATCGGGCCCTAACAGAATACAGAATTTTACAGTTGCAGATGGTATAGTTTCAGTAGGAATACATTCACGTGGATTTAATAAGAAGTTGATATCTGAAGCAAGGAAAAGAGGCGTCATATTAGGTGAGCAATGAAAAGCAATTCATACCTAAATGGCACAGAGAACTTGATTTGTTTTCAAATATTAAGCCTGTGCTGATACTTGATGGTAATGTGCTGGATGTATATCAGTATCCGGTAGAGGGAACTATTTCAAAAGGCTCTATTATACGTCTGACAGATTATCTATATTACTTTTTTAAGGATGCGGGCTATAAGGATATAATCTTCTATGATAGTCTTCAGGGATTTTATAATAATTGCGAAACCGAAATGGTTCAGCGATTTGCCAATCTTGTGAATCAAAAAGAATATGATGGGACCATAAAAGCGGGGTTCAAGGGAGACAGTGATAGTGGTGCTGTAAAAATAATTCAAAAGGCACTTAATCAGAATCAAGAGGCTACCGTGGTTGTATTGAGTATGGCTTCGCGATATATATCTTCACCTGATCAACTTAATCAGGATGAAGTTGATGCATTCACAGGGCTAGTAAAAGCATCTTTATCTGCTAAAGATGTGATGGATGCGGAAACGCATGATATTCGTAAGAACTTGCTCATAATAATAGTTAACAAACTGAATGATATCCCGGCCTGGTTTTATTTACAGAATCCGAACATAAGAAATATAACAATAGGTTTTCCATCTAAGGAAGAACGTGATAGTCTGGTATTAGGACAAAACTTTTCATCATTTTTTTATCGTGAGATATATCAAACGGATTTTCCTCAATATGATGAAAATCCTGATGAGTTGAAGAAAATCCAAGAGAAGTTTGTAGCTCTGACAGAAGGTATGAGTTTTACAGAGTTAAATGGCTTGCGAAAACTTTGTAAAAGAGAAAAACTGCATATCCATGAGATGTGTAATGTGATAGATCTTTTTAAATATGGCATACGTGATAATCCATGGCGTGAACTCAATCTCGACGATATAAAACATGCAAAGAAACGATTTGAGGAGCGTGTTAAGGGGCAGCCATATGCACAGATAAAAACGCTTGACATAATTAAACGGGCAATAACCGGATTGTCAGGGCTTCAAGGATCATCTCATGGACGTCCCAAAGGGGTTCTATTCTTTGCTGGGCCAACAGGTACTGGTAAGACCGAGACGGCAAAGACCTTGGCCGAGATACTGTTCGGCAGTGAGGATGCATGTATACGTTTTGATATGAGTGAGTACAGTCAGGGACATAGTGATCAGAAATTGCTAGGTGCGCCTCCAGGTTATGTTGGCTATGAGGCAGGAGGACAACTGACAAACGCAGTAAAGAATAAGCCGTTCTCTATTCTTTTGTTTGATGAAATTGAGAAGGCACATCCAACTATAATGGATAAGTTTTTACAGATACTTGAAGATGGACGTATGACTGATGGCCAAGGTCGAACTGTATATTTTTCAGAATGTATAATAATATTTACCAGTAATCTTGGTATATATACACGTGATCAAATGGGGCAAAGACACGCCAATGTTTCAAGGAATATGGCATATCCAGAAGTGTCAAAGCGCATACGCGAAGCCATAGAAAATTATTTTAAACTAGAAATCGGACGTCCAGAAATACTGAACCGCATAGGTGAAAATATAGTGGTGTTTGATTTCATAAGGCCTGATGTTGCTAAACTAATATTGGACTCACAGATAAAGAAAATCATTAAAACCATGCATTCTGACAATCACATTAACCTCTTTATTTCTGATAAGGTTCATGATGCATTACTAAAATCGGCGCTAGCTAATCTTGATAATGGTGGACGTGGGATTGGCAATATTGTGGAAAGTCAGCTTATAAATCCGCTAGCACGTTTTCTATTTGATAACGACGCTTATGAGAATACAACCGTATCTATAGATGAAATTGACGGAACCACTGCGCCTGTATCTCTTAAAGGAACTATAATAAGAAATGGAGGTGCTACCTGATGCAAGTGTATTGGAGTACTATAAAAGGAACAGATAAAGCTGAAAGCGAGGATCGTGTTCTAGTGGGGCAGAGGATAAGCTTCGAAGAAACTTCACAGGCAGTAATTGATCATGGCTTTGTGGCAGTAGCGGATGGAGTTGGTGGTAACTACGGTGGAGCAGATGCTGCATCATTTGTTTGCCAATCTGCATCGACTATAGACCAACCGTCGAAGATTTTATTTCAACGTATAAACCACCTCTTGATAGAAAAGAGTTCAAGTAATTATGCTTGCAATATGGCTACTACTTTCTCAGGCATATATATGGTACCAGGTAAAGCAGATTTAGTTGTATTCCATGTGGGGAATACTCGAATATACGCAATACAAGCAGAAAAATATCTGCGACAAATAACCGAAGACGATACAGTCGTACAATGCTTGATTAAGACTGGCAAGCTGACAGAAAGGGAAGCTGAAAATTATTCAGCTCGAAATAAGATTACAGCTTGTTTCGGAGGCGGTAAAGAGACACTTTTACAAATGGACGAAATTCACTTGAGGGATAAAGTGCCGAAACAGCTCCTGTTAACAAGCGATGGTATTCATGAGTATCTGAGTATTGATGAGATGGAGAATATTCTATCATGTGTTGACGATGATAAAATAAAGTTAGTAAAGGCAATGGTAGAACAAGCAATAGTCAATGGTTCGCAGGATGATTGTACAGCCATTTTTGTTGATTTGGGTATATAAACGATAGAGGAGTGATTGATATGGCTTGGAGATTCCGTAGGAGTGTACAGATATTACCTGGAGTAAAAATTAATTTCAACCGCAAAAGCACTAGCCTCACTATAGGTGGTCATGGTATACATAAAACATTCAGCTCGACAGGACGTACGACTACATCACTTGGAATACCTGGAACCGGACTGTATTATACGACTAGTACTGGAAGAAAGAATCGACAAGCCAGTAAGCAGACATATGTTGTACAACCTTCACATACAACTGTGCCAGCCACTCCTAGTATGCCAGCGGTAAATATTGAAGCAGTTAGAAATTCTATTGAAAGTATTTATCACATAGCGGATAAGCCCATCAATTGGAAAAAAATGTTAGTCTCAGATTCTCCAGATAACAAGTATTTTCATGACAGAGCAGAGCGCATACTAGAAGGTGATATTGATACATATTACGAGGTCATAAACGATGTTAATCCATTAGATGATTTAATCCAATATGGTAGTGATTTTGAATGTGGCACGGATGATCCACGTATGCTAGCTATACATTTTCATGTCAATAGTAGAAATGTACTTGGCGAAGCGCAAAAACTACCTAAAACTCAATATAATGATTTGTTACAGGATTATGTATGCGGTTGCTCTATTCGCATTGCTCGTGATATGTTTGCACTTCTGCCAATCAGGCATGTAATAGTTGACGCATGGGATTTAGGAGGAGATATTCTTTCCGTTGACTTCAAACGAAAGGAATTTGATAAGCTGGATTTTGCTAATTTGGACGCTTCTGATACTGTAAAGTCCTTTGAATATCGTATGAACTTTACACTTAAAGATGGATTTAAAAAAATCGAACCTCTTGATAACATAGGGTAATGACTTCTTACCGAACTTTGGCACTGTCGCATCAGCAACACTGAGAAAGATAAGGAAGGCTCTATCTTCATTGTCAATGAGAATAGAGCCTTTCTTTTGTCCGGCAATTCCCTTATACTATGGATATAGTGTAAGGGAATTTTTTTGTCTACGTTTGGAAAGGGGGAGCGGCTATGCAAGGCCTGCCTATTGGTATTGACGATTTTGCCAAAGTCCGTGAGGGAAATTATTATTTTGTCGATAAGACCCTGGCTATACGGGATTTCCTCGATAATCATGGGGAAGTGCTGCTGCTGACGCGGCCGCGCCGTTTTGGCAAGACGTTGTTCTTGTCCATGTTCTATTATTTTTTTGCTGCTGACCGGGAACAGGATTACCGGAAACTCTTTCGCGGCCTGGCTATTGAACGGGCTGGCGAACGGTATATGGCGGAGCAGGGGAAGCGGCCTGTCCTTTTCCTGTCTTTGAAGGATGTCAGGCACCGGACTTGGCCGGATATGGTGGAAAAATTCCGCTTTCTTCTCAGTGATTTATATGACCAATACGCGTATCTCATGGAAGTCCCTGGCTTTTCACGAGCTGAACGGCGGTATTTTCAGCGCATCCATGACGGGTTGGCATCGCCTGTCGAAATGGAAGAGGCCCTGCGCCGCTTGATGGACATGATGAAGCGTTATCATCAGCAACCGGTAGTCCTCTTGCTGGATGAGTACGATATCCCGGTCCAGCAGGCCTGGGAGCACGGTTTTTATGATGAATGCATGGCTTTCATGCGGAATTTCCTCAGCCCTGCCCTGAAGACGAATCCGTCTTTGGATTTTGCCGTATTGACAGGCGTTCTGCGGATTGCCAAAGAAAGTATTTTCAGTGGCCTGAATAATCTGGAAGTCAGCAGTGTCATCAATGGGACTTATGCCGATTGGATCGGTTTCACGCCAGAAGAAGTACGGGTCCTGGCCCGTGCGCAGCAGCAGGACAAGGCCCTGCCCGTCCTGCGTGACTGGTATGATGGCTATTGTTTTGGCAGCCAGGAAATCTACAATCCCTGGTCGGTCTTGTGCTTTTTCAAGGAACAAGGCCAGCCGCAGCCTTATTGGGGCCATACGTCAGGCAATGTCCTGCTGGGAGAATTGTTGAAACAGACTGATTCGGTCCAGGAAGACAACCTGCTGCGCCTTATCCAGGGAGAGACTGTGACGGCCGTCCTCACAGAGAATACGATTTATCCGGAGGTTACCGATAATCCCGATGCGTTATATACGATTCTCGTGCTGGCAGGGTATTTGAAAATCGTATCCCGCCGGCTGGTCATCGATACGTGGGTGTACGTGCTGGCCATTCCCAATCGGGAAGTCCGCAGCATTTACCGCAATGAAATCCTGAGCCGCTTGAGCCCTGGGCGGACGACGTCGTATCTGATGACGACCATGGAAAACCTCATGGCAGGGAACGGGACCGCCTTTGCCAAAGGCTTGCAGGATATCCTGATGAAAGTGGCCAGTGTGTATGATACGGCCAACCGGGAGGCGTTCTATCATGGCCTGTTGTTGGGGATGACGACGCTGCTGGTCCCGGAATATGAAGTAAAGTCGAATCGGGAAAGCGGGTTGGGACGTTATGACCTGGCGATTTATCCCACGCACAGTGGACAGTGTGGCGCCATTTTGGAATTCAAAGCGGCAGGTTCTTCGGATGAACTGCTGAAAAAGGCGCAGGACGCCCGCCGTCAGATCGATGAAAAGGGCTATGAAACCGATTTCAAGGACCAGGGCATTACGAAAGTCCTGAAATACGGTATCGCTTTTTGCGGAAAACAGGTTGTCCTGGTATAAAAGCGTAAAGTCATAGGAACTTGGCTAAGAAGCGGGTTGCTATGGCTTTTTTTATGTCCTGGCGCTTTTGCGGCGATGAGAAGATGTCCTGGGCCGTCTGGACCAGGGCTTTAACGGCCTTGCTGGCGTGGATGGGGTAGAGCATGCCGTAAGATTGGGTCAGGTCCCAGTCGAGGGGGACTGTCTTCAGCGTCGGGTGGATGTCGGCCCAGATGGATGGCGTAATGAGTATCCAGGAATTCATGGCGCAGCACTGGGTGAAGACGTCGATGTCGTAGTATTCCCGCTTGATGAGGGTCAGGTCCGGAATGGTCTGGAGATGCCGGGCGGCGTCATCAAAGGCCTGGGAGAGTCCTTCCTGGACGGTTACGACAGTCTGGCCGGATAAGTCGGACAGGCGGAGGTGGTCTTTATGGATGAAAGGATGGTTCGGCGGAATGGCTGCACAAATCGGGGACCGCGTGAATTCCAGGTAGCGGCAGCGGCCGTCGTACAAGCCGTTGAGGTAAATCCCTTCCTGGATGTCGAATTCAGAATTGAAGTCTGCCAGCGGTGCGTGCAGCATTTCGGGGACGCTTTTTTGCGGGACCAGTTCGATGTGCATGCCCGGGTGGTTTTCGATGAAGTGGCTCCAAATAGTAGGCAGGAAGCGGCATTTCGTCAGCAGCGACGTGCCGATGCGGATGACGTCCTGGTCGCGGCTGGCGATGGCCCGGGCCCGCTTGATAGCCGTATCGGACTGGCGTATCAGGGCCAGGGCATCTTCGTAGAGCGACTTGCCGGCCGGTGTCAGGGTGACGCCGCGATGGCTGCGGTTGAACAAAGTGATGCCCAGGTGCTGTTCCAGTAACGTGACCTGCTGGATCAGCGAGGTCGGCGTGATGTAGCATTTCTTGGCAGCTTTAGAAAAACTATGACACTGGGCTGCCAGGATAAAGGCGTCGAGTTGTTTGTTATACATGGGAATCCCTCCTCTGAGTATTAGGCTATTACCTTATACTTAGTATACCTTTTTGAACTTCTATGGCAAGTCCTTTATGACTATAATAAAAGTAAAGATACGCTGGCAGCAACAAAGGAGGGGAGCCTATGAAAATTTTAGTCGTAGCTTCAGAAGCCATGCCATTTATACGGACCGGCGGCCTGGCGGACTCTGTAGGGGCCCTGACCAGGGCGCTGGCTGCTACCGGTGCCGATGTCCGTTTGGTCATTCCCAGGTACAGCGGCATCGACAAGGCGATGACCCGGGACATGAAGATGGTAGCTACAGGCATCGTCAACTTAGCCTGGCGCCAGCTCTATTATGGCGTCAAAAAAGTCCGCCACCATGGGGTGACTACGTATTTCATCGACAACGAATGGTATTTCAAGCGGGATCAGCTCTACGGCTACCAGGACGATGCCGAACGCTTCGCCTATTTTTGCCGGGCTGTCCTGGCCATGCTGCCGGAAATCGGCTTCCATCCGGACATCATCCACTGCCATGACTGGCATACGGGGCTGGTCGGTACCTTTTTGAAGGAAGATTTCAGGAGCGACCGTTTTTATAAAGGCATCAAAGTCATCTATACCATCCACAGCTTTCAGTATCAGGGCAGCTATCCGCCGTCAGTCCTGCGCGATGTCCTCGGCCTGCCGCAGAATCTCTTTTCCATGGGCAATGTAGCCTATGAAGGGCGCGTCAATTACATGAAGGCCGGCATTGTCTATGCCGACGCCGTGACGACGGTCCATTCGGAATATGACGGCTGCGAAGCGGAACTGGCGGCAGAGCCGGGACCGGGCCTGGACCGCTATCTCTGGACGCAGGACCTTTCGGTGACGGGCATCATCAACGGCATCGACGACGACACGTATAATCCCTTGACGGATACGTATATCCATTGGCATTATACCGATACCGACGCCTGGGCTGGCAAGCAGAAGAACAAAGAGGCCTTGCGCAACCGTATTGGATTGAAACGGCAGCGGCGCGTCCCCCTCATGGCTCTCATGGCGCCTTTCCTCGATGAGGAAGGGGCCCGGCTGGCCGTACAGGTCCTGGAGACATTACCTTTCGAGGACCTCCAGCTGGTCATCATCGGGACGCAGGACTGCCGGTGGGAAGCCTCGTTTTGCGATATTGCGGCGGCCCATCCCACGCAGGTCGTCGTCCATCCCCTGTTTCCCCAGTCCCTGATCCATGAACTCTACGCAGCCGCTGATTTGTTCCTCCTGCCATCCCGTCATGAGTCTTATGAATTGAGCCAGCTCATCGCCCTGCGGTACGGCGCCATTCCCATCGTCTATGGCGAGGACCCGCTGAAAACCCACATCCAGCCGTTCGACAAGTACCGGAAAGAGGGCAACGGCCTGGTGTTCTATCACTTTACGGCCCGCGACTGCCGCTATACCATCCAGCGCGCCCAAAGTTATTACGAAGACGCTACGCTCTGGCAGCGCCTGGTCCATAACGCCATGACCAGCGACTACAGCTGGCGGAAGACGGCCCAGGCCTACGTATCGGTTTACAAACAGCTTTTATCGCCATAAATTCCTCATCCCTAATCCTATATGTTGAAAGGGACCGCGTATGCATGTTTCATCATACGCGGTCCCTTTCGCTTTATAGTTTGCCGCATAGAGTTTATAGTTTGTAGAAATGGTCTTTGAATTTTTACCCATCCGCTAACCCCTAGCCACTAGCTGCTAACCACTTAAAATAGGCTGTCGCACGAAGGCTTCTACCATCATGCAAGGTCCCTTTTACTTTATAGTTTGTAGTACGGAGTTTGTAGTTTGCAGAGAAAATCTTTAAATTTAAA
>OLFS01000548.1_pt1 | contig 35249 bp, 29 predicted proteins | sample 1605491 | NCBI WGS metagenome assembly OLFS01 (sample SAMEA3888921, study PRJEB22519) | human gut metagenome | biome: human gut; feature: human-associated habitat; material: faeces | place: Denmark | collected 2011 | reverse complement strand
GTATATATAGTATAATATAAAGTAATGCTGTAAATAAAAATCCGGGAGACAGGAGGCTTGGAAAAATGAATACGTATGAAATTTCCATTCCTGTATTTGAGGGACCCATGGATCTCCTCATGTATCTCGTCAACAAGAACCGTATTGATATAAAGGATATTCCTATTCATTTTATTACAGAACAGTATCTGGATTATCTGAATCAGGCTGGTGAATTTAATCTTCCGCTGGGAAGTGAGTTCTTTGAAATGGCGGCCAACCTGCTGTATATAAAATCCAAGACTCTGCTGCCACAGAGGCGGCAGGACGAAGAGGAGACGGAAAATCCTAAGGCGGAACTGGAACGTTCTCTGGAAGAATTCCGGCTTATGAAGGAAATCAAGAGCCGCATCAGTACTCTTATGGCTGAGGAACAACCCTATAGAACCAGGGAACCGGCAGAATTAAAGCAGGAAACCTTTAACGGCAAGATTACACTGGCCAGACTGAATGCGGCCTTTCTTGCACTGTATGAAGAACTGGAACCGCCGCCTCAGCGCGTATTGGAAAAAGAGGAATACACACTGGATGAGGCGGTTCAGTCACTCCGGCAGGTACTTTCCACAAGGAAAAAAATGAGAGTCCATGTGTTCCTGGGGATGCAGCACACCAGACTCAGACTGGCTGTGTCGCTGGTAGCACTGCTGGAAATGATACGCGTAGGACGGGTACTTCTGGAGGATACGGAAACAGGACTATATATCAAGGAGATTGCATGAGAGGAATAGAAAGAACAGCGGCTGCACTGGAAGCATTTCTTTTTATTAAAGGAAATCCGGTGTCCATGAAGGAAATGGAAGAAGCACTTCATGAAAATGAAGCGGCTGTGCGGGAAGCTTTGCACATACTGGCTGAAAAATACAGTAAACCCGATTCAGGGATAACCCTTCATGAATCGGGCGCTGGATGGGCACTGGCGACTAAAAAAGAATATGATGCATGGCTCACAGAGACGACCGGGGAGCAGGATAGATTATCCTCTGCTGCGCTGGAAACTCTGGCTGTAGTGGCGGCCAGAGAACCGGTTACCCGGTCAGAGATAGAAAGAATCCGTGGCGTGTCCGCAGGAAGAGTGCTGGTAGTGCTCATGAATAAGGGGCTTATCGAAGAACGTGGACGGATGAATATACCTGGACGACCCATATTATATGGAACCACCAGATTGTTTTTAAAATGTACCGGACTTTCCGATGTCAATGAATTAAGAAAGCAATGGAAGTCCTTACCTCAGGAAGGAGTATTATTTTGAAAGAAAGACTGCAGAAAATCATCAGTCATGCGGGTATCTGCTCCCGGAGAAAGGCAGAAGAACTGATAAAAGGCGGAAAGGTCACAGTGAACGGGGTACGTGTTACCGAACTGGGCAGTGAAGCGGATGTAAGAAAAGATAAGATTGTCGTGCTGGGAGAACCGATTCGACCGGAACGCCTTCGTTATTTTCTGCTCAATAAACCGGATCGTGTCATTACCAGCGTATCGGATCCACAGGGAAGACGTACAGTGATGCAGTATTTTCCTTCTGTGCAGGAACGGATTTTCCCAGTAGGACGTCTGGATTACCATTCGGAAGGGCTGCTTATCATGACAAATGATGGGGAACTGGATAATATCCTTACCCATCCAAGCCATCAGGTTCAGAAAGTGTATGATGTCACGGTGCGCGGAAAGTTTTCTGATGCCCTGGCAGCTAAGATGAGCAAAGGGGTAAAACTGAAAGATGGAACCAGAACGGCCTCTTGTGAGGTGGAGGTCCTTTCATATGAAAAGGATAGAAACCGTACTCACATCCGCATGACACTTCATGAAGGGAAAAACAGGGAAATCCGCCGCATGATGGAAGCATTCCATTATCCGGTGTTTAAATTGGAACGGATTCAATATAGTTTCCTGACATTGGACGGAGTGGCAAGGGGAGAATCCCGCCGTCTTACCCATGAGGAGGTAAAGAAGCTCTATGAACTCCACGGCTAAAACCATTGCTGTTGTCGGAGGCGGTGTTGCCGGCCTTCTGGCTTCCATTACGGCGGCATCCCGGGGAGCCCATGTCATCCTCTTTGAAAAGATGGATCGGGTGGGTCTGAAGATGGGGATTACCGGAAAGGGCAGGTGCAACCTGACCAACGCTCGGCCGATTGATGAATTTATCGGCATGACACCTGGAAACGGCAAGTTCCTTTACAGCGTATACAGCCGGTTTGACAACGAAAAATTACTGGATCTGTTTCACACCTGGGGACTCAAAACCGTAGTGCAGCGTGGGGGAAGGGTGTTCCCCGCCAGTGAGGATGCGCAGGAAGTCCGCCATCTGTTTATGAGAAAGCTGAAGGAATACCGGGTGGATGTACATCTGAAAGAACCGGTACAGCACATACTCTCCCGGGATGAAGCGGTCTGTGCGGTAGTGACAGAACGGAATACCTACGCGGTGGATGCGGTTATTCTGTGTACCGGGGGTAAATCGTATCCCCGTACGGGATCTACCGGAGATGGATATACCCTGGCGCGTGAACTGGGACACAAGGTCACAACCCTGCGGCCGGTACTCATTCCTTTTGTTACGGAAGAATCCTGGTGCCGTGAACTTCAGGGACTTTCTCTGCGCAATGTCAATCTGTCAGTATCCGCCGGAGGACGACGCAAGGCGGAAGCCATGGGGGAAATGATGTTTACCCATTTCGGTATTACAGGACCTATAGTGCTTTCTCTGAGCGACAGCGTTTCCCTGTGGCTCTCCCGGGGGTATGCCGTGACAGCGGAACTGGATATGAAACCGGCGCTGGATCAGGAAAAACTGGATCGCCGGGTTCTTCGTGATTTGGAAAAGTATCATCTTAAGCAGATGGCCGGCGCATTGCAGGATTTACTTCCTCACCGTATGGTGGATGTCGTCCTGTCTCTGGCGGGCATCCCCAGAGATCTGCCGGTGGCTGAACTGACTAAAGGGCAGCGGCAGAGTCTGGTATATACGTTAAAACATATGAAACTTACCATTTCCGGGACACGTCCTATCGAAGAGGCCATTGTCACCGGAGGCGGTATATCGGTGAAGGAAATCAACTCCAGCACTATGGAATCTAAAATATGCAGGAATCTTTATTTTGCCGGAGAAGTGATGGACATACATGCGTTTACCGGCGGATATAATCTGCAGGCGGCATTCTCTACCGGATATACAGCCGCAGTTTCAGCAACAGGGGGAGATAAGGAATGAAAAAACTGGTAATAGCGATTGATGGGCCGGCCGGCGCTGGCAAGAGCAGCGTTTCCAAATTGTTGGCTAAGGCATTAGGGTATACCTATCTGGATACCGGAGCTATGTATCGCGCGGTAACCTATGAAGCCATGAAAAAAAGACTCACCGACAAGGGGGAGATTGCACACATGGCGGAAGGGCTCAATATGGAAGTGGCCCCTGGTGAAGGAAGTATGCATGTGCTGATTGATGGGGAGGACATCACCGCCTGCCTGCGTACGCCGGAAGTCTCAGCCAGAGTCTCTGAAATCGCAGCTATAGGCGGAGTCAGGACAGCTATGGTGACACTGCAGAGGAAGATTGCGTGCAAAGGCGGCATAATCCTCGATGGACGGGATATTGGTACAGTGGTCCTACCGGATGCGGATCTGAAGATTTTCCTGACCGCGTCGGTAAAGAAGAGGGCCGAACGACGTTTTGAAGAATTCCGCAGCAAATATCCGGATATAATGTTGGATGAAGTGGAAAAGGAAATTGAAACCAGAGACTGGAAAGACAGTCACCGGGAAGTATCACCACTCAGACCGGCGGAAGACGCGGTTCTGGTAGATAACAGTGAAATCACACTGGAAGAGACGGCACAGCTTCTTATGGGTATGGCTAAAAAGAAGGAAAACGGTAATGGGAAATAAAAAGAATACACACACGATTCTGTATCCGATCGTGCGCAGTGTGTTAAATGTCATTTTCTATAAGGGGTTCAAACTGCATGTGGAAGGGCAGGAGAATATACCGGCCACAGGTGCCATCATTGCGGCACCAAACCATAAGAGTGACTGGGATCCGCCACTGGTGGGAATCGCGTTTCCCAACCGGGTCATCCATTACATGGCAAAAGAGGAACTGTTTAAAAATCCTGTGTTCGCACGGATTTTAAGACTGTTCGGCACATTTCCTGTTAAGCGTGGTGCGATAGATACCAGCGCCATTATGCGCGCTGTGCGTGAACTGAAGCAGGGAAATATACTTGGAATCTTCCCGGAAGGCACAAGAATAAGGAAAGATGGGCTGGGCAGGTTCCATTCCGGGATGGCATCCATTGCCATGATGGCCGGAGTGGATATTCTGCCGATTGCCGTCCTGAATTCCAGGGAACTTCCACATACCACGGAACCTCCGGCTGTCCTTATCGGCCGGCCAATCCATGTAAAGAAACAGAAGCCGGACAAGGCCTTCATTGAGGCAATCAATCAGCAGGTGCGGGCAGCTATTGAACAGATGGCTGAGGAATATCGGAACCGGCAGAAAAACTGAAATTGATGAAAGGTTACTTAGTATATGGAAATAATTAAGGCCCGGGTCATGGGTTTTTGCTACGGCGTAAAAAGAGCTATAAAAATTGCGACGGCAGCAGCGGAAAAAAACGGAAGCGCGGTAACGCTGGGGCCTCTTATTCACAATCCGCAGGTGGTCAACCGGCTGGAAAAAGAAGGGGTTCATTCCGTAAAAAGCTTAAATAATGTAAAAAATAAAGAAATTGTAATTATTCGCTCGCATGGTGTGGGTCCTTCGTGTTATAATGACATTAAGTGCAAAAATCTGACACTGGAAGACGCCACATGTCCTTTTGTAAAGCGCAATCAGGAAATAGCGAGAGTGCTTTCTCATGAAGGGCATCAGATGATACTCATCGGCGAAAAGAACCACCCTGAATTAAAGAGTGTGGCAGCATGGGTTGAAGGAAAGCATCCTATCATCATAGAAGATATGAGTGATGTGGACGCGATGCCTCAGCTGGATGAAGCGCATATTGTAATTCAGACGACTTTCTCTATTGCATTGGCAGAACAGCTGATTGCCGCTATCTGCAGAAAAGTAAAAAAAGCAGAGGTGCACAGGACAATCTGTCAGGCAACTTCAGAAAGACAAAAGGCGGCTCAGGAGCTGGCGGGAAAAGTGGATGTGATGATTGTTATAGGCGGCCGCAACAGTGCCAATACAGGCAGACTTGCGGAAGTCTGCCGAGCAGCAGGCGCTGTGACACATCATATTGAAACCGCGAAGGAACTTCGCGCAGAGTGGTTTCATAGCCAGGATAAGGTTGGCATAACCGCCGGTGCATCGACACCGGACTGGATCATAGAGGAGGTATTTTTTATTATGGAAGACATGGGTAAAATGCTGGAGATGGAGGAACAGAACCTCGATTATAAGAAGGGCGACGTTATAAATGGTGAAGTTATCGAACTGTTCGATAACAAAGCTTACGTTTCCTTCGGCTATAAGACAGAAGCTGTTCTGCCGATTCATGAATACTCTTACCCGGAACCGGCATCCCTGAAGGACGTTCTGAAGGTTGGCGACCCAATTAAGGCTGTTATCGTAAATGCAGTCAGAGAAGACAACCCGATTTACATTTCCAAGATCAAGCTGGACAGACTGGCTGAATGGGATGACGTAGAAGCAGCATTTGAAAAGGGTGAACCGGTTGAATGCGAAGGTATTGAAGCTATTAAGGTTGGCCTTCTCGTTCAGATTAATTCTCTCCGCGGCTTTATTCCGTTGTCTCAGGGTGATTTGAGATTCGTTCATTCCCTCTCCAACCTGGTAGGGAAGAAGTTTATGGCTAAGATTCTTGAAGTTGATCGCGCTAAGAACCGTTTGGTTCTTTCCCGTAAGGCAGTACTGGAATCCCAGCGTGATGAAGAACTCAAGGTTATTGAAGAAGCTTACAATAACGGAGATACCCTGCAGGGAACAGTTAAGAAGATTATGCCGTACGGTGCTTTCGTAGGAATTAACGGAGTTGAAGGTCTGCTTCACATTTCCGATATTTCCTGGAAGAAGATTGGCAAGGTAGAAGACGTTCTCCAGCCAGGCCAGGTTATTGATGTGAAGATTAAGTCCTATGACCCGGAAAAGCAGAGAATTTCCTTCACTCATAAGGAATGCATTCCTAATCCATGGGAAACATCTATCCATGACCATGACGTTGACGATGTAGTTGACGCTAAGGTTGTTAAGATTCTTGAATTCGGTGCAATTGTTGAACTGGATGACGGCCTGACCGGACTGCTCCACATCAACGAAATGACCCGCGATCACAACAAGAAGCCAAGCGATATCGTCGCTGTAGGTGATGTGATCAAGGTTCGCATCATCGGAATTGATGAAGACCGTAGAAGAATCAGCTTCTCCCTCGTAGAAGCAGCTGACCATGATGCAGCAGAAGACGCTGAATAATCAACTGATTATATAGTGTCTGCCAGACATGGTTCTGGCAGCAGGTGAGTGTGTCTATTTACATCACGTGGATTGACAGCTCCTGCTACAGTTTAGAATGAAAAGAAGAATGCGGGAGTCATTGTGCAGTAATGGCGATGGCTGCCGCATGTCTTTTTTTGCAGGTAAAACAATAAGTTGGGATATGTGCAGACAGATTCTGTCTGCATTGTCCTTATAGAAAGGAAAATGAAATGAGCAAACCTTTTGTTGCCATAGTAGGGAGACCAAATGTTGGTAAGTCCACTCTGCTGAACGGGCTTGCACAGCGTCGTGTATCTATCGTAGAAGATATTCCAGGCGTTACCAGAGACCGCATTTACTGTAATGTGCGCTGGTTGGATAAGGAATTTACGATGATTGATACGGGCGGCATTGAATTCCGAAATAAGGCTGATCAGATTGTCGATGGCATCAGAGAACAGGCTGAACTGGCCATGGAAGAAGCAGACGTCATTCTGTTTGTAGTGGATGCAAGAGCTGGCATTACCAAAGATGATATGACTATTGCCAATATGCTCAGAAGAACCGGAAAGCCGGTAGTGGTAGCAGTCAATAAGGTGGACAGCGAAAACCTGGAAATGGAAGTTTATGAATTCTATTCCCTGGGGCTCGGTGATCCTGTTGGGATTTCTGCAGTTAACCATCTGGGATTTGGCGACCTGCTGGATAAGATTACGGAAGGTTTCCCGGACAATACCGGTGAAGAAGGGGAAGATATCATCCGTACGGCTATTATCGGCCGTCCTAATGTAGGCAAGTCTACACTGGTCAATTCCCTGTTGGGATATCAGCGTTCCCTGGTGGCCGATGAAATGGGAACTACCCGCGATGCGGTGGACTCCATCTGGCATTATAAGGGGAAGGATTTTATCCTGGTAGACACAGCGGGAATGCGCCGCAAAGGCAAAATTAATGAACCACTGGAAAAGTACAGTGTCATCCGTTCCATCAAGGCTATTGATAACTGCGATGTCGCTGTCCTTATCCTTGACGCTAAGGCAGGGGTTACAGAACAGGATAAGAAAATAGCAGGATACGTCCATGAAGCAGGCAAAGGTCTGATTATCATGGTTAATAAGTGGGATCTGATTGAAAAAGACAATCATACCATGAATGAATTCAATAAGCAGATTCGTGATGAACTTGTATTCGCTCAATATACACCTATCCTCTATGGTTCAGCTCTGACAAAACAGAGAATCAACCGACTGGGCGAAATGATTTTCTTCGTGGCAGAACAGCAGAGCATGCGTATTTCTACCTCGGTTCTCAACGACCTGCTTGAAGATGCCAAGATGATTAATCCGCCGCCGGCTCATGCAGGCCGTGTGGCTAAGATTTATTACATGACACAGGTAGGAATCAAACCGCCTACTTTTGTACTGTTCACAAATGATGCGACTTTGATTCACTTCTCTTATGTCCGGTTCATTGAAAACCGCCTGAGAGAATCTTTCGGATTTGAAGGTACGCCTATCCGTATTATCGTCCGCAGTAAAAAGGATGGTGAAGAGCTGTGATCGCTCTTTGCTGGATTGTACTGGCTTATCTGATTGGTGCCGTTCCAAGCGGATATATTATCGGAAAAGCGTTCTATGGCATTGATTTAAGGACGCGTGGAAGCGGAAATATAGGAGCGACGAACGCTTACAGGGAACTGGGGCCGAAAGCTGCTGCTGCAGTGTTTATCTGTGATTTCCTGAAAGGCGTCCTGGCCGTATGGATTGGCGGGAGCACTCCGCTGCTGGCACTGGCGTGTGCGACCGCAGCCATTGTGGGAAATGACTGGTCTGTATTTCTGCATTTTAAAAGCGGAAAGGGTGTGGCCTGTGGTGTAGGGGCATTTACCTTTATCTGCCCATGGGCAACCCTGTCAGCCTTTGTTGTGTGGCTGCTGGTCTTCCTCATGACCAGGATTGTATCTCTTGCCTCCATTGTAGCGGCACCCGTGGTGGTACTTGTTATTTACCTGGCCCATATGCCGATGGAATATGTGATATTCAGCGCACTGGCAGCGGCCATCATTATTGGTAAACATCATTCCAATATCCGCAGACTTCTCGCAGGAGAAGAAAAGAAAATTACTCGTGATAAATAAGAGGCTGCTTATGAAGATTTCTATGATTGGTGCAGGTGGATGGGGCATTGCCATGATTACCCACCTGGCACATTTACATAAGGATGTTACCCTCTACTGCAGAAACCCTGAAACTGCAGAAGTGCTTAGAAAGACCAGAGAAAGTAAGGACTATCTTCCGGGAGTGAAGATTCCGGAGCATGTGCGGATTACTGCTGATCTTAAGGAAGCAACGGAAAAGATGGACTGCCTGGTGCTGTGCACTCCTTCCAAAGCGGTAGAGCAGATGGTGGAAGCCATGGCGCCCTGGGTAAAAAAAGACGCGGTAGTCGTATGCGCTTCGAAGGGGCTGGCAGCTGGCACTGGCCGCTGTCTTTCCACTGTGATTTCAGAGAAGTTACAGGGAATAACGGATAATATTGTGGCCTTATCCGGGCCGAATCATGCCGAAGAAATAGGTAAGGGGCTCCCAGCCGCTACCGTAGTGGCATCAGAAAAGGAAAATGCGGCACGCTTTGTACAGGATATTTATATATCTCCCAAACTTCGGGTATACCGGAGTAACGATATACTGGGCGTTGAATATGGCGGAGCGTTGAAAAACATCATAGCCATTGCCTCAGGGGTTCAGGATGGTCTTGTCCTGGGAGATAACTGCAAAGCGGCATTAATCACCAGGGGACTGGCAGAAATTCAGCGGTTTGGTGTTGCTTTTGGCGCCAGGGCGGATACATTTTATGGCCTTTCCGGTGTAGGAGATCTGATAGTGACCTGTACCAGCAGCCACAGCAGAAATTACAATGCCGGGCTGAAACTGGCGGCAGGAATGACCAAGGAACAGATTACCGGCGGGACACGCATGGTGGTGGAAGGATTCCGGACGACGGAAATTGTCTATCCTATGGCGAAAAAATATGGTATTTCCATGCCGATTACAGAAGAAATCTACCGCCTCATGCATGGACAGCATACGGCGGTAGAAGCTCTGGAATGCCTGATGACCCGGGCTAAGAAATCAGAAGACGGAATAGACATGCAGTAATCCCGAATATTTTCAGGTAACCGCGCAGGGCCTATGCTATAATTAGATTATCGGGTAATTTTATATATTGGAGTCAGAATAATGCTTCGTATTATTGCGGGGAGTGCCCGTGGTACCGTGCTTGAAGCCCCCAGGGGAAGAAATACCAGACCTACATTGGGAAGTACAAGGGAAAGTATCTTTAATGTATTGGCTAATGTGGGTATAATAGATACCAGAGTTCTTGATATTTTTGCAGGAACCGGTGCGTTGGGACTGGAGGCGTTAAGCCGGGGTGCCGCAGAGGCAGTTTTCATTGATAAAGCTACCGGCTCAATTATCAGAAAAAACGCGAAGAAATGTCATGTAGAGGATAAAGTGAAAGTTCTTGGAGGCGACGTCATGCGTTCGCTGGCATCCCTGCAGGGACAGACTTTTGATTATCTGTTTATGGATCCGCCTTATGACAGAGGCTTCATAAACAAGGTGATACTTGCACTTTTTACATACCAGCTGGTAGATGAAAATTCAATGCTTATTGTTGAACACACAACAAAAGAGCCTATTGACTGGAATTCCGTGGCAGACAAATGCTCTGTGTGGAAAGAAAAGAAAAAAGGAGCGACGGTAGTATCTTATTTACTTTGTCGCCGGCAGGAGAATCTATGAAATTGGCAATTTATCCAGGCAGTTTTGACCCGGTTACCTATGGGCATTTAAATGTCATTGAACGAGGCGCACAGATTGTGGATCGCCTGATTGTAGCAGTGCTGGATAACCCGAGTAAACATTCCATGTTTACCATGGAAGAACGAGTGGACATGTTAAAACAGGTAACAAAGCACATTCCCAATGTGGAAGTGGATTGTTCACATGGTCTTCTGTATGAGTACGCAAAGCAGAAAAACTGTCAGCTGCTTATCCGGGGAATTCGTTTCTATACGGAATTTGAATCTGAGTTCCAGCGGGCACTGTTATTAAAGAAGTTGGATCCAAAACTGGAAACAATGTTCTTACCTACGGAAAGCGAGTATTCGTACCTGAGTTCCAGTGTGGTTAAGGAGATTGCTTCTTTTGGTGGCGATATCCGACAGATGGTTCCACCCTATGTCGAGAAAATGATTCAAAAGAGATTAAAGGTTCGATAAGCGAGGTATGCGTAATGGAAACAAGAAAATTATTGGAAGAACTTGAAAATGCCGTATTAAACGCTTCAGATGTACCATTCACTAATAAAAAGATGGTAGATAAGGAAGAAGTGGCCCGTATTATAGATGCAATTAATCAGTCATTGCCAAATGAACTGGAAAGCGCAAAGCGTATTGTGGCAGATAAGGAAAGGATCCTTCTGGATGCGGAAAAGAAAGCGGATGATACCATTGCTCAGGCAAAGGATTACATCGCCAGAATCACAGAAGAAAGCGAACTGGTAAAACAGGCGCGGGAAAGAGCAAACCAGATTCTGGATGCAGCCAACAAATCAGCGGATGAACTGCGCACCAGCTCCGTTACCTATGCTACCGATGTGCTGAAGTATGTTGAAACCAACATGGAAAACGTGCTGGACAGTCTCAAGAAAAACAGACAGAGTCTGATTGATTCTAATGCACAGCCGGCTTCTTACGACGATTCGCATGACGAACATTGATATACGTATGAAAAAGGAGGATATAAAGAAAATGGATTTTTCTTTTGTATCCTCTTTTTTTCTGGCCGGATGAGGCCTATCTTTCAGGCAGATTAGCCCGTATCCGGCAGTCAGGGATAATAAAATAATGGTGACAGGTAGGGGACCTGTCACCGAATGTATGAATCCAGGGGGGGAGGATTAATATGTTCTGGAAAACAGAAGATGGAGAAGTGGATAAGCGCTGTTTGTTTCTGGTACTCCTGCTTACAGGAGTCATAGTGGCAGGCGGGCTGTATATCTGCTCTCCTTTTTTTTGATAGAAGTGGGGAAGAGGTACCTGCGGAAGAAAGTATAAGTCTGGAATCGGAAAAGGAAGAGCCGGAACTGCTTGTGTACATTACCGGGGCAGTAAAGTATCCGGGGGTATACAAAGTCGCCGCGGGTAGTCATGTATATGATGTGATTCATGAGGCAGGCGATATATTGCCTTATGCCGATACTGCGTCCATTGATCTGACGGAGGAAGTGGTCAACCACATGCAGATTGTGGTGAAAACCGATCTGGCAGGGCAGGGAGCGCTGGCAGATGGTAAGGTCAATATCAATACGGCCACCGGTAAAGAACTGGAAACCCTGTCAGGTGTCGGAGAGGCAACCGCTTCAAAAATCATTACCTATCGGAAGGAACATGGACTGTTTACCTGTAAGGAAGATTTAAAAAAGGTTCCGGGGATAGGGGATGGAAAATTTAAGAAACTCGAAGACAGCATAACCTTATAATCAGGGAGAATAAAAGCAGGTACGAGATTCGTGTCCACGTCCCTTTAAATTTAAGTATTCCTGCTGGATTTTTCGGGAATATCGGTCTGAAAAGGAATCGGATGGATTCCCGGGCCATATTGGGATGGCAGCTTATACACATAAGGAAAAGACGACTTCTCGTCATCACGAAGTCGTCTTTTCCTTATGTGTATGGTTTTGTCTGAAGGAACATTCATACCTTTTTTATGCATGAATCCAGAGCTTAACTTTGGAGAAGGAGAGGTTCTGAGCCAGCAGGTTACATGCGGGAACCAGGAACAGGTAAACCGCTGTAAGAATGCAAAGCGAAGGAGCTCCAACCGTTACCAGGGGAACGGCATCAGCAATGGACCAGGGAATCATTGGTGCAGTGACCACCGCTGTATTTTCCAGGTCAGAGGCAAACTGGGATTCATCATCTTCCAGAGGGCCACAGATTTGGCTGGTCAGCATAATGGCCAGGGACTGATTGCAGGCAATGGTTCCTGCAAAGAGGGATACCAGAAGAATAGCGGCGAAAGGAGAAATCTTTTCACTGAGCAGGATAATGAGGTGCTGAATATTATCCAGGAATCCAGTACCGTCAAACATACCGGAAAAACTGGAAGAAATGCAGACAATGCCTATAACGTTGAACATGGAAATCAGTCCGCCGCCTCCCATGATCTGAGCCAGGTCGGCATTAGCCGGATGGAAACCGAAGAAAAGAAGCTGCGGAATGACTGAAACAGAGAAGCCCTGAACAAACACAGTGACCAGAATGCCGATGGCTGTGCTGATGGCCAGTGTAAGTTTAACGTTTACCCGGCACAGCGCGAAAATCAGTACGGCGATAACTGGGAGCATAGTGACCGGACTCATCACATAATTCTGAGCCAGAAGGGTGCGTGCTTCATTGGACACACCGGACGCGTGTACCTGAGTACCCAGAACCAGATAAATAATACAGGTCAGAATAAAAGGAATAGCCGCGGTCTTAAACATCCGCTTGATGTTATCCAGCTGATCGGTATGAGTTAGTGTGCTTACCAGAAGACAGCTGGTGGAAACCGGAGAGCAGCGGTCACCGAAATATACACCGGCCAGCATAGCGCCGCCGGTATAAAGAATCGGTACACCCATGCTGTTGGCCATGGTGATACAGATTACACCGATAGTGGCCGCGCTGCCAAAAGCGGTTCCGATGAGGAAGGAAACCAGACAGCAGAGCAGGAAGGTAACGATGATCATACTCTGAGGGGAGCACAGGGCGGAAGCTTCATACACAATATAGGCAATAGCTCCGCAGGAACGCCATACCGCGGTAAGCATGCCGATAAGCATAAAGGTAATCAGCACGGTCCGGACTACGGCAATACCATTCTTGCAATATAAAAGCATCTGCTTTACACTCTTGCCCTTGTGAAGTCCATATCCGAAGAACATGACCCAACCTGCAAACAGGGCAATGAACATGGAATGTCCGGATAAGACACAGGTGATAAGAATAGCAGCAAATGCGAGTAATAACAGGGGTTCCATACTTGTCTCCTTAATCAGCTATGACGAATTTAATTTCATAACCTATTATAGAAGTATCAATTACAGGATACAAACTGAAATAATGCGGTATAATATACAGAGAATTCACTGTAGGAGGAATTATGCATCTATTACCCATGTATTATTTCAAAGTGGTCGTCAAAAATAGAAGTATCAATAAGGCGGCCCAGGAACTTCATATTACCCAGCAGACGCTGAGCGCGCACATGAATTCAGTGGAAAAAGAACTGGGATGTGTCCTTTTTACACGGAGTCCACATTTTCAGCTGACCTATGAAGGGGAGAAATTTTATCAGTATGTTAAGGCCATTACCGGAACCTATGAATCCATGCAGAAGGAATTTCAGCTGCTGGCCAGAAACGAAAGCGGAGTCCTTCGCATAGGCATCGCCCATACGCGCAGTCACGCGCTGATACCGAGAGCAGCCAGGAAATTTATACCGGGGCATCCGTATATACGCCTGGATTTGCAGGAACTGTCCAATGACGGTCTTATCAGCGGGCTGCAGGAAGGGGAACTGGATCTGGCCATTGGGGATATTCCGCTGGATAGTCCGGACTACGCGGCGCAGGAACTGTTTAAGGATGAGATACTGCTGGTTGTTCCGGGAAACTATGCGGATGAGTCTTCCACCTATACGCAAGTCCTGAGCCGGGTGCCGTTGCTGGTTAACCACAGAGAGGACGTGCCTGGTCGTATTGCCAGCATGATTCTAAAGGAAAATGGAATCGTTCCTAAGATTGCGGCTTCTTCTGATAATACGGAAACGCTTCTGGATATGTGTGATATGGGGCTGGGAGCCTGTTTCTGTTCCGAGATGCTGTTCCGCTTCCACAAAGATACCAATCAGGAAGATAATGTGAAGGTCAGGATATTTCATACCGGAGTGACTTATTCCATTGTGGCGGCGTATCAGAAAACGGATGTCATGTCACATCTGATTAATTCATTTATTAAGGATTTAAAATAAATAAGGCCGGCTGTGGGGACAGCCGGCAGGGGGGATTATGGGGAATATTATGCGCTACGGGCTGCTGTGGGCAGCGACCGGCATAGCAGCTGGAATTCTTGCTTTTTCGGAATTTTCGCTGTCCTGGGGAATACTGGCGGTTTTGTATGGATTATGCTGGGGGATATTGCTGGCGGCCTGGCGTCTTAAACAGGTCACAGCGGTGGTTTGTATCTGTGCTGTGCTGACACTCCTGACCGGATATGCCCGCATGGGACTGGAACAGAGAGTATGGGAAAAGCAGGCTCATTGCCTTTCCGGGAGTGAAGGTACATACCAGGTAGTCCTGAAAGAAAAGCCTTCCTGCAGTGTATACAAATCCGGAGATATGCGGGGGCTGGCTGAACTGGAAAAAATTGCCTATCCGGATGGAGAGTCCAGGAATATCCATGGCAGTGTGTATATCTATTTTCCGGAAACACAGGGACCCGGTTTACTGCCTGGGGACAGATGGTATGTAAAGGGAGCGCTCAGACCGGTAAGGCTGTACAGAAATCCGGGAAAGATTAATCTGGCCGGCAGGTATCAGAGTAAGCGGCTTCTGGGAAAAATATATGTGGAAAATCCGGAGGAGATGAAGGCCGGCGGCGTATCCGGTAAATATGGCGTGCTCCGTCAGGCGGAAATATGGAAAGGAAGGCTGAGAGCGTGCTTTTACCGCGTCATGGATAAGGACCATGGTCCGATCATGGTGACGTTGCTGTTTGGCGGAAGTTACGATGAGCTGCCGGAAGGGGTTATCCAGTCTTTTTCGGATACAGGTATCGTACATATCCTGTCAGTTTCCGGGTCTCATATCTCGCTGGTCCTGTCGTTCCTTACCCTGGCCGGACGATGGGTGAGGCTTCCGGAAAGAATCATCATCCTTCTGTCCATTACCGGTGTGCTGGGGTATTCGGTTATGGCCGGATGGGTACCTCCGGTGATCCGGGCAGTTATTATGGGGATACTGTCTGCCGGTGGACTGCTCTTTAACCGGGATAAGGACGCGTTAAACCTCCTCGGCGCGGCGGTGCTGTGCATGCTGCTCTGGAACCCGCTTCTTCTTTATGATGTGAGCTTTCAGCTTTCGGCCGGTGCTTCTCTGGGAATACTCCTGTTTTACCGGCCCGCAGCGGGACGGCTTAAACGGATTTCCTGGCTTCCCCGGTTCATCGCAGAAGGCATCGCCCTGTCCGTTTCGGCGCAACTGATTACAATTCCGCTGGTCTTATATAATTTTCACCGGCTTCCATCGTATTTCATCCTGTCCAATCTTTGGGTGACCCCGTTTCTGGAATGGGCTATGCTGCTTGGGCTGGGAGCTGCCTTCAGCCTGTTTACCTGTCTTCCCCTGACCGGGATATGTCTGCAGGCGGCGGATTTCTTTGTGGGACTGGCGGTAAAAAGTAATTATATTATCGCCGGCCTGCCGGGAGCCTCATTCCCTGTAAGGGCCATGACCTGGATGGAAATCGGATTATATTACTGGGGACTGCTTCTTCTGGTTTTTCATGATTACTGGAAAGTTCGCAGGAAAGCGGTCTATGGAGCCCTGGGAGTCAGTCTGTTCCTGCTGCTTGGAATTCTGGCAGAGACCTGGTACAGACCCTCTATGGTAGCCTATGTGCTGGATGTATCACCGGCCCGCGCTGCCGTTATCAGGAGTGGGGAATCGACCGTTGTGTATGTAAAAAACGCGTCCATCGCCTTGCCTCTGGTAAGCCGGGAAACAGACTCCTTTCTGCAGTATCTGGGCGTGAAAAAGATAGATCTGCTGCTATGGGATAATACCGAAAGCAGGGAATGGTCTCCGGTGCAGCTGTCGGTGCCGATTATGAACGTATCGGCTGCCAGCGGGGAAAACTGTCAGATTACGGACCCGGTATTGCGGAGGATTTATGGGGTAAATAAAAATCGTTCCCGGTGGAGAACCGATGAAGGGCTATATGTCATGGGAACGGGTCCTTCGTGGATTGTAAGTCATGGGAAGGGCTGTCTTGTCATTGATGGCGGAAAGCTGCCTGGAGGGCGCAGGGGCGAACATCCGGGGCACTGCGCGTGGATTGGCGGAGCCGGACGGTTTAAAGGGACGGTCACACATGGTAAAATAAAGAGACTGCAGCCGGAAGTGGCTGTGTATACAGGGAATAAGGGACAGCAGGCAGGAGAAGAGATGGCTTTGTTTCATCATCTGGACTGTCCTGTAAAAGATACACGGGATGGCATGGCCGTATTGAGCTATAGGAAACATTGGGAACTGGAGTAATAAATCTTGGCAAAAAAAGCAAATTCAGAAACAAAAGAAAGACTAAAAAACTTTTTTCTTTTTTATGGAGATGATACCGTACTGATTCAGTCGGAATGCAGAAGAAAAATACACAGCTATTTTAACGGACAGGAGCCACAGCCGGTTGTCTTTAACGGCACGGAAGACTATGGGGAATATATACAGGCCATTCGAGGGCAATCTCTGTTTACATCGGAGACCGCCATTATCATCAATAACCCGTCTTTTCTTGTGAAAGCAGTTAGGGATGAAGATTCTTTTGCTAAATTAATTGCGGCTATGGAAGAGATGCCAGATAAAACTCTGGTCGTTATGGCACTGTCTGGAAAACCTGATAAGCGATTAAAGACAGTAAAACGGATAATGGAGCTTCTTGCAGATAAGGGTGGACAGGAATGTAATCTGCTCAGGCCGCAGAAGGCACCGGAAGAACTGATTTCCATGTTTACTATGCGTCATAAGCGGGTACCTTTTGAGGTGCGACGCCTGATTACGGATACGGTCAGTGCCTGGTCGGAAGTTTCTCTGCCTTTGCTGCAGTCTGTTGCGGACAAGGCGTGCCTCCTGGCAGGCGATAATCAGGAAATCACCATGGAAGTGATGCAGGATGCCCTGCCCGGATACATGGGCCAGCAGATTTTCCGTTTCTGCGATGAACTGATTGCAGGAAACGCGGAGTATATACTGGAAAATACCCGGCATATTTTTACCGATGTATCCAGAGAAGTGATGAGTCTTGGGTTTTTATCCTCACGGTTTCGTCAGATAAAGATGTTTAAAGAACTGAAGAGAAACCGGATAGTGGGGAAGGAACGGCTGTCTTTCATGGGGCTTCATTCTTCCTGGCAGCTTAATCAGATTGAAAAAGAAGCAGACCGGATCAGTGAAGGAGCGGTAGACTGGTTTCTGAATGAACTGTTTGTCTTTCAGTATAGAAATCGTGTAGAAAGCGAATCGCTGAATGTGCTGGATCTGTTTCTCCGTTTCTGCGCAAGGCAGAAACGATATAAGGAACGCGTGGCGCTATCCCGCCACAGATTCCATGGAATCAGATAAAAAGATCCCGGAAATCATCCGGGGCAGTATTTCCGTGGCAGATAATGGATGGAAGGGAAGGATTGTCTATTACAACCATGCAAAGCAGAAAGAAAAAACGAAGAGCAGGAAAGGTGTTAGCAGCACTGGCAGCGGCCATTGTCCTTGCCGGACTCTGTCTGCCGGCTGCGTATTCCCTCACGGACCGGGCAATTCCGGGAGTAAGTTATAATGGAGTCCGTGTTTCCGGCATGACCAGGGAAGAGCTGGGGCAGGTGATAGACCGTCAGGCACAGTCTGCGCCTCAGGGAAGGATTCAGCTCCATTATAAGGAAGTAAAAGAAAATATAGATTTACGGCCTCTGTCGGTACACTTGAACAAAACCGGGGAAGAAGACCGGATTCTTGGGGAAGGCAGAGAAGTCGGACTGGTGGACAACTGGAAAATATTCTGGAAATCGGTTATTAACGGCCTCATGGTTCCGGCCAGGTACAGCTTTAATGAACAATCTCTGGAACAACAGATTGCTGGGATTGTAAAAAAATATGGCGAACCTACGGAAGAAGCGAAGCCGCACATTTCAGCAAATGGTACGGTGACCTTTGGCCAGGGACGTCCTTATCTGCAGATTGACCGGGAAAAGCTTTCCGGTATGCTGGTCGGGGAAATTTCCTCGGGAAGCCGTAAGGATATAGAATTGCCTGTACTGGATGAAGATGGGGCTTTCCTTGATACGGAAAAGGCCGCCAGGATAAATCATGTACTGGCCAGCTATACCACTACGTTTGCCCTGAATCCGAATCGAAGCAATAACATCCGTCTGGCAGCGGAAAGTATAAACGGAGAATATATCCCACCCGGTCAGACATTCTCGTTTAACCGGGCCACAGGAAAACGTATTGCGGAAAGAGGATATAAGGAAGCTCCGGTCCTGATAGCGGGAAAACTGGTACCAGGAGCCGGCGGCGGAGTATGTCAGGTCAGCACTACGCTTTTTAATGCCGTACTCCTTTCCGGATTGAAGGTCCGTTCCAGAAGCAATCATTTCAGCCCGGTGCATTATGTACCACTGGGAAGGGATGCTACAGTAGCCGATGGAATCATTGATTTCCGGTTTATTAACAGTCTGCCGCATCCGGTATATATCTACGCGAAATATGAACCGGGACGCCTTACGGTATATCTGCTGGGCAATGAACTGGATACTCCTTCCGCGGCAAGTGTTGAGGAAACACAGAAAGAGATGATACCGCATGGTACCGTGGAAAAATCTGATCCGCAGCAACAGGCAGCCCGCACCGTGGAAAAAGGACATGATGGATATCGCGTTACGGTGAGCCGTAAGGTGGAGTGGCCGGATGGGCGGACGTTGACAGATTCATTCCGCTCTGAATATAAGGCGGTTCCGGATGTAATCATCCATGGAAATCCATCGGTACAGCCGGATAAGATGGCACGGAAACAGATGACAGGAACTAATGTGAAGCAGGAAACGGAAGGTACACAGAAAGAAAACAGAGAACCGTTTCTTAAGAAGGAGAAAGTAAATGGGGAAATATCGCATAAAGGTAAAAGGCGGAAAAATGCCTTTTACCTTTATGGAAATTGATACCGACTGCCACGCGTGGTATATCCATGCGGATAGTACCGAAGCGGCAGTCCGTTGTTTATGTGATATGGCCGGGGAACTGCAGGGAATAGATTCCTTTTATGTCAATGGGGATGACGTTACAGAAAAAGTAGAGGACGCCTGCCTCCGGATTATGCACCAGAGACAGCAGGAAGCCAGTGATATACCGCTGCCGGAAGACGAAGATTATCTGGGAGGAGGTATGGACCTGTCCATGCCTCCTCTGGGGGAACCAGCTGACATTCCGGTGGTACCTACGCTGGATGATATCCGAAAGGCGGAATCAGCAGCTGGCCCGGCGCTGGAAAAACAGGAGAATTCCATGCCTTCTGTGTCAGCTCTGCCTTCTGATCTGCCTAAACTGTCTAATGTTATGCCAGAAGCCATGGTGGTGAGACACAGTGCTCCGGCAAAGGGCAAAGCGGAAATTTCTGGTGACATGCTCATCGGAAAAAAGGCTATAAAAGGGAAGATTACCAAGGTCAGAGATCTGCATGGGGAAATGGATAATGTAGTACTTAACGGTACGGTGGTATCTTCAGAATTCAGAGAACTTCGGGACAACCGCCTGATTTTCACCATGAAATTTGCCGATGATACCAACGGAATCAACTGCAAAAAATTCTATGATAGCGCCGATGACGCCGCAGGCCTGGTAAAGGCTATGGAAAAGGCGAATGGCATGCCGGTCAGGGTCAGCGGCAATGTGCGCCTTGATAAATATACCGGGGGTTATGTTCTGAACATCCGGCAGATGGAAAAGAGTTCTCTGGAAAAAATCAGTCACGAGGATAATTATCCGGAGCCCAGAGTGGAACTGCATCTGCACACTAAGATGAGCCTGGATGGTCTTATCGACCTGAAGCAGGTGATTAAGACCGCGGCGGCATGGCATCATCCGGCCATCGCCATTACCGATCACGGGGTTATTCAGGCATTCCCAAAGATTCAGGATCTGGCCCGCCAGTTTGATCAGAAGGTCATTTATGGCATGGAAGGCTATCTGATTCAGGATATTCCGGAGAATATTGATACAGATCGCCAGAAGTATCATCATATTATTATTCTGGCTAAGAATATGACCGGGCTTCGCAATCTGTACCGGCTGGTTACCCTTTCACACCTCAAGTTTTACCGTAAACGCCCGCTTCTGCCCAAACCTCTGCTGGAGGAACTGCATGAAGGATTAATCTATGGCTCCGCCTGCGTAGTAGGAGAATTTTTTGAAGCGGTTCTGGAAGGCAAGTCAGATGAAGAACTCATGAAGATTGCTCGATTCTACGACTATCTGGAAGTACAGCCTGTGGGAAATAATTCGTTCCTGATTAATGACGATAAACATCCGGATATAACCAGCATTGAAGATTTACAGAATCTGAACAGGAAAGTTGTGGAAATCGGAGAAAAGACGGGGATACCGGTATGCGCTACATCGGATGCGCATTACATGTTCGCTGAAGATCAGACAAACCGGGATATCCTTCTCTCTACCTGGGAAAAACCAGGTAAGCTGGATTCCCATCCGCCGGTATACCTGCGGACCACACAGGAAATGCTGGATGAATTTGCCTACCTTCCACCGGAAAAGGCCAAGGAAATAGTAGTGGACAACACACGGAAGATTGGGGAGATGTGTGAACGACTGGAACCTCTGGCAGAAGAATGGAAATCGTACAACCCGAAGATTTCCGGGGCCGACGAAGAACTGCTGAAAATGTGTTACGACAATGCCAAAGCTATTTATGGGGATCCACTCCCGGATATCGTAAAGGACCGGCTGGAATCAGAACTGAAACCGATTGTCAAGCACGGGTTCGGCGTATTGTACTTCATTGCCCATAAGCTGGTTAAACATTCGAATGACCGCGGATATCTCGTAGGTTCACGAGGATCGGTAGGTTCTTCCTTTGTCGCGACCATGTCGGGCATTACGGAAGTAAATCCGCTGCCACCGCATTATGTATGCCCGAAATGCCACTGGACCAAATTCTTTACGGATGGTTCCGTGGGCGGCGGGTTTGACCTGCCGGATAAGCCATGCCCTGAATGCGGCACCAGCCTGAATAAGAATGGACACAACATTCCATTCGCCGTATTCCTTGGATTTGATGGAGATAAGGTTCCTGATATTGATCTGAATTTCTCGTCAGGCGATGATCAGGCCAATGCCCATAAATATACAGAAGAACTGTTCGGAAGAGATAATGTATTTCGAGCAGGAACTATCGCAGGTATTCAGGACAGGACGGCTTTTGGGCTGGTTAAACGTTATGCGGAAAACAGGGGACTTACCTATAATGATATCTTTATTGAAAAACTGGCTTCCAGTGTACTGGGGGTAAAACGTACGACTGGACAGCATCCGGCAGGCATCATGGTTTGCCCGAGAGATATGGATATTCATAATTTCACTCCTTTGCAGTATGCAGCTAATAAGAAGTATCTGAAGGGAGAAAACGGGGAAAAGATTCCCGGAACGATAACGACACATTTCGACTATCATTCTATTTCAGGACGTATGCTTAAGCTTGATATTCTCGGGCACGATGATCCGAAGATTATTCATATGCTTCAGCACATTACCGGAGTGGATCCGATGAAGATTCCATTCAATGATCCGGCTACTATTTCCCTGTTCAGCTCTACAGAAGCTCTGGGATATACTCCGGAACAGCTTCGGGACACCATTGGGGACAAAGGCTATACTGTTGGTGCGCTGGGGCTCCCGGAATACGGGACGCCTTTCGTACGTCAGATGCTGGAAGATACAAAACCTCAGAATTTTTCACAGCTGGTACGAATTTCCGGATTTTCCCATGGGACTAATGTATGGCTGGGAAATGCACAGGACCTGATTAAATCAAAAACTGTTAAACTGGAAGAGGCTATTTCTACTCGTGACGACGTCATGAACTATCTGATTGAACATGGGGTTAAACCGCTTACAGCGTTTAAGGTTATGGAAAATGTCCGTAAAGGAAAGGGCCTTGAAAAGGCAGATAAGACAGGTAAGATGTCGAATAACAGGGCGGAAATAGAGGCGGCCCATGTACCTAAATGGTTTATCGATTCCTGTCTTAAGATTTCGTATCTGTTTCCAAGAGCTCATGCCGTGGCCTATGTTATGATGGCGTTCCGTATTGCCTGGTTTAAGATTAATTATCCTCTGGCATTCTATGCGTCTTACTTTACAATTCGTGCTGAAGGGTCTTTCGACGCGCTTACCATATTGAAAGGATTTGAAGCACAGAAGGCAGAACTTCGCCGTATAGCAGCTCTCGACCATCCTTCCAACGTAGAAAAAGACTGTGCTACGGTCATTGAAGTGGCAGCGGAGATGTATCTGCGTGGGTATGAATTTATGCCTATCAGCCTGGAGAAATCGAGTGCTACTGAATTCCTGATTTTGGATAACAAGATTTTGCCGCCATTTAACTGTATCCCCGCTCTGGGAGAACAGGTGGCCAAAGAAATTGTGGAAGCAAGAAATGAAGCGCCTTTCTCATCAAAAGAAGATTTACGTAAGCGGGGAAAGGTAAGTCAGAGTATTATTGATACCATGGATGAAATGGGAATACTGAAAGGATTACCAGAAGAAGAACAGCTGAATCTGTTTGCTTTCTGATAATTATCCGGATAATGAAAAAGCAGACATCTGTGAATTTAAAATTCACGGATGTCTGCTTTTCAGATGCCTTTATAATGGATAGTTCCGAACGGAAGCTTATTCCAGTTTATCGGTCATTCGTTCGGTAAGGATATCTATAACACTTTCTGTCGGCATGTCATCGCTGTCGTACATGAGCCCTTTGTGACTCTTCACAATCATGCGATCATAAAGGTTCTGTTTGACAATTTCCCGGGTAGAGGATAAGAACGCCGCACAGGCCTGGTCATGATATGTTTTGGTAATAATACGGGACAGTCCCGGAGCTTTGAGTCGCTGCTGGAGAAAACGCTGATGGATAGAACGCCAGCTGATACGTTTAGGGCAGGCGCGGAGAATAATCCAGATATCGTAATTGGAAGCATGAAGGTCGGAAATCAGGCGCAGTACAGAATCTATGTTCAAAAGGGAACACTCATACAGAAGGTGATGACGTTGCCTGATAGCCTCTTTAATCAGAAAATCGGACAGGATGTGTCCTTCTTCTCTGGTGTAAAAAGGGCAATACTGCCCATATTTATCCTGCAATTCTTCGTAGCGTGGATGAAAACCACGGAACTTATCGCTGGATGCAATAATTACATCATCCTGCCATTCGTTGACAAACATGCTGGCCATACGGCTTTTTCCTGAACCTGGCTGCCCGGCCATAATAAACGCCATCGGACGTTTATGGCCACCTGTTTTGTTCCATGTGGCAGCAGGCAGTACTTTTTCCTGAAACATAGTCTGTAACTCTTCTTTGCTGCAGGAACCTTCTTTTTCAATAAGCTCTCTGGTTACACGCACAGGAATATGCAGGGAAAATACCTGATCAGCCATATATTTTCTTTCGATGATATAAGCCTGATGCAGCATTTCAATCTGTTTGTCCATAGGGACATAATATCCCTTGCGCATTTCTATGCGTGCCAGTTCCTGAATCGTATCCAGCCACATAGAATTCAGATGATCTAAATCTGAAAAATCAATAGTATCCCGACTATGAGTATTCCATATTAAGTTATAGACTACGCGGAATATTTCCGCATTAGTTTCCAGTTGTATTTCAATAGGTGTAATATCAGCGGATTGCTGTAGTTCTCTTATTCGATGCTCTCCATAGGGCATAGCCATTACCACTTCCTTTTGACTATCATCATAACAAAGGGAAGTGGTTTTGTCTATTGTTTCGAATAGGACAGGCTTTTCATATCGAAGGTAATATAAATAAAAGTATGACAAAATCTCAGGCACAGGACATAGCTGATTGAAGGAAAACATATAAATAGATAGAAAAGAGATGAAAACGCCAAATGTAAACACAAATACTCTGGAATTGAAATAAATTTTGTGCTATATTCTGGATAGAGAATATATAAATTGTAAAAGAGATGAATTTGCAACTTAAGCAAACGTAAAATGTAACAAATGCAATTATTTGTGTATAGCATAAAAGGACTGGCTGTATAATGGGTTGCACTATATTATTATACAAACCCTTTCGGTCAATGCTTACATACCTTAAAAAAGATTTTTGTAACCATAAAATAGATAAAATACATCCAGAATCAAACCGGAGTGAAGTTGTTGCCCCGTCAAATAGCAGAAAATAAAAAAGTGTGAAAAAATACAACAAAATCTGATAAGAAAATCGGGAATCATATGGCTTCTTTCGTAAGAACGAAGAAGGCGTATTTTTTGAGGTTGAAAATGAAATGCTGGAGGAAATTATGGGATTAATGGAGAAAAGACATTGGCAGGCGGCGTTAGCTGCCATGGTACTCTGCGGGGTTGCTATGCCGGTTATGGCAGAAACCGATACGCCGGTAGTGGTCAGTACGGCAGGTACGACTGTTTCTGGGGATATTAATGTGGCAGGAACTACTTCTTCTGGTGGAAGCACATTATACGCACTTCGCGTTTCTGATGCGGCCAGTGGCGGAACCGTGACGCTGCAAAATAAGGTAACGGCTGACTTTACAAGTCAGTGGAGTAAGGATGACGCAGAAACCTATAGTGCGGTTTCCGGTATTTCTGTAGCACCCGGTTATACAGGAAATCTGAACATCAGTGATGGATCAGAGGTTTCTCTTACTGCGAATGGGGCAAATGTATCCGGAAGTACTCTGCTTGTCAGTAATGGTACGGAAGACACAAAGATTCAGCTCGGTAAAAATGTAAATCTGTCATATGTGTATACGGATAATATTAATGTAGCAAATTACCTGAATGCCAGTGCGCTCAGTAATCGAGGCGGAAGTATTGCTGTAGGTGAAGAGCTTACTGTTTCAGCAGAAAGCACCGCTGCCTCTGAGAATAATCTGGTGGGGGTCTTCAGTTATAATGGCGGAAATTTTGCTGCAGGAAAGAAGGCAAACATTCAGGCGACGGCAAGTGCATCGGTATCCGATCAGATAGTAATTGTTCACGGTGTACAGAGCGGGAAGGCAGCAGATACGGTAAGAAGTCATTTTTCGCTGGGAGATGACAGCCAGATTTCTGCAACACTTAATGGCCAGGCAAGCTCTGATAGCAGCGGGAATCTGAGCGCTGCTTCTCTGTGGAACACAGATTTTACGTTGGGAGAGGGAGTTCAGACAACAGCCACAGTAAATGGAGGGGTGTATCTGATTAACGGGCTTCAGTTTGTCGATTCTTCCGGCACCATAGGCAGAGGACTGGTTAATACCGTGACACTCACGAATTCAGCCAGTGGGACCAATGATAGCGCTAATATGGTAACCGGGCTGAATATGACACAGTCCGGTGATATCTCTCTTGGGGATGGGAACAGGAATACGGTCAATATTACCGGAAATGTAACTGATGCTGTCCTGGGAACTCAGGTATCGTCAGGAGCAGCCCTGCACCAGGGTACAAGAACAGGCAAAATAGCTGGCCTTTCTGTGCAGAATGCCGGAAGTGCTCTGGAAGGAAAATCAGGAACAGAAGTTAAAGTAACTCAGGATACCGGAAAAGTGGATGAAGTCATAGGACTGGATGCTCAGAACGGTGGGAAAATGACACTTGGGGATAGTGCGAAGGTGACAATCAACCACAACAGTGTTCGCCTGGATGGTGATAGTTCCAATTTGTACAGCTATGGTATTTACAATAATGCATCTTCTGTGTCCTTGGGAAATGAAGGAACTATTATCGCCAATGGATATACCTCTGCAGGAATCTATACCCATGAAGAAGGCGCTGTGACAACACTGGGAGACTCTGCTTCTGTGAATGCACGTGCCGATCACGACCTGCCTGCATATGGTGTTTGGGCAGATAACTCCGGAACTAATATCCTGGGAAAGGGAAGCACTATTACTTCTTCGGCAACTGGAAAGTCGAATAGTGCTGCCCTGTTTGCTGCCAACGGTGGCGCAAATCAGGTAGGAAATGGTGCACAGATTAAGGCGGAAACTGAAACCGGATTTGCTTATGGGGTTGAAACAGATCAGGGAACAAACTGGGAGCAAATATAAATATTTATTCCCACTCGTCAAAGTTCTCTGCTTATGGGATGTCTACTTCCGGTACGCAGGGGATTACGACGGTGAGCGATGGTCTGGTGATTCAGACGATTGCTGATAGGGGACAAGCCAGAGGGATTTTCAATGGACAGGAAGGGACAACGACCATAGGAAATCAGGCGTCGATCACAGTAACCGGATCGGCAGGTTCTGGGTATGGGATTGATATATCTGGTGGTAAGGTCAAGATGGGGGATAACGCCACCATTCAGGTGAAGGGGTCTGGCGGGGGAACTGGTATTTCCATAGGTCAGGCAACAGGGAGCAGTGTGGTAGAAACAGGTAAAAATACTTCTATCACGGTAGAGTCCGACGATATGAGTGCCGGTATTCTCAATGATGGTGGTACCATGACGGCATCAGACAATTTTTCTGCGCATGTGAGTGGGGTAATAGACAGTTATGGTGTTGCTACCGCTGACGGAGGAAACACGACTATCGGAAGCAGTGCCAGCATTTCTGTGGAAAGTAAGGAACAGGATGAAACAGGCAGCATTGCTGTTTATACCGTTGGTGGAAATACAGTAATTGGAGATAATTCTACGATTACTGCAGCCGTCACGGCAGGAACGGCCAGTGGTGTGAATACTACCGAAGGAAACACTACACTGGGAAATCAGGTTTCAATTAAAGCTTCCGGGGAAACAGCTTATGGCGTGGCATCCCAGGAAAGTACAACGGAAGGAACAGATGACCTCGGCAAGACTATTCAAGTTAGTGTCAGTGGAGTAAATCAAATTGGTGCAGAAGCACAGATTAAAGCTATCAGTACAAATGGAAATGCCTATGGGGTGTATTCTGATAATAATTTAGCTAATAATATCGGGAAGAACCAGATTGGTGCAGGAGCACAGATTCAGGCTGCCAGCATAACTGGAGATGCCTATGGGGTGTATGCTGCGCATAGTGGGGCTAATCAGATTGATGCTGGGGCCAAAATTCAGGCCACCAGCACAAGTGGAAATGCCTATGGAGTGTATGCTGATAGCCTGGTGCGTAATCAATGGAACCAGATTGGGGAAAATGCGACTATTTCAGTATCTGCTGAAAGCGGTACTGCAACAGGTATTTATGCCGCGAGTGGTGAGAGCCGGAATAATATAGGCAATGGAGTTAAAATTACCGCTAATGGCAATCAGGGAATCGGGGTATACGCAGGGTCCGCAGTGGTCAATTTTCTGGGGGCGGCCCGGATTTCTGGAGAAAATTATTCTTTGTACAGTTCGGACACTGATGCCCTTATTAATTTGTCAGCTACAGGCACTAAGATTATCAGCGGTGATATGTATTCAGAGGCCAGTGGTACTATTGATGTGCTTATGGACACTGAAGATTCCCTATTTACCGGCGCGTCAATAATAGCACCGACAGGCGGGGTAGATGGTGTGACAGATATTGCCATGTCCAATGGCGCCCGTTGGAACATGACCGGTGACAGCTCGGTTACCAACCTTACTGTAAACAGCGGGGCTGTAGTGAATATGACGGCTAACACAGATTATCAGACACTGACTGTGGATAATTTCAATGGTAATAATGGCATATCCCTCATGAAGTCGGATTTGGAGACACAGGCAGCAGATCAGAGTGATAAGGTAGCCATCACTGCGGCGGAAGCCGGTTCTTCCGGTAAGATTCAGGTGTCGGATGCCAGCTTCGCCCGTGGGACCGAAGTGACCGGTACCCGTCATCAGCTGCTTGTTACTGATGCCAGTGAAAATGCGGTATTCACCGGAGAAAAACTGGATACAGGCGGTCTTTGGGATGTAACACCGACCATTGAAAACGGACTCAATGTATACGATGAGGCCGGAAATGTAATCGGCACGAAAGATGAATGGTATCTTACCAAGCTGACTAAGAAGGTGAATGATGATACCCGTCCGCTTCTTTATGGCGGAGACAGCACCTATGCTATGTATCGTCGTTCTATTGACACGCTTCGTCAGCGCAGGGGGAATCTGCGTCAGAGAGGTAAGACTGATGATGACAGCGGCATCTGGGTACGCAGTCGCGGCGGCCAGATGGAAGGGGATGGCTGGGATAGCCGGTACAACATTTTCCAGCTGGGCTATGAGTACAGTGATACGGCTGGAAGTGTTTATGGATTCTTTGGGGAACGCGGCATAGCTTCTCCGGACTATGAAACCGGAAGCGGTAAAGAACATACCCTGACAGGCGGCATATATGGAACCTGGTATGGGGACCATGGCCGCTATACAGATATTGTGGCTAAGATTGGCAGAGATGATACAACAATTAATACCTATGGCCTATATCCGGATAAGGGCGACTACCGTACAGCAGAACAGAGTCTCAGCATAGAGCATGGACGGACCCTGTATCGTGGAAAGGACAGAAGCTACTTCATTGAACCACAGGTACAGCTGGTCCTCGGGCATCTGAATGATACTTCCTACACCACAGAACGGGGAACGCGTGTGGAGCGTGACTCCTTGAATAGTGCGATTGGCCGGCTGGGGATTGTTTTTGGCAAGACAAAGGATAATGGAGAACATCCTTATGACTACTATCTGAAGGCTTCCATACTTCATGAATTCGGAGGCAGTCAGAATATCCACCTGCGGGCAGCGAATGGAGAAATACTGGATACGCGGTATGACTATGGAGAAACCTGGGTGGAAGTAGGCCTGGGAGGAACCTACCGGTTTAATACCAACACCATGGCTTATATGGATATTGAGAGGTCATACAGCAGTAAACTGACAGAAAAATGGCAGATTAACGCAGGGATTTCCTGGCAGTTCTGATAAAAATGCAGCATATAACGAGGGATACAGTGATTTGAAAAGTTATAAATCGCGGTATCCCTTGTCGCATTTTCTGAGGGCTAATCGGGATAGACAATGACAGGTCGCAGAGGGAAATTTATTTCAGCTTTTATAGTGGGTTTCCAGAACGGAAGAGAATTGACTCATCTGGTATAAAGGGATAGTTTATCATGTGGAAGTCATAGAAATGTGATATTATATGAAGTGTGTCATCGGAAGACAGGGAGTCGTCCGGTATACTTGTATACATCATTAAGAAATTACAGGAAAGACAGGGAGTGACAGAGTGTTACAGACATTTTTGCCATATGTAGTGGTGGCAGCGGTTGTTGCGTTATTTTTTGCATTCTGTTGCCTTATTCTGCTTAAGAATTCAGATAAGGAAATAGAATCTGCACATGGCAGGCAACGGCATAGAACTAATCATTATAATGAAGCAGAGCATGAGGATTCGGTGCGAAAAGAATATGAGGCGGAATTAAAGGAAAGCGCAAAGGAAGCACTTGCCAGCCAGTCTCAGGATGCGGATAGGACAATCAGCCTGGAAAAAACTCAGGTTTTTCCGAAGCATAAGATCAGAGCTGCGCATTCCACTGTGGATGATAATGAAAAGACCAGACTCTTTACAAAAGAAGAATTTACCAGTGTGCAGGATGAAGAACATCCTGCCATGGAAGATACTGAATCTTTCCGTGGGCCAGGGTTCCGAATGGAACCAGAGCCGGAAATCCATGACTCCATCACGGATCCTGCGGAACTGGAAGAATATTTTGTGCGTCATTTTCTGAATCGGTATGGCTCAGTTACCAGAACGGTAGCGCAGGATGCCAGAACGGTTACTCATTATCTGATTTCCAATCTGCCGGTTACTTCACCTCGTGAAGCCTGTGATACCTTAAATCATATTATGGTCCAGGAAGCACTGCAGAACGCTCAGCGTACCTATGTGATGATGCCTGATGACATTGTCCTGGGCATGGTGAAGGATGCATTCAATGATGTGGCCATGGGGAGTCGTTCGGAAACCAGAACCATACTGGCCTATGATTCACTGAAAGCGATGCCCCGTATGGAAATGACCCATTTCCGTTCTCTGGCACTGCTTCTCCTGTTCCATTATTCACGCAATACCGGTAATGTGAATGCCCGGGCACTTCGTGAATATACACAGAAATATATTACTCCGTTCATTTCCATGCCGCTCCCGGATGAATACAGCGGATACCAGCAGCTGGAATATCTGTATTGTATTTCCCTGGAAAACAAGGAAGTTCCATTTGGACAGATTCTCCGGGATTCCTATCCACTGGTATTCTCCTTCCGCGGGTGCATGAAGAGCGAACTCACTTCCGTATACCCACACTGGAAGCCGGGAATGCTTACAGAAAGCTTATATAATTCCTACTATAAGCTGGCGGTTGTGGATGATTCCATGCTTTCCCGTTATTTTGATGAATATGAAATCGATGATTATGCTACACGGAGCAAACTGACCGCGCTCATGCATTCCCGCCCGGTTACCTATGACCGCCAGGAAATGCATCATACGCTGGAACGCATAGACAAGGACCTGGCAGTCATGCAGGACATCTGGGACAGCAGTATGCTCAGAAAATCATCACTTACCCTGATGGGTATGTACATTGCCAGGATTTATATTAGAGAAGCTATTGGGGAAGATTTTGACCTTTCTCACTGGATGTAAAAGGATGGCGTAAAAATGGGGATTTTTGATATTATCGGGCCGATTATGATTGGTCCGTCCAGCTCACATACGGCTGGTGCAGCCCGTATCGGACAGCTGACACGGTTGATTCTGAACGATAAACTTACAGCAGCAGATATTACCCTGTATGGATCCTTTGCCAAAACCGGCCGGGGACATGGTACCGACAAAGCACTGGTGGCTGGTCTTATGGGGTATGGTCCGGACAGCATTGTAATCCGGAATGCTATTGAAACAGCACGTAAAAATGGAATTAAAATTCACTTTTTCTTTTCAGAAGAAGATGCGGGGCACCCGAATACAGCCAAAATCCTTGCGTATGGGACAAATGATCGCAAGGTGGAAGTCGTAGGACGTTCTCTGGGGGGTGGACGTGTGATGATTACGTCCATCAATGGATACGCAGTGGCGATTACCGGCGAAGAAAATACACTGCTTACTCATCATAAGGATGTACCTGGTATTGTGGCCAGTGTGAGTCGTGTTCTGGCAGATGAATATGTCAATATATCCAATATGCGCGTGTTCAGAAAGAATAAGGGCGTGGATGCAGTTATGATTATTCATACTGACGATCCTATAACCGAAGCATGCAAGCAGAAGATTCTTGCATGTAACCCGAATATAGTAAGTGTAATGACATTAAAGAAAGTGTAAAAAGCGATGAAAAGTTATCATTCAATTCAGGAACTGATGGCTCTGGCGGATGCAGAAAAAGTCTCACCTGGAATCATTGCGTGCCGCCTGGAAGCCGAAACTTCCGGACGGGCTTATCAGGACGTATGGAAGCAGATGGATGAAACCATTCCGGTATTCATGAAGTCCATACGTCGCGGTCTGGGGGACCACAGCAAATCAAGGAGTGGACTGGTCGGCGGCGACGCGAGAAAGCTGTATGACAAAGAACCGCTGCTGCTGGGACCTCTTGCCAAGAGAGCAGCCGCCTACGCGGTGGCAACAGCAGAAGCGAATGCCAAAATGATGTGTATCGTAGCCTGTCCGACAGCTGGCTCCTGCGGTATTGTTCCTGCAGTAGTGGCAGCGGTAGGTGAACATGTAGGGGCTAAACGCTATGATTATACCCGTGCGCTGTTTACAGCGGCAGGAATCGGCCATGTGGTTGCGGAAAACGCTTCCATAGCCGGAGCGGTTGGCGGTTGCCAGGCAGAATGCGGCATAGCGGCTGGTATGGCGGCAGCGGCAGCTATTGATCTGCTGGGGGGTACTACAGAACAGATGAAAAATGCCATTGCTCTGGCATTGAAGAATATTCTGGGACTTACCTGCGATCCGGTAGCTGGACTGGTGGAAGTGCCCTGCGTTAAGAGAAATGGTTTTGAGGCGGTGCATACCCTGGTTGCGGTGGAAATGGCCATGGCCGGTATTAAATCACAGATTCCGGTCGATGAGGTTATTGCGGCTATGGATCAGATTGGCAAACTTATGCCGGTATCCCTCAGGGAAACAAGTCTTGCCGGACTGGCTGCCACAGAAACCGGAAAGAGAATCGCGGATAAACTGAGCCAGGAAAATAAAGACTGTTGATAATATAATAATAAAAAGCTCTGAAGTGGAATACATACTTTAGAGCTTTTTATTATGGGAGAAACAGTGCAAACAAAAAGACCACCGGATTACCGATGGTCTTTACAAAAAAATGGAGCGGGTGAAGGGAATCGAACCCTCGTAACCAGCTTGGAAGGCTGGCGCTCTACCATTGAGCTACACCCGCATAAAAATGGTCGGAGCAGCAGGATTTGAACCTGCGACCCCTTGGTCCCGAACCAAGTGCGCTACCAAACTGCGCTATGCCCCGTCAACGTAAATTAGTATAGCAGGCATGAAATTTAATGTCAAATGATTTTGACGAAAAAATCATTGATTCACGTAAATTTTCATAAAATGCCATATGGGAATGGTTAAAATTATCAGTGTTTATCGAATAAAATTCGGATTACCGCATGAAGTATCTGAGTTTCTTATAATTAAGGGCTGATGAGGAAATGGCCTGAAACAGAGGAATCTGACCTCATTTAGTAAATATTCTTCCCTGTAAATTCATTTTTTCGTATTTTCCTGTATACGCTAAAAATGAATTATGATATCATAAGCTAGATACAGGGAGGAGGTGTTACTTTATGTCTAGACATATCGTTACTATCAATCATAATTCACTGCAGGATACCATGAAGTTTGAAGGTTGTGGTGAATGCCAGACATCCTGTCAGTCCGCATGCAAGACCAGCTGCACAATTGGCAACCTGGCTTGCACCGAACAGCAGCAGGAAGAAGAATAATTTTCCTGACCCGCGCGGATAGGGGATAACCTGTCTGCAGATGTTTGGAGGAATTTATGCGGCGCTTTCTTCAGCGCCGCATAAATGATTACTTTGATTCACCATGACGGTGAATTTTATATATATGAGTTTGGAGGATATTGAGGATAATGAAAAGCAGTGTAGAACCAATGATTTATCGCTTTAAGCAAAATGGCATGAACATTGTTATGGACGTTAATAGTGCTATTCTTCACGTGGTGGATGATATGACCTACGATGTGCTGGCGGATTATAATGGCACAAACAGAGAAGCAGTATATAACCGTTTGGATGGGACTTATAAGGCCAGCGAGCTCGATGAAGACATGGATGAAATTGATGAACTGATTAAACAGAAGATTCTTTTTGCACCTATGGTAGATAATTATCAGCTGGCTGTATCTGAACGTCCGATTATCAAGGCACTTTGCCTCAATATCGCTCACGACTGCAATCTTCGCTGTAAATACTGCTTTGCAGGACAGGGTGGTTATGGCCAGTGGCGCATGCTTATGAGCTTTGATGTGGCACGCCGCGCCGTAGACTTCCTGATTGCGCACAGCGGTCCGAGAAAGCACCTGGAAATGGATTTCTTCGGCGGAGAACCGCTGATGAACTGGCATGTGGTAAAGCAGACAGTCGCTTATTGCCGTGAACAGGAAAAGAAGCACAATAAGCTGTTCAAACTTTCCCTGACAACCAATGGTATGCTTCTGGATAAGGAAAAGGTAAAATATCTTACCGATAACCACATCAGCCTGATTCTGTCTCTGGACGGCCGCAAGGAAATGCATGATGCTATGCGTCCGGGAGTTCATGGGGAAGGAACCTATGATCAGATTCTGAAGAATCTTCAGTACTGCGTAGCACACCGCAACGGCGAAGAATATTATGTACGCGGCACATTTACCCGCCGCAATATGGATACATTCACCGACGATGTTCTGGATATGATTGATAAGGGATTCCCTGCCGTATCCATGGAACCGGTAGTGGGCAATGAAGATGAACCATACGCCATTCGGGAAGAAGACCTTCCGGTAGTAAAGAAGGAATATGAACGCCTGGCTAATACATTCATTCAGAGAGAAGCGGAAGGAAAACCGTTCTTCTTCTATCATTTCAATATGAACCTCTGGAAGGGCCCGTGCCTTCCAAAGCGTCTTCGCGGATGCGGCGCCGGTCATGAATATCTGGCTGTAGTTCCAAATGGCGATATCTATCCATGCCATCAGTTTGTGGGCAGAGATGGATACGTTATCGGCAATGTATATGAAGGGCTGAAGAACATGAAGATGATGAAGGAATTCAGAGATAATCATGTTCTGAGCAAACCGGAATGTGTAGACTGCTGGGCTAAATTCTTCTGCTCCGGCGGATGCCATGCCAACAATGAATCCTATGCAGGCGATATGCATAAGCCGTATCATCTGACCTGTGAAATTCAGAAAAAGCGTATTGAATGCGCTATGATGATTCAGGCATACAACAAGATGAACAAGCCGAAGGTTATGAAGCAGCCAGGGCTGGAAAAAATGAGATACTGATCCTTATAAGACCGGGAGAAATACAGTACGTGAAAAGAACGTGGAACACAGGTTCTTTTGCGTACTGTATTTTATATTGCCCTGAATATACATTTGTGTTGGAGGGATCATATAATGTTTTGCGGGGAAAGCTTATAATGTTTGCACCAATAAG
>OLFS01000542.1_pt1 | contig 35554 bp, 40 predicted proteins | sample 1605491 | NCBI WGS metagenome assembly OLFS01 (sample SAMEA3888921, study PRJEB22519) | human gut metagenome | biome: human gut; feature: human-associated habitat; material: faeces | place: Denmark | collected 2011 | reverse complement strand
TAAATATGGTGTAGAAAAGTATGACGCATTTGATGATGTAGGTGGAAAGTTAAGTTTTGCGCTGGCTTTGCTGGACAAAGAGAATACAGGCCTTATCTTAAATGCAGTACACAGCCGGGACAATTGTTTTTTGTATATGAAAGAAATTGTAAAAGGCGAATCCTACGTTATGCTCAGCCAGGAAGAAGTAGAGGCACTTCGTAAGGCAGTGAATTTTGGACTGGATAATATTGAAGAATAAAGTTTTTTAAAAGTTACTGTGAACGGAGTGAACAGTAATGTTTAAAAGCTGAAAACAAGAGCATACTAAAAGAGAATCTGTTTTGTGCAGGAATGCACATGATATGATAAATTGATATCAGGGGGAAAGTTGTTGCCAGATTTTACCCTGACATCATTACATAATGTAATAGAATATTTCAGGAGGAACAAGATGTTAGATATTAAATTTGTGAGAGAAAATCCGGAAGTTGTAAAACAGAATATCCGCAACAAATTTCAGGATAATAAACTGGAATTAGTGGATAAAGTTCTGGAACTGGACAAAGAGAATCGCGAAATCAAACAGGAAGTAGAAGCACTTCGCGCAGAGAAAAACAAAGCTTCTAAGGAAATCGGAGCAATGATGGCTCAGAAGAAGATTGAAGAAGCAGAAGCACTGAAGAAGAAAGTTGCAGAGAGCAATGGACGTATCAATGAACTTTCAGAGGAAGAGAAAGAAGTAGAAGAGAAACTGAAAAAGAATATGATGATCATCCCGAACATCATTGATCCTTCCGTACCGATCGGTAAAGATGACAGTGAGAACGTAGAGGTAGAAAGATTTGGCGAGCCGGTTGTTCCGGATTTCGAAGTTCCATATCATACAGACATTATGGAATCTTTCAATGGAATCGATCTCGATGCTGCAAGAAGAGTAGCAGGTAATGGATTTTATTATCTGATGGGAGATATCGCAAGACTTCACTCAGCAGTGATCTCTTATGCAAGAGATTTCATGATCAACAGAGGATTCACATACTGTGTACCGCCTTTCATGATCAGAAGCAACGTTGTAACAGGTGTTATGAGCTTTGCTGAGATGGATGCCATGATGTACAAGATTGAAGGAGAAGACCTTTATCTGATCGGAACAAGTGAGCATTCCATGATTGGTAAATTCATTGGACAGACATTGGAGAAAGATCAGGTTCCACAGACTCTGACAAGTTATTCACCTTGCTTCAGAAAAGAAAAAGGTGCTCACGGAATTGAGGAGCGTGGAGTTTACAGAATCCATCAGTTCGAGAAACAGGAAATGATCGTTGTCTGCGAACCGGAAGAAAGCAAAGAATGGTATGACAAACTGTGGAAGAATACAGTAGACCTTTTCCGTTCTATGGATATTCCGGTACGTACACTTGAGTGCTGCTCCGGAGATCTTGCAGATCTGAAAGTAAAATCTGTTGACGTAGAGGCATGGTCACCAAGACAGCAGAAATACTTTGAGGTAGGAAGCTGCTCTAACTTAGGAGATGCCCAGGCAAGAAGACTTGGTATCCGTATCAAAGGAGAGAACGGAAGCTACTTCGCTCATACATTAAACAACACAGTTGTTGCTCCACCGAGAATGCTGATCGCGTTCCTTGAGAACAATCTTCAGGCAGATGGTTCTGTAAGAATTCCGGAAGTTCTTCAGCCATACATGGGTGGAAACAAAGAAATTACACCAAAGAACAAATAAAGAAATATAAAGCAAATAAAATATGCATCAGTATTTAAAAGCAATTGGATTTGAAAATATTCAAACAAGAAAAGATCTGAAAAAGCTCTTAAAAGAAGTAGAAGAGAATTTCACACATCAGACAATTGTATCCTACAGACCGGGCGAAGATTTCTGCGAATTCCAGAAAGAGTTCGGTCAGGATGTAGGGATCACACTCTGCGGAGAACTTGATGATAAAGAACATTTTGAAGCTGCATATTATTTCCCGTATTTTGAAGGAAGCGGAGTTACAACGTATGCAGAAATCGATGTGCAGAGAAAGATTGAGAAAGAACAGTATGTTGGTCTTTGTGAAGATTCTAAGATCGGAATCAGTCTGATCTTCACACTGCAGAATGGTGTGGAATATATGCGGGAGAAACAGGCTGGTCTTGCAAAAGATGTGCAGACCTCAGTGACATTTTCAGGATTGGCACAAGGTGGAATGATCCTGCTTCCGGTTAATAAAAATGAGCAGCAGATTTTAAATGAAAAGCGTGCGTCAGATACAAGAAGAGAATTGATGAACGCAGCCCGCAAGGGCGACCAGGCAGCAATCGAGACGCTGACATTTGACGATATGGATCTCTATTCCAAGGTGTCAAAGAGATTGGCGAATGAGGATGTATTTTCCATTGTGGACACATATTTCATGCCGTTTGGAGCAGAATGTGATATGTATTCGATCATGGGAGAAATCCTGGCAGTGAGAGAGCGGATCAACAGAATGACAGGTGTGAGACTGTATCAGATGCGTCTGAATGTAAATGAACTGACATTTGATGTCTGCGTTCCGGCAGATTCCGTGATGGGAGAGCCGGAGATCGGAAGACGGTTCAAAGGTACAATCTGGCTGCAGGGATATATTAATTTTTAAAAATGAAGAGAAATTGTTGCTGGACACACGCAGTGTGAAAAGTAATGGGAAATCCACATCCGGAATGTGAAAAACATGGAATAAATGTGGAAAAAAGATTTCATTTAACAGAAGAATGTGGATAACGAAGGCACCATCTCTGGCTGAAAAGTAGTTCGGTCAGGAGATGGTGTCTTTTACAATTCGTGCCATTTTAGCATGATTCGTGCCAAAAGAATTGAAAATAAGAGATGTTTTTTTATAATAAAAACATAACTGTTCAGAGCCAACCTTCAAAATGCTACGCATTTCGTCGGCGTGGCGTATCCGCCAAATAAAATTTCAAAAACAGTCTTAAAAATGCAAGCATTTTACACTTGTTTTATGAAATTCTGCTTGGCTCTGAACAGTTACAGATTACGAGAAAAAGGAGGCCGAATAATATGAAAAAACGAACAATTCTTTTAGCATTTATTATATCAGCAGTCGCAATGACATCAGGTTGTTCATCGAATGAACCAAAGACAGATGAGGTGAAACAGGAACAGACAAAAACAGAAAGTGTAAGCTCAGGAGTAACGATAAAACCGCTTACCCAAAAGGCAATCGATGAGAATCCTTATATGGCAAAAAATGATGCGAATATCCACCATGATTGTTATAATTCAGATTCAACAGATGAGGTACTGCCTGTTGGTATTTACCCAGAAATTAATGTTTCTTATGAAAAGGTGAATCCGAATGCATCTCCGGCGGTATTTTTTGACAATTATGGACATTCAGTTGTTCCGTTGTTGGGAGGACTTGCAATTCGTGATATCAATGCAGAAGAAACACAGACGATCGGATATTTCTCACCAAAACAGCATGACGGTGGAGGGTATGTGATACAAAGTTCCTATTCCTTTGTTGATGAAAATAATCGTCTGGTTTGTCCGACAAGCAACAATCATGTACTTATGTTGAAAGCAACAGACGAGGAAGGAAATGTGCTGCCGGAATTTGAAAAAGTGCTGGATATTGATATTAAAGCAGCGGCAGAGGCGATTACCGGAAAGACATTGGATCAGAATTTATTATCTGTAGTGTTTGACTATGAGGGAAATCTCTGGTTTGCAACCGGCGGATTCAGAATCTATCCGGAACGTCAGCAGCAAGGTGCGATGGGATACATTTCCAGAGATGCGATCAACGCAATTCTGAATGGAGAAGAGGTTGATCTGACAGCATCTACATTTGTATATGAATTAACTCCTGGAGAAGGGGCAGAAAATGGAATAGCTTCTTCGAAAGAGGGTGCGGTCATCTTAACAAATCAGAACTGCTATCTGCTGAAAGCAGATAATGGTGTACAGGTAGAATGGTGTACTCCGTATGAAAGTGCAGGGGCAAAAGACAGCAAAGAAGGTGATGAAACGACCGGAGGAGGTCTGGCGTGGGGAAGTGGATGTTCGCCGTCACTAACTAGTAATCTGGTCATGTTTACAGATAATCAGAATCCGGTGAATCTGCTGGCATTAGATATGAAGACCGGTGAAAAGGTTGCAAGCACACCTGTTATTGATGAGCTGCCGGAAGAAATGCAGGTATCTGTAGAAAATTCAGCAATTGTATATGATAACAGTGAAGGTACAGTCAGCACAATCGTATGTAACTGGTTTGGAGCAGGAAGTGCGAAGCTTGTGGACGCAGATAACGATTCGTCTGTACAGACATATGAAAATATCTATGATGTAAACTGGCTGCAGAAAGGAAATAAAATGGTCATGCCGGGAGTTGAGCGTGTTGATACGATCAAGACAGATGACGGATATGAAATGAAGAGTATCTGGTGCCGAGATGATATCCGGGATACATCGATGATGAAGCTTTCAACCGCAACAGGATACATTTACGGTTATGTTCAGGACTTGGACAGTGGCATGTGGCAGTTTATTATGATAGATTTTGAGACCGGTGAGACTGTATTTTCAATGGACGTGTCAGACAAACCGGGATATAACAATATGGCAATCGGTATGTATGCAGGAAGCAGTGGAAATGCATTATACTGTCCAACCGGATATCTTGAACTCCTCAGACTGCAGGATCGGTTCGTATATCTTCCGGAAATGCCTTACCGAAAAGTGGATTTGGACAAGGCAATGCGAAATATATTAACGCAGGAAGAATTTACGGAAGACGGAGGTAAGGGCAATGTCGCAGGATGGCTGAATACGATAACGGTAGAAAATGTACATCCGAGTACGACTGTGGCGATACGAATGAAGGGACTTGCAGGCAAAACAGATGACTTTAAGCTGTATGCTTATGGAAAAGACGGTAAGCTGACAGAGGTTCCGGAAGATCTGTGGAAGATTCAGACAGAAGATGGAAAGACACCAGAGAAGTTGTCGGAAGATACCTTGTATGAAGTACATGTTACAGTAGAAGATGGAGGATCATTGGATCTTAGCGATACAGAGAAAGAGATTAAGATAGCAGTAGTATTAGGAAATTAAAGAAAAGCAAACGGGGATGGAGAAAGTAGTTTCCTATCCTCGTTTGCTTTTCTTTTATCTATTCAGTTATTTCCAGGCAAGCTTCTTTCGTACCAGTTCCGCCACGGCGGATCCCGGCGAATAAAGAGCCTGATATATTATGCCATACACTGAAGATCGCTCCCGGAAGCGTTGCCAGTGGATTGGCTGCAAAATTAGCTGTTGCAAGAGAAATCGCAAGGCCGCTGTTTTGCATTCCGACTTCGATCGCAATCGCAGTAGCTTTATCATATTCGATATGTAAAAGTTTTGCTGCGCCAAGCCCGATGCCCATTCCGCAGAGATTGTGAAGTGCTACAACTCCAAGTACGAGCAGACCACAGCTTAAGATTTTTTCTGCATTGACAGATACGATTCCACTGATGATCATTACGATGGATACAACAGAAATCAGTGGAAGTACTTCTGATATTTTCTGAATCTGCTTTCCAAAGATCCAGTTGATCAAAATACCAAGAAGCACCGGAATCAGTACAACCTTTACAACAGAAATTACCATCGCAAGGAAAGATACTTCTACCCAGGCACCGGCAAGCAGATACACTAATAACGGTGTCATCAGTGGGGCCGCAAGCGTGGAAGTGATCGTCATTCCAACAGAGAGTGCCACATCACCTCCGGCAATATATGTGATTACATTACTTGCTGTTCCCCCAGGACAACATCCGACCAGAATAACGCCGAGTGCAAGATCTGTCGGAAGATGCATCAGCTGGCATAATCCCCATGCCACAACAGGCATGATCGTATATTGTGCAACAAATCCGATCACGATTTCTTTTGGTCTTGAAAAAACTCTCTTAAAATCGTCCATCTTGATTGTAAGCCCCATGCCAAACATGGCAACACCTAAAAAGATGGATGTATAATTGGTTGTCCACGCGAACCCGTCGCGCCAGAAAAATGCGATCACAGAGAAGCAGATGATAATAATTCCAATATATTTTGTAAGAAAAGAACTGGCTTTTCCTACTTTTTTCATCACATTTTCCATATGCTATACCTCGTAGCTAAAGTTGTCGATCAGTCTGGTTTTTCCGATGTAAACTGCCATAGCGACCAGAACATCTTTTTCTACGATTTCTACCGGTTGCATATCCAGTGCATCTACCATAGATACATAATCAATCTTTGCCAGAGGTTCAGCTTCGATAATCTCGCGCATCTTTGTTAATACTTCTTCAGCTTTGCTTCCCTTGCAGATCATATTCTGACCGGCTTTTACAGCTCTTGAAAGACAAAGTGCGGCTTTTCTTTCTTCTTCACTTAAATATGTATTTCTGGATGATTTCGCAAGTCCGTCTTCCTCACGGATGATAGGGCATCCTACGATCTGGATATCAAAATTCAGATCCTGTACCATTTTGCGGATGATTGCCAGTTGTTGTGCATCTTTCTGACCGAAATATGCCCTGTCCGGTGTTACAATGTTAAATAACTTAGAAACAACGGTGCATACACCTTTAAAATGGATTGGTCTTGTCTTACCGCACAGTGTATCTGATAAAGTATCAATACTTACAAAGGCATGTGGATCATGGTACATATCCTCCGGTTCCGGATGAAAGATGACATCAGCTCCAAGGCTCTCGCAGAGTTCGCTGTCACGTTTGAAATCTCTCGGATATGCTTCCAGATCTTCTGTCGGTCCAAACTGTGTCGGGTTTACAAAATCAGATACAACAACGATATCATTTTCTTCGCGGCATCTTTTGATCAGGCTTGCGTGTCCTTCGTGCAGGAATCCCATTGTCGGTACAAGACCGATTGTTTTCCCTTCTCTTTTCCAGTTCTTAATTAAATCTCTTGTTTCCTTTACTGTTTTTGTTACCTTCATGGTGTTCTCCTTTTAAAACTAAATTAGGAGATAGCCTCTTGTTCTGAATTCAACAAATTTCATTTTCATTTATAGGTTACAATCACTTTTGCAGTTATGCCATATCTTTCAGTAATCCGTGTTTCTCATAGTTTGTAACACGGCTGATCTTATTCTCATCATCTACAAAAACAACCTGTGGTTTATGTTCTTTGGCTTCTTCAGAATCATAATGTGCATAACACATGATAATAATCTTGTCACCAGTACTTACGCATCTTGCCGCAGCACCATTTAAGCAGATCATTCCGCTTCCGCGCTTGCCGCAGATCGTATAAGTTTCAAACCGGCTTCCGTTATTTACGTCCACGATCTGAACTTTCTCATATTCCATAATTCCTGCCGCTTCCAGCAGGTCTTCATCAACAGTAATACTTCCAACATAGTCAAGTTCGGCCTGTACTACTGTAGCACGATGAATCTTTCCTTTTAACATCTCAACTGTCATTTCTTATTGGTCTCCTTACAAAAAAAGCATTCGTCAAGGCATACTGGTCCCTGCAAATGCTTTTGCTATTCTTCGTATTCCCTGAGTCTTATTTTATGTCTTAAATAAATATAAGCTCGCTTTCCGCCACTTTTGGCGGGGTAACTGTTCAATATGAAATTGTTGTGATTCAGTCAGAGTATAGTTTTGTAGTATTCCAAATACTATCTCCGCAAGTATTATGACACCCTGTGAAAGGAATGTCAATATGGTTGCGCAATATGCGTTGTTGGTCGCACATCGTGTGAACAGTAACAGGTTTTTCTTGTGTACAGAATAATATCAAGATATAATAGAATCATATTTTGCAACTGTTCAGAGCCAAGCAAAATTTCATAAAACAGGTGTAAAATGCGTAGCATTTTGGAGGTTGGCTCTGAACAGTTACCACATTTTTGATTTCAAAAGGAAAAAAGTATATGACAATAAAGAAAGTGATAAATACAGGTCTTTTTCTGACTTGCCTGGTAATGTGTCTTTCCGGATGTGGAAAAACAGATCGAACATCTGACACAGCGGAACGCTCGGTTATAAAGCTTGGAAGCGACAGTTATCCCCCATATAATTATCTGAATGAAGACGGTGTACCGACGGGAATTGATGTTGAACTGGCAACGGAAGCGTTCGGGCGAATGGGTTATGACGTGGAAATTGTCAATATTGACTGGGAGAAGAAGCAAGAGCTGGTAGAGAACGGTGATATTGATTGTATTATGGGCTGCTTCTCCATGAAAGGACGATTGGATGATTATAAATGGGCCGGTCCGTATATGGTCAGTAACCAGGTGGTTGCAGTCAATGAGAACAGTGATATCTATACCCTGAGTGATCTGGAAGGAAAGACACTTGCCGTACAATCTACAACAAAACCGGAAGGAATTTTTCTGAAAAGAACAGACAGCAGGATTCCAAAGCTTGGTAATCTGATTAGCCTGGAACACAGGGAACTGATCTATACATTCCTTGGAAAGGGATATGCAGATGCAATAGGTGCACATGAGGAATCGGTTATACAGTATATGAAAGATTATGATGCGAAATTCCGAATTCTGGATGAACCACTTATGACAGTCGGAATCGGAGTCGCTTTCTCAAAAAATGAAACCCGAGATCTGCCGGAGAAACTGGAGCAGACTCTGGATGAAATGAGAGAGGACGGAACTTCCGCAAAAATCATAGGAAAATATCTTGATGACCCAGAAAAATATCTGGAGGTGGACCAGCTTGAAGAAGAATAAAAAATCTGTCCCAACAGAAAAGAAATTCTGGATCATCAGTATAGCTGTTGGGATATGTCTTGTCGTGCTGTCTGTATGTTTTTTCAGCAATGCAGACAAAGAAAAGAAAGAGGCTAATCTTTTAGACACGGTAAATTATGTAAAAGTACAATGTTCCACATATACACATTATAATGAATCATCAGAATCCAAAAGTCTGCTTCGTGCCATTGAGGGAACCCGGCAGGTCAGCAAAAATATAGCCGCAGAAACAGAGAATGAAAAAACACTGGATGATCAGCTATTGAAAGAAAGTGCAGAGCAGTTATGGCTGACGGGAATCGTGGTTCTGGATACAGATGGAACTATAGTATGTGAATACAGTACGAACGAAAGTTTATTGCCGGAAATAAAAGAATGTGCAGAGAAAGAAATCGTACTGGATACAGCAATTTACGATGAAAAAGTGTATGCCAAGAGAATCAATCATAATGACGGGGCTTATATTGATATGGCTGCCTGCACAAGAAAGGATGCACCGGGAGTTGTAGTGACTTACTATTATACTTCCGCAGAGTATGCAACGAATTATACACTTACGATACAAAGTTTGTTGAATGGCTATCGGAAGGACCGGGATGGGACAATTATCGTAGCAGATGAAGGCGTGATCATTGCTTCAAACAATACCGGGCTGATCGGACAAAGCACAACAGACTATGAAGCAATCCAGAAGTTAAAAGATCATGCAGACAGTAAGCATATGATGGGCTTAACGATCAATGGAGTCCGGTGTCACGGTGTTATGCTGAAGCAGAGTGACCATTACATCTATGCTTACGTTCCGGATTCGATCATATTTCAGACACTTCTGCAAAATGTGATCATGTGCCTGTTCATTTATCTGATTGTTGTAGCACTAATTTGGATGATTTACAGAAAATTACAGAAAAATATTCTCAAAATAGAAAAGGAAAAAGAACAGAAGTATCAAAAAAGCCTTCTGGAAGCAGCGAAAAAGGCTGATGCGGCGAACCGGGCGAAGACAGAATTCCTGCAGAGGATGAGCCATGATATCCGGACACCGATCAATGGAATCTGCGGAATGCTTGATGTGGGCGATTATTATCGTGATGATCTGTCGAGACAGACCGAATGTAGAGGAAAAATCCGTGAGGCTTCCAATATTCTCAAGGAACTGGTTAATGAAGTCCTTGATATGAGCAAACTGGAGTCAGGAGAAATTTATCTGGAAGAGAAACCGTTTAATATCTATCAAATAATAAATGAAGTGATAGATGTAGTTGGAAAGATGGCTGATGAAAGAGAAATCAAGGTGGAACACAAAACACCAGAGATCATTCATAAAGATCTTATAGGCAGCCCAATCCATCTGAAGCGTCTTCTGATGAATATCCTGAGTAATGCCGTAAAGTACAATAAAGATTATGGAAAGATTTATTTGAGCAGCAGGGAGATTTCTTCCGATCAGGATGGAGTTGTAATGATGGAGTTCATATGTCAGGATACGGGAATTGGTATGAGTGAGGAATTCCAAAAACATCTGTTTGAGCCATTTGCGCAGGAGCAAAAAGGCGGAGCATCCAAGTTTGGCGGTACCGGTCTGGGAATGCCGATCACAAAGAGTCTTTTGGAAAAAATGGGTGGAACAATCACCTTTATAAGTGAGCAGGGCGTAGGTACTACTTTTGTGATCACAATTCCATTTAAAATAAATGAAGATGTAGCAAGAGACGAGGAGAAGCAGGAGGAAGTAACGGCTTCCATCAGAGGATTAAACATTCTGCTCGTAGAAGACAATGAACTGAACATGGAGATCGCAGAATTCGTCATTCAAAGCGAAGGAGCTTCTGTGGTAAAGGCATGGAACGGTCAGGAGGCAGTGGAAGCTTTTGAGAAAAGTGCTTCCGGTGAATTCGACGCAATCCTCATGGATGTCATGATGCCGGGAATGGATATGAGGCAACAAAGATGATTCGTTCAATGGACAGAAGTGATGCAAAGAAAATTCCGATCATCGCAATGACTGCGAACGCCTTTGTTGAGGACCGGATAAAGTCAAAAGAAGCGGGAATGAATGAGCATGTCTCAAAACCGATCGATATGAAACTATTAGTGAAGATTATTGCTGAATTAGCAGGAAAAATAAAAATCGTGAGGATAAAGGATGAGTGAGAAACAAAAACTACTTATTGTAGATGATTCAGAACTTAACAGAGATATATTAAAGGAGATTCTTGGAAGCAGATATGACTACATGGAAGCTGAAAATGGAACTCAGGCGATCCAGATTCTGGAAGTGCATCCGGAGATCGACCTGATGCTTCTGGATATCAATATGCCGCAGATGAATGGATTCCAGGTGTTGGAACATATGAGGGAGTTACAGTGGATTGATGAAGTTCCGGTTGTCATGATTTCATCAGAAGAATCTGTCGAAATTATGCGAAAAGCGTATGATCTGGGGATCACAGACTATATCAGCCGACCGTTTGATGCAGTTATCGTAAAGAAAAGAGTCCAGAATACATTGGGACTTTATGCAAACCAGAAACGACTGATCAATGTGGTTGTAGATCAGGTCTATCAGAAAGAAGAAAACAACACGATTATGATTGGAATCCTGAGCAATGTATTAGGTTCTCATAACAGTGAAAGCAGCGAACATATATTACACATCCGTGTCGCAACGGAGATGCTGTTGAGAGAATTGATCAGGAAAACAGATGCGTATCATCTGACAGAAGCGGAGATTGCTCTGATCATAACAGCATCTTCCCTTCATGACATTGGAAAGGTCAGCATTCCGGAAGAAATCCTCAATAAACCAGGCAGACTGACAGATGAAGAATTCAAGATCATGAAAAGCCACAGTGAGATTGGAGCGTCTATGATCCGGAATATGGATTTTCCACAGGACAAGCCATTGGTACGCACTGCATGGGAAATCTGCCGGTGGCACCATGAACGATGGGACGGAAGAGGATATCCGGATGGACTAAAAGGGGAAGAAATACCAATCTCTGCGCAGATCGTGTCAATTGCTGATGTGTATGATGCGCTTACAAGTGTACGGTGCTATAAGAATGCATATGATCATGATACGGCAATCCAGATGATTCTGGAAGGTCAGTGCGGACAGTTTAATCCGCTTCTTCTGGAATGCCTGAAAGAGATCAGTCCTCAGTTGTCCAGAACATTTAAGAAAGAAAAGGATGACAACAGAGAGTATTATGAAGCGCAGAGGATCTCAGAAGAAATACTGAGGCAAAATGCATTGCCACGCAAGGATCATTCCCAGCGTGTTATTGAGATCATGCAGGAAAAGATAAAGTTCTTTAAGGAGAATAGCGGTAAGATTTCAATGGAATATAATGCGATCTCAGGAAAGCTGGTTTTGACAGACGGAGAATCGCAGAAAGAATATCAGAGAGATAATCTGGAATTTGATTTATATGGAGCATATGATATAAGCGAAGAGGATATTCAGCGCGTAAAAGATTCGCTGGATTCAGTATCAAGTAAAAACAAAGAAGTTTCAATGAAAGTAATGTTAAAAGTAAGAGGTGAAAGGCAGATGTGTGATCTGAAACTGCACACATTATGGTCATCACTGAAAACAGATGGATATATCGGAATTGTCGGGCAGTTGGATATTGTGAAGTAATGTCACAAAATTGGAAGACAAAATAAAAAGAGTCACAGTTATTCCCTGATGGAACAGGCTGCGACTCTTTTCTGTTCAGATATTCAAGCAGCTGCGTAAAGTGTTCTGTAGAGCTTCTTCCCGCCTAAAAGGATCTTACCTTTGGACGATATCTCATATCAGATACTGTATACACTGTCACGAATGCTTCCGGATCCTTCTTGATAATATAATTCATCAGTTTCTGATATTCACTCTTGTCCACGATCGTAATGATCTCTCTGTGTTTCTGCATATTGTATGCGCCTGTCGCCTCGTAGAATGTTGCTCCGCTATGCAGTTCATGCAAGATAAACTGACGGACTTCTTCTTCGTATTTTGTAATAATACATACACGCCGTTTCAGATTCTGGCCAAAGATAAAATGATCCAGCACAATACCATTAAAATAAGTTCCAAGCACACTTAAAACTACAGCTTTTTTGTCATAGATCAGAGCGGAAGAAAGTGCCACACACATGCCCGAGATGGACATTGCTTTTCCCAATTCTATGTGCAGATATTTATTCATGATCTTCGCTACGATATCCAGTCCGCCGGAAGATGCATTCATGTTAAATAAAATACTGAGGCCGATACTTACGACCAGGATATAGCATATTACATCCAGTTCACTGCTGTTTGTCAGCGAGGTAAAATCCGGAAATATGTGTTCAAATACTGCAAGATACACCGGCAGCAGGATGCTGGTGTAAACCGTCTTTGCTCCGAACTCCTTTCCGCATGTCACAAAGCCTATCAGCAGTAGGACAACGTTCAATATCATTGTGATCGTTGATACATGCAACGGTATATAATGCGACATAACAATTGCCAGTGCGGATATACTGCTGATCGAGGTCATACTCGGAATCAAAAAGAAATATACGGCCGCGGCGATAATGCCCACTGCTATCGTCATGATGGCTGTTTCTTTCAAATTGTCTGATGTGAAAATCTGTTTCTCTTGTTTGTTCATTTATCATTCCCCATTTTTAGATACTTAGTATTCAGAAAAATCAGATACCAGTATTTATATTATATCTCTAATATATTCATGGAGACAATGGTTAATTTTATCAGTCGCAATTACAGCGGTCTTGCAGTTTGAAATTGCAAACCTTTATGTGACAAACCTAACTGCCTATGATATTATAAATTTGATATAAGCGAAAATGACTTTTGCAGAAACGAAAGTATCTGAGTACAAATAAGCAGGAAACAGTATTGTAAGGAAATAAGAATACAGGAGGAAGGTTTTATGATTCGGCTTCAGGATATTGCAGATATGGCAGGCGTCAGCCGCACCACGGTATCCAATGTTATAAATGGCAATACGAAAAGAGTTTCCCAGAAAACGATCGATAAAATCACGGCTATTCTTAAAGAACAGAACTATGTTCCGAATATGGGTTCCATGATGCTTTCCGGTCATGGTTCCAAAATTATAGGCGTAGTACTCGGATTTACTTACGCTCATGGTATGCAGTCACTTCAGGATCCATTCGTGGGAGAACTGATCGGAACGATTCAGATGGAAATGGAAGAAAATGGATATTATGTTATGCTTATTGGCGGTGAAAGCATTCAGAATGTAGTGGATATTGCCTCAAAATGGAATGTAGAGGGATTGATTATCCTGGGATACAATGAAGAGCAGTATCATAACCTTTCGCACAGATTAAACAAAAAAATGATTTTGATCGATGCTTATCCGAAGGGGACTTATACATTCCAGAATGTTGGTATAGATGATTATTCAGGCGGGTATCAGATAGGAGAATACCTGTATTCCTGTGGATATAAGAAAGCATTGTTTGTTGCAGAAACAGAGCAGGACAGCGATTACTATCGGTGGATGGGATTCAAACAGGCAATGGAAAAACAAGGGGGATTCTGCAGTCGTTCCAGATATATAGTTATTCCGGGTAAAAGAAATCTTCGTCTCAGGAAATACGGAGAACTTCTTCCACGCTTTCTTGAAGCAAAAGCGCTGGCCTTTTCTTCAGATTATAATGCGATAGAAGCAATAAATTTCTTTTTTGACGAAGGAATCATGGTTCCGGAGCAGATTTCTGTTACAGGATATGATGACAGTGTTTACGCGAGCATGATTCGACCGAAACTGACAACAGTTCATCAGGATATTCCACAAAAAGCACATGTGGCGTTGGAACGTCTGATGAAATTGATTCAGGGAGAGACGCTGAACGAATTAAATATAAAAAACCCAGTCTATCTGGTAAAGAGGGATTCTGTCAAAGAATGACAGGATCCTTTTTTTGCATATATAGGCGAGCAGGTGCAATGACCTGTTTTTCTTTGTATAAACTGTATAAAAGCAGGAAATAAACTTTGTTACCTTTTGTAGTTTCGCGAGAAACCTCTTGATACTGCAAGGATGAGGTGAGTATAATGAATGGTGTGGTTGCAGGAGCGGTCAAATAATTAGAAATGAGGAGACTTGGCATGGAGAAAAAATGGTGGAAAGAAAGTGTAGTATATCAGATATATCCTAAGAGTTTTAAAGACAGTAACGGTGATGGCGTGGGAGATATCAGAGGAATCATACAGAAACTCGATTACCTTAAAGAACTTGGGGTAAATGTGTTATGGATTTCTCCGATGCTGGAATCACCTCAGGACGATAATGGTTATGATATTTCTGATTACCGTAGAATTTATGAAGAATATGGAACTATGGAGGATTATGAGGAATTGTTGTGTGAAGCACACAAAAGATCCATCAGGATTCTGATGGATCTTGTAGTCAATCATACATCGGATGAACATAACTGGTTTATTGAAAGCCGCAAGTCAAAAGATAATCCATATCGTGATTATTATATCTGGAAAGACCCGGTAAACGGAAAAGAACCTAATAACTGGGGAGGAGCATTCGGCGGTTCTGCATGGGAATATGATCCGCAGACACAGATGTATTATCTGCATCTGTTTTCAAAAAAACAGCCGGATCTCAATTGGGAAAATGAAAAAGTACGCCAGGAAGTTTACGATATGATGAAATTCTGGTGTGAAAAAGGAATTGATGGTTTCCGTATGGATGTTATCAGTATGATTTCCAAAGATCAGAGATTCCCGGATGGAGAAATGAATAACGGACTTTATGGCGATTTTGGGCCATATAGCGTACATGGTCCAAGAGTCCATGAATTTCTTCAGGAAATGAATCATGAAGTCCTTTCAAAATATGATATCATGACAGTTGGTGAAACAGCTGGAGTTACAATTGAAGAAGCACAGAAATATGCGGGTGAAGACAGAAATGAACTGAATATGGTATTCCAATTTGAGCATGTGGAGAGTGGATGCGGAGATTATGGAAAGTGGACAACTCAAAAATATGATTTTAAAGAGTTTAAAAACATCATGATCAAATGGCAGGAGAAACTCCAGGGTAAAGCATGGAACAGTTTGTTTTTAGGTAATCATGATCAACCGAGAAGCGTCAGCCGTTTTGGAAATGACAATCCGGTATACAGAGAAACATCCGCAAAAATGCTGGCTACCTGTATTCACATGATGCAGGGAACGCCATATGTATACCAGGGGGAAGAGCTTGGTATGACAAATGTTTATTTTGACAAACTGGAAGATTACCGTGATATTGAAAGTATTAATTACTTTGAAGAGTTTACGGAATCAGGTCTTATGACTCCGGAACACATGATGAAATGTCTGATGCTGAGAAGCCGTGACAATGCGAGAACTCCGATGCAGTGGGACGACAGTAAACAGGCTGGATTCACAGAGGGCGAGCCGTGGATCAAAGTGAATCCGAACTACAAGAAGATCAATGCAGCACAGCAGCTTGAAGATCCGGATTCTGTTTTCCACTACTATCAGAAACTGATCCGATTGCGTAAAGAGAAAGACATTATTGTTTATGGCGAATTTGAACCGCTTTATCGTGAAGATGATCAAATTTTTGCTTACACAAGAAAACAGGATCAGGAAAAACTTCTGACTGTCTGCAACTTCAGTGACAAGAATGCAGAAGTAGAAGTGCCGGAAGAATTCAAAGGCGCAGAGTGTCTGATCACAAACCTTGGAAGAAAAGAATTCGACGGAAAAATTATTCTGAACCCATATGAAGCATTCGTATTATATTATAAACATCAGGTGACAGAGAAATGATTAGAAAATATAGATATGGAACTCCGTTTAATACGGAGGCACTGACTGAAAAAATTGAAACAACTGAGGGCGTTCTCCCATATGGAGAGGTCAGTCAGGAGGAAGGATTTGTTTTTACTTATATCATGGATGAAGATGACATTGTCTATGGTCTGGGTGAAGCCAATCGTGGAATCAACAAGAGAGGGTATTGTTATATCAGTAATTGCACAGATGATCCGGTACATACAGAGGACAAGCGTTCTTTGTACGGAGCACACAACTTTATCATCGTGAGTGGAAAGACTACATTTGGATTGTTTTTTGACTATCCGTCGAAACTGACCTTTGATATCGGATATGACAGAGAGGATACACTCAGGGTATCCTGCGAAAATGCCAATCTGGATATCTATGTGCTTGAAGGTGAGAATGCTTATGATATCGTAAAACAGTTCCGTCACGTAATTGGACGCAGTTATATTCCGCCAAAGTTTGCTTTTGGTTTCGGACAGAGCCGCTGGGGGTATACGACGAAAGAAGATTTCCGTACTGTCGCAAAAGGATATCGGGAGAATCATATCCCAATCGATATGATTTACATGGATATTGATTATATGCAGTCGTTCAAAGATTTCACAGTGAATGAAGAAAATTTCCCGGATTTTCCAGAATTTGTGCAGGAAATGGATGACCAGGATATTCGCCTGATTCCGATCATTGATGCCGGTGTCAAGGTTGAGCCGGGATATGAGATTTACGAAGAAGGTGTAAAAAACAACTATTTCTGTAAGAGAGAAGACGGAAGTGATTTTGTTGCAGCTGTATGGCCGGGAGATACCCATTTCCCGGATATGCTGAATCCGGAAGCCAGAAAATGGTTCGGAGACAAATATCGTTTTCTGATTGAACAGGGAATAGAAGGTTTCTGGAATGATATGAACGAGCCTGCGATCTTTTATTCTTCCGAAGGCCTTGCAGAGGCAAGAGAACTTGCCGGAGCGTTTGCAAAGGATACCGAAGGCAAGACCCATCCCTGGGAAATGCAGGACAAGATGCTCAGTATTGCAAATAATCCGGAAGATTACAAAAGATTTTATCACAATGTCGATGGCAAAAAGATCCGTCATGACAAAGTACATAATCTTTTTGGCTACAATATGACAAGAGCAGCAGGAGAAGCTTTTGAACGCATTGACCCGGAAAAACGTTTTCTGATGTTTTCCAGATCTTCTGATATCGGAATGCACCGTTATGGCGGAATCTGGACAGGCGATAATAAATCCTGGTGGTCGCATATCCTTCTTAACCTGAAGATGCTGCCGTCTCTGAATATGTGCGGTTTCCTGTATACAGGTGCTGACCTTGGAGGATTTGGCAGTGATACGACAAGAGAACTGTTGCTTCGTTTTCTTGCACTTGGTGTATTCACACCACTGATGCGTAATCATTCAGCAACGGGAACAAGAGAGCAGGAATGTTATCAATTTGAAAAAATCGAGGATTTCCGTGCTGTCATTAATACAAGATATCGTCTTGTGCCGTATCTGTACAGTGAGTACATGAAAGCTGTGCTGAATGATGACATGTATTTCAAACCACTTGGGTTTGTTTATCCGGATGACAAGAGAGCAATCAGGATAGAGGATCAGCTGATGCTTGGAAACGAGATCATGATCGCTCCGGTCTACGAGCAGAACGCAAGAGGCCGTTATGTTTATCTGCCGGAAGAAATGAAATTTATCAAGTTCCTGCCGGACGGAAGCATTTCTGAAGAGGTTCTCGCAAAAGGTATTCATTATGTAGATGTGGCACTAAATGAAGTACCGCTCTTCATTCGAAGTGGTAAATGCATCCCGGTTGCAGAAGCAGCAGAGTGTGTGAAAGATATTGATACCGAACATCTGCAGCTTATCGGATATAAAAACAGCAGTTATACGATGTATGAGGATGATGGAATCCACAAGGATTACGATAAGGAAGAGAATTATCGGGTATTCACAAATTAACTTTTAAGTGTAAAGAAAAAATAGCCAATGTTAATTTCCATTGCTTGTATCGGAAACAGCATATTCGTATAATTTATAATGTACATGTACATATCGAATAGAAGGGATATGAAATTATGATTAATGAGAATATAAAGCATTTCCGAAAAACAAGAGGAATGAGCCAGGAAGAAATGGCAGTAAAGTTAAATGTTGTTCGGCAGACAGTTTCAAAATGGGAAAAGGGATTATCCGTTCCGGATGCAGATGTTTTGATTGAAATGGCAAATTTGCTTGATGCATCGGTTAGTCAATTGCTTGGAATTGAGGAGAGTATCTATAGTAATGGGGATTTGGCGGAAGAATTGGCGGAACTAAACGAACAGCTGGCAAGAAAAAAGCAAAAAGAAAAGTTGTTGTATCAGGCAAACCAGAAAAGAGGTCTGATTCTGTTTGTTACATTTTTATCTATGATGATTACAATGAGTGTGAAAAATGAAGTCGTATCAATTCTAATGGCAGGAATATGTATGCTGATTGCAGGTATCGTACTGTATCGTAATTTGGCCTTGTTTACAAGTCTAACAACTGACGATTTAAGGCTTGGTATTTTCCGTGTTACCACACTTTGCAATATTAGCATTTTAATCATTGGTATTGTTTTTGCTTTTCTGAGTGCAGTTGATGTCATTACTTTTTCGGAAAATGGAGAGAAACTATTTGCTATGGTATTATTGTCTTGCATAATGGTTTTTATAGGTATTGTATCGCCGAAGTTGCCATATAACAGACATACCGGCCTTCGTTTGCCATGGACTGTGCGTGATGAAGATACCTGGAAGATTGCACATAGAATTTTAGGATTTATTTCATTTCCGATGGTATTGCTGTATATAGCCTGTGCATTAACAATTTCTGATTTTGAGATTGTGTCTGTTGTAACAATGCTTATCTGGATCGGTATTCCAGGTGGAATATCCTATATTTATTTCTATAAAAAATACCACAGTAACAAAAAGTAAAAAGCTATCCATTAAAACACAGAAAGTCTTAGTTATAAAATAGAGGATGTAGAAATTGGGGGAGATTATCCGATGGTTCGGACAGTCTCCCCCATTATCCTGTTTTATCTCCAGAAATCTGTTTTTTGTCTAAGACCGATGTCTGCACTTTTAAAAACCGGGTTGATTCCTTGCTTTAACTGCGCTTCATAATCTTGGATCGCTTTCAATGCAATCCCTGATAAAATCAGGATAACCGGAATGTTAATGAGCGCCATAACCCCCATCAGTACATCGGAAAGATCCCACAAAAGAGACATCTCCATTCCTGCGCCCAGAAAGATTGCAAGTGCCGATACCAGTCTGAAGCCTTTCATAAAAGCTTTTTCCGGCTGTTTTTTGTGAATGTAGATTAAAAGATTGTCACAATAGAAACAGTTTCCGAGCAGAGTTGTAAATGCAAAAAATACCATTGCAACTGTAATGAAGATCGGCCCGAAAGAACCAAGTGATTCCTGAAGAGATGCCTGTACCCATGGTGCTCCCTGCAATTCTTTTGCCGGATCGATCCCGGATGACATACACATCATTGCTGTTGCTGTACAAAGCAACAAAGTATCAATAAATACGGATAACATCTGTACCAGCCCCTGTTTTACTGGATGGCTGACATTTGCCGAAGCTGATGCATTCGGAGCGGAACCGATACCTGCCTCATTGGAATAGAGTCCCCGGCGGATTCCCTGCATCATGGCTGAACCGGAAAATGCTCCGAAAATTGCTTTGAAATCAAATGCTTCTTCAAAAATGCGCACGAACATTGCCGGCACGTTCTGAATATTGATAATTACTACCAGAAGTGAAATTCCGATATACGCAATCCCCATTACCGGCACAACCATTGAAGTTACTTTTACGATACGTGATCCGCCGCCAAGCAGACACCATCCTGTCAGCACTGCCAAAATCCCACCGATGATCCAGGGACTCATCTTTGCATCATAAAAAGAAAATACTGAAAATGTAGACTGCAGATTATAAGATGCCAGCATATTAAATCCAAATGCGTAGGTTAAAATCATTGCAACGCAGAAAACAATTGCCAGCGGGCGACAATGAAGTGCCGCTTCAATATAGTAAGCCGGTCCTCCATAACAGCTTCCGTCTTTTCCTTTTTTCTTATAAATCTGTGCCAATGTACTTTCGATCAGTGCAGATGCACTTCCGATGATCGCAATCACCCACATCCAGAATACAGAACCAAATCCACCTATACAAATCGCCGATGAAACCCCGACAATATTTCCCGTTCCCACACGGGATGCTGTTGAAACCATAAGTGCCTGAAAAGAGGAAATTGCCCCTTTATCCTCCGGCTTTTCCATCACGGATCCACAAGCATTCTTAAATAATCTTACCTGTGGAAATCTTGTGCGGATTGTAAAATAGACTCCCGCACCAATCAGTAGAATGACCAGCAGCTTGCTGTACATAAAAGAACTGATTGTACCAATAATTGTTTGAAACATACCTTCTTTCCTTTCCCTGTTTGTTGTCAATATATTAACGGAAAGAAGGTGGATTTGCAAGTTTTTTTACATTTTAGTACTTGGTTTGAAAACTGATGGAAGAATAATACGACACTGTGATAGAATAAGGAAAATATACCAAAAGGATATATCGCGATAGCCCCTTATATTTTCGGAAATCGGAAAATAAAACTCGTTCCGATATCTTCGATACTTTCGACGTGAATGGTTCCATTGTGGAGGTTTACAATCCAGCGCACCATAGAAAGGCCGAGACCGGTACCGCCATTTTCTCTGGAACGGCTTTTGTCTATGCGATAGAAACGCTCCCAGATTTTGTCCAGGTGTTCCTCACTTATTCCAATACCATCATCTTTCACTTCACCGACAATCTGGTCATTTTCGACCTTCAGGATAACATGAATATGTCCATTTGTTTTTCCGTAATTGATGGCATTGGTTATTAAATTCATCATCATACGCAAAATCAATGTCTGGTCGCCGTTCATAAATAAGTCGTCCTGCTTTTGCAGGGTGATTTCAATATTTTTTTCCTGTGCTTTTGTCTGCAGTTCTTCTATTACAAGTTCGCTTAATAATCCAAAATCCAGTTTTTCCATCAGATGCTGCTCATCCTGTTCGTTTCTGGCGATCATTAACATTTCGCTTGTCAGCTTTGACATTCGTTTTGCCTGCCTTAAGATGACTGCAATCTCTTCTTTATCTTCCGCAGATAAGTTTTCATTTTCTAATAAGTACTCACATTGGGAAATGATAACAGCAACGGGAGTCCGCAGTTCATGGGATACGTCTGATGTGAATTGACGTTCCTTCTCAAACGAAAATTCCAAGCGCTCGAACATTTCGTTAAATTTCTCCGACAATTCGTATAATTCATCTTTTGCTTTTGGCAGAGACAATCGTTTGGAAAGATCTTTTCCATTGCTGATGTTTTCAACTTCATCGCAGATAAGATCCACCTGTCTCAATGCCCGCTTGATCATAAAATATCCGATGGCCCCAATCAGAATAATGAGTAATGGGAATACAATCAACAGCATCTTCTCGGATGTCTGCATGAAAAGTTCTATAGAATGTACGGAGGTAATTCCTCGTACCCACATTTCCTCATCATCACCGTAAGTGTAAACGCTGTCATATATCATCCATTTTCGATTTGATCCGGTTATCATTCGCGGTGTATTCGACTTGAGGATAGTTTCTTCTGGAAATTGGGTTGGAATCGTTCCATAAAGTAAGCGTCCGTTTTTGTCATAAATACAAAACATAATACCGTCATCGTAAAATTCGGTATCGCCGTCAAGATAAAAGGAATCATCCTGAAAATTAATATTTGAAGAGAAACCAGTCACTGCGGCACTGATTTCTTCTTCTGTCGCAGAAATTCCAACCCTATCCACAAAAAGAAGGACGAGAACTAAAATAGTCCCAAGAACTACGGCAATGATTCCGGTGTACCATAGCGTAATTTTTTTCTTGATCGTCAGCTGTTTCATTCGTTTTCCCTCATTACATATCCGACACCGCGAACAGTGTGGATGAGTTTTTGTTCATATTGTGCATCGATTTTTTTTCGCAAATAGCGAATGTATACGTCGATCACATTGGAACCACCTTCAAAATCAAAGTCCCACGCATTCTGTTCAATCTGCTGTCTTGTCATTACGATATTTTTGTTGCGCATAAGACATTCTAGAACCATAAATTCTTTTGCAGAAAGATCAATTTCATTTCCGGCTCTTGTAACCTTTCTTGTGTCACGATCCAGAATAAGATCTGCTATTTTTAGTTGATTGGATGTAAATTGTGGCTTTCTACGCATCATGACACGGATTCTTGCAAGCAGTTCTTCAAATGCAAATGGTTTGATCAGGTAATCATCGGCACCAAGATCCAGTCCTTTGACACGGTCTTCAATGCTGTCTTTTGCTGTCAGTAACAGAACCGGTGTATCATCTTCTCGTTGCCTTAATTCTCTTAAGATTTCATATCCGTCCTTTCCCGGCAACATGATATCAAGAATAATACCATCGTAGGAAGTCATATCGATATAAGCCATCGCTTCCAGACCATCCCCACAGGCATCTACACTGTAATGTTCCTTGACAAGCCTTTTTTTGACAATGTTTCTTAAATCATTCTCATCTTCTACAATCAGTAATCTCATAATGTAATTATTATAATACCAATCATTTTCGTGTGCTAGAGTCCTTTTTTTCATTTTTTGAAATTACTATTTGTTTTAATTTTTTTTTAATCTTCCCCCTATATGATACATATAACAGCAAAAACAAAACATCCAAGAGACGGAAGGAGAACACATTATGAAAAAAATATTAGTAGTTTTATTATCTCTCACATTAATATTTGCTTTTACAGGATGCACTTCATCCAATAATGGAGCAACAGAAGATATAGAAGTTAAGACACAGGAAGTTGTAACATCAAATACAGATGACAATGATGATAATATCAGTAACACAGAAAACGCAGTAGAGAATGCGAACGAAAAGGATTATGATTTCTCTTCTTATGAAAACGATATCCGTAATATAACAAAAAGTGTAAACAATGCAAAAACATCTACAAATGCATCTGAGAATCACGAACAATTCTACGCTTTGAAAAAACAGGTAGACGCAGTCGATGACGAACTGGATAAGCTTGACGATGAATTTGAGTATGCTTACCAGATGAAAGAGATTAGCTTCGAGACATACAAAGCGAGAGAACGCACGATTGAAAAACTGGAAGATGAACTGGAATTAGCAGAAGAAGCACTAGAAAATAAATACGGCATTGATGATTAATTCCATATCGACTTCTTCAGAAACCATATCTGTCAGGGAATAACCAGAATCGCCCGGCACAGATTTTATATCACCTTCTTGAGTTTTACTTGGAATGGATGCTTGCGAAATGCTTTGAGTCGTTCTACTATGGTTTCGCCTTTCCAATTACTTTTTATCTTTTCAATTACGCCGGAGTAAACAAATTAATTCGATTACTAACACAAGTGATAGTGGCACTATATGAATAATCGGGTATTATGAATATAACATAATGAATAGAATATTCTTACCGGGGAGGCGAAAAAATATGGATAAAAAAAAGAATGAAAAATGGGAAATTGTAGGCGTATATCTGTTATTTATTATTGGATTGGTTGGATGCATCTTCTGCATATTCAATGAAATTAATAAACAAAAAGAGTTTGAAAATTCTACTGATATTCGAAGTGTGAGTGCAGTTATTACTCAAGCAAAAGAAGATAAAGAGTCTAGCAGGATAATAAAATATGATGTTAACTATTCATATGAAGTTGAAGGGAAAACTTATAAAGGAAGAGGCACCGTTTATCACAGAGTTAAAATAGGAGATGAAGACACTATAACTGTTTATCGAACTTCAAAAGGTAAATATAAAATAGAACCAATAGACAGTCCAATCGAGATTCTTATAGCTACTATAGGCGCTGTGCTTTGTATATTTGTTCTGGTAGCTATGACGGTTGGCAGAATATTGGAAAAACGAGATAAAGAGAAGAACGAAGAATCGGATAATAAAGGGAAGAAGTCAAAGAGAAAATAGTAAATGACTAAGAGAAGAGGATGTAGAAATTGGGGAGATTATCCGGGGCGGACAGTCTCCCTAATTATCATATAGTAGTTTTAATGACGGAGACATTATATTAAATACGGACATAGCCGGTAGAATAGGCAAAGTCACAGGCACCTCCTTTGGAACAGAAATTCCATAAATGTTTGTCTGGCATTTTTGAGCAGCTTCCGGCTGACGGGGACATTACTTCCGTTATCAAGGCGAAAGCATGATCCGTCAAAATCAACGGCATGCTCCAGATTGATCACAACGCCCCGGTTACATTGATAGAAACGTGAGTCCATTTTCAGGGAGGTTGTGAAGGAATCAAAGGACTGGCGGGTGACCAGTTCCCTTTCACCAGCAGTGTGGATGTGGATCATGTGGGAAAAATGTTCAGCGTAGATTATTTCCCGGAAAGGAATCTGAATATTACTGCCGTTTACCTTTACATCTATGTATTTCCCGGAATCCGGGATGCGGGAAAGGATCTCATCTGCCAGTGCGGAAATATCATTTTCACTGTAGGGTTTTACAAGATAATGCAGAGCCCGGACCTGAAATCCCTCTAATGCGTGGTCAGTGGAAGTTGTTGTAAAGATCAGCAGACAGTCAGTGTCTGATTTTCGAAGTTCTTTTGCTGTATCAATTCCGTTAAATCCATTCATATAAATATCCAGAAACACTACAGTGAAAGGACATTCCTTCGCTGAAGTGAGGAAAGTTTCTCCATTTTCATATTCAAATATATCTGCAAGGACATTGCGTCTGGAAAACTGAGATTCCAGTCTGTTTCGCAGCAGTGTCCGTTCTTCTGAAATATCATCAACAATTGCAATTTTCACACTAAATCTTCCTTATATATATTTATAAAATTCCGCTTGCTGAGACTTTTTCGTTACTGCACACTTCGTTCACAGTGACATTTTTTCATCTGTGCAATCGAATCCGCAGACAAGCAAGTGGTGTAGTTATTTCGAAAACGTTCTGGTAACAGTATATCACAAAACAATACCACGGAGTTGTAATTCGTGTCATTTTCTGTCATTTCGTGACAGGATTGTTGAAATAGTTTCTGACTTTTTTATAATGAAAATAATAAATGAAAGTACATTAAACGGAAAGGGAGGGGTGTTGTGTATTGTATTGCTATATTGACCGACCAGGAACAGGAAGGACAAGACAGTGCGGAATATATTAGAAATTACTTCAAAGAGAAGCATATTTTTCCGCTGATTGAAATTTATCAGAATCAAGAACAATTTTTTGCATGGACATTGAAAACAGTACCGACAGTGGTGCTTCTCGCATTATCGGGGGTGTCCGGTCTGAATGTAGCAGAACATCTTCGTTCCCTGTATCCGAAATGTGGAATCATCTGGTGCAGTGACCTTGATTTTTCGCTTCATGCGTTCAGACTGCGGATAGAATATTTTTTTATGAAACCTGTGGAAGAGCAGAAAATAAAAGAAGGACTTTCCGTCTGGCTTGAATGTAAAAAAGTAAGATAAGAAAGACATTCAGGAGGAAAACAACATGAAGACAATCATAAAGTATGAACTGGTCATAAATGAAGCACTTAGATCCGCACTTAATTATCATACACCTGACGAGCAGATTAATGAATTTATCCGCTTTTTCGGAAGACATATCGGTTCTGACAGGATATATATTTTCGAAGATTGTAAAGAAAGGCATGGCACAGACAATACATATGAATGGTGTGCACAGGGAGTAGTTCCCGAAATAGGCAGATTGCAGAATGTAAATATGGATATAATAAAATGGTGACATTTCTTTATCCTCTGTTCTTTGAAATATGAAAGAAAAATTATCCCTTCATATAACGAAACGCTCAGAGCATGTTTTACAGTGGTCAAAAGCAAGTTTTTTGAGATTTCTGCATTTTTCCTGAAATTAAGTAAAGAATCAGGTTGTCTTTACATAATTTCCACTTTCAAAAAATAAAAAAAATTTTGTTTTTGAAAGCGGCATCTTGCATATGCTATTAGCAGACAGTATATGGATTATGACAGAGTATATGGGAATTTGAATCCATACACTCTATGCTTTCATAAACTTGAATTTATCGATTTCTTTATTATCTAATCTGTTAGTAATCTATCCAACAGCATCTGCCTATTATTTATAAACATTTCTGTTACTTGGTAACTCTCTGTATCTTCATATTCGCACAGATGTATGCGTCCATTATCAAAACAATAGATATCTGCATCTGGTATTCCTAACAAAATTGGCGAATGCGTAACTATAATAAACTGTGCTCCCTCTTTTGCACATCTGTATATTTGCATCAACAATGTAAGCTGTCTCTGCGGCGATAATGCAGCTTCCGGCTCGTCAAAAAGATACAAGCCATTTGGATTCATATTATTCTGTGCTAATGCGAGAAAACTCTCTCCATGTGATTTTTCATGATATTTAGCGGAAGGATGTGTAATATCTGCATATTCTTCTTCCTGCGTTGCAACATTATAAAAGCTTTCTGCCCTGAGAAAATATCCCCACTTTTCCTTCCGATAGCCTTTGGCAATTCTTATCGCATCACACAACTCTGAATGTGTATCATGCGTAGAAAAAACATAATTCTTCGTTCCACCCTCAGGATTAAAACCATGTGCTACGGCAAGTGCTTCCAATAAAGTTGATTTACCGCTGCCATTTTCCCCTACAAAAAAAGTAATTGGTTTGTTAAAATCAAGTTTTTCAACTCCCTTAAAAGCCCTGATTTCCTTCAGATAACTATCCTTATCAATTTTATCCCAATCAAATATTACTCCTTGTATGAATTGATCATTCACCTAATCATCTCCTTGTAAAAAACACTTTCTAATCCCCATCTTCTTGCCCTTTAGACAAGAAGCATTCTTCACCTTCAGTTCGGTCAATCCCGATTTCTATTTTTGTTTCCATAGCATGGTGTACTCTTTTTCACCAGTAGTTTCATCCAAATCTTCACATTGAATAATGAACCCTTCTCTTTGGTAAAAAGAAATTGCTCTGGCATTTTTCTGGTATACATTTAATCGTAAGCTAACTTTTTTATCCTTAATATAATCCAATAAAAGTTTACCTATGCCACATGACTGCATTTCATCAGAGACAAAAATACCTTCGATATATTCATCATTTAGTCCTACAAATCCTTGTATCATTTTATCCGCTTCAAACACATAGACTTCGGATTGTGACATCATTTCTTTTATTAGTTCATAATTACTTTTCCAGTATTGATTGGAAATAAAATAATGTGCTTTCAGATTTGTCTTTAACCATATGTCAGCAACTCTATCGATATCTCCGTTCAGCAACTTTCTAATCATAACCAATATTCTCCCCAACTATATCCTTTATGCTTTTCTCTTTTTTTCATTCTATCACAAGCTCACCAGTAATCATTATTTTTTTGATATTTTTTCTTTTCCCCCACTGTAAAACAGCCTCTGAGCGTTTCGTTATATAGAGGGATACAAATAAGAGCAAGATCCACCCATGTTTAACAGTATTGCCGTTTGGCATCCTGTTCTCCTATGGGATTTATCTTGATGGGGATCTCCCCATACCCTCTCAATAACAGACGTTTCACTTGTCTGTTGGTTCCACCTAAAGGTGTTCACAGCACTATTTCTAATATCGGAAGGGACAGCCGATATTGAAATACGTGGACTCCCGGCGGGAGGAATAATCTCAGCGGAAGGAGGAGTATGAGAACAAAAAACAAAGATAAAGAACTGAATCACAGACATTTTATAGGATTACGTCTTACCGATGTCGAACTGGATTTATTAGACCAAGGCGCTGCTTGTTTATCTATTAGCCGATCAGAATATCTGAGAAAACTCCTGCTTGAAAAGCAAATCAATCATCAGATTGAAGTTGTTGCAGACATGAATGATCTCAGAAAACTAGTCAGTGAATATGGAAAGATCGGATCGAATCTCAATCAGATCGCCAAGCATTTTAAAAGTGGTGGCAGTCAGTCACGTGCTATAGAAAACGAAATCCATCAGTGTATCACGGACTTATTCCTATTGAGAAAAGAGGTACTGAAACTGGCAGGTGGTATGAATGGCAATCGTAAAACACATTAAAAGCAGAAATGCAAATTACTCAGCTGCTATCAATTATCTTCTGTTTGAACACAATGAAAAAACCGGGAAAAAGATTGTAGATGAATCCGGTCGAAGCATCCTGCGAAAAGAGTTTTACATGGATGGGTTTCATAGCAGCTCCTCCTTTAATCGTTCATGTATTCATAGTAATCGGATTCACTAGCAAACAAGATATATTTACCATCTACCAATCCCATGTAACCATCAACAGTGTTAAAACCTTTCATTGCCAACTCCTCCATTTCTTTGAATTTTATGATTTAATCTTCTTTGATGGTTACAGTGTATATCAATAGATGGGGTATAAAAACCCCTGCTATCTTTGGGTTTATGCAACACTTTTAAATATACGTTTTTGCGTCTTTAAATATCTCTGTAAATTCAGAATTGAATTGTCAGAAGATTTTTTCTCATCATCAGTTAATTCTACTGCATTATCACTGGCTAATTTAACAGTGTATTCATAAATACGATTTACCAGTACATCCAATTCTTCGGTAGTCAATTCAATCTTCAACATTTCATATCTTTTATCTTGTTTCAGCTCTTCTAAAGCATCCATTAGGCGATTGATAGATTTCATACTTAGTTCACCATTTCGAATATCTTCAATATAGGATCTTAAAGCTGCATGATATCTCTTCATTACCTTCGGTTCTCTGTTTTTAATTTTTTGATGAACAAAATTTCCTGCTACAATTGTCCCTGCAACAGCTGTTCCGATAATAATCACTTTCCTATTTTTCTTTGAAAATTCAATCACCTTAGTTACAACATTTTTGTTTTGTGCTACTTGTTCAATTTTTATTGGATCCAAGTGCTTTACAATCTGCCCTTTATTTGGACCAATTGCAACTCGAACAACTCCACCGAGTCTGCGATATTCTCCAGTTGCCAATTTTGTCATGATATCCATTGGAATATCAAATGCTTCTGTTACTACTGCCATAATCAAATTCTCCTCCTCTTTCATTTCATAATAGATTCCACATTTTGCGAGGTCTAATATCTCTTGTTGTTTACTGATGCTTCAAGTATAATAAAATTCATAGAGGAAATACACGCACAGCATGTGGACTTAACACCTGATAATCCTCATGTTCGGCGATATACGGGGAGGTTATTCTCATGGGGAAACAATCTACAAGAGAAAATAAGACAATTTATCAGATTTGTCGGGAAGAAGCCGGTCTTACCAGATCAGAAGCCAGCGAAAAAATGACTGCTGTTTCTGATTCTAAAATTGAAAAATTTGAATATGAAATGCAGGAACCTACACCTTACGATATTATCCAGATGGCAGACGCTTACGGGCGACCAGATCTCTGCAATTATTACTGCTCTCATAAATGCGAAATCGGTCATCGTTATGTCCCGGAAGTCGAAGTTTCTGACTTATCCAATATAATCCTGGAAACCATTGCCAGTCTGAATGAGATTAATCCTCTTACCACACGTCTGATCCAGATTGCCCGTGACGGTAAGATCAGCGATGATGAGATCAAGGATTTTGCTTTTATCAGTAACAAACTGGATGAGATTTCTCTGGCAATAGATTCTCTGAATCTCTGGGTTGATAAAACAGCCGGAGAGCAGGGACTAAACATCGAATTGCTCAGAGAAGAAAAAAAGAAACAAAAATAAGTATGAAAAAACAAGGCAGCGAACCTATTTATGGTCCACTGCCTCTTTCCTTTACATATGCTGTAACTGGTTTATGATGTATTCCGTTCTGCGGATAGCTTCTTCCACCTGATGTCTGGCATTATTGATTCGATCCTGCACCATCCAATCCACAACAAATCCATCAAAGAAGTAATCTGCAAAGGATAAGAAGTCTCCAGTATTGATGTTCAAATTACAAGCCATGTTCACATCATTTAATTCCCTACTAAAATTACGAAGATCATATTTCGCCTGTTCCATATTTTGTCTGGCCTGATCCATCTTGGAGTGTTTCAACATCGTAGAAAAGAATCCACCGCCAAACATATCCACCAAGCCCCAATTTTTTGCACTGTTCAGGTTTTCTTTTGCTATCCGAAGACTACTTAACGCTCGTTGTCCTGCTTCAATCGCTTCTCGTTTTTCTTTTTCTATATCATATCCCATAATATCCCCTCCGAATTTTTATGAATTAGATGTTATAAGTGCAATGATTCCACCTACGATCAATAGCGGAAATGCAATATAAATCAGTCCACCAACAACCATTCCTATCAAAATCACCGGGAAAAATACAACTGTACAGAGCAGCTTTAAGATTCCCCAGGATGCTTTTACACCAAATATAAAAAATTTTCCAATAAACCAGATTATGCATATAGCAAATAGTAACGATAACATATTCTACTCCTTCTGACTCCTGTTATGATTTGAATCATTCATTTTTTTGATTGTTTACTTGATATAAACTCAGATGTATTTCTCACACCGATTTTACTACTGAATTCTGGGTTCTTCTCTATTTTTTCAATCATCCGAATTAACCTTATTCGCTGTGCTGTATCCATCTGCTCACCTCATTCTAACAGTTCTGCCTTTTGATATTGTCAGTATAACCGGATAACTTTTCAAAATATATACCTAATACAAAGAATTGAACATATGTAATTCTCAATTTTCGAGGGTAGAGTAGGCGGATGAGAAATTTCATCCGCCCCTCATCAAACCTGCATGAGGTTCTCCCTCACACGGCTTTCCAACATTCTTCTTTCTACAGCATTACGTCATGCTCTAGCCATTTTCTTTAATCCTTTTTCGTAAATGCTATTTCTAACAAATCCCATTCTTGACATATGTTTACGCCTTTGGTGTTTCTTGTTATACCATCTTGTAAAGGTACAGATAATGTACCAGTCCAATGCCTGCATCCATTTTTCATTTGTTTTGGTGGAATAATAATTCTTCCAACCTGTGATTTTCGGATTTAGATTCTTTATTAAATCCTCTTCCTTTGCAATCAGCAGACTTCGACTGTTTACATTTCTTTTAATTTCTACTTTCATTTTCCTCATAGCTTTCCTGCTCGGATACTGATAAGTTTCTTTATACAATTGTCCTTTGCTTGTTTCCGTTGTCATTCTTCTGTGGTGCATTCCAAGAAAGTCAAATTCCTCTTTTCCGTTCCACATGCTGACAATCTTTGTTTTTACTGGGTGTAGCTTTAAATCCAGTTTTGTCATGATGTACTGCAATAAGTTCAGTGCGTGATTTGCACTTTTCTTATTCTTGCAGATGATTACTGTATCATCTGCGTACCTTACAAGAATACCGTGAGTAAGTCCATACTTTTCCCACAGTCTGTCCAGTGTATTTAAGTAGATGTTTGCCAATAACGGAGATATAACTGAACCTTGGCTTGTTCCCGGTTCAGAGATTGTCAGTACATTTCCGTATAATACTCCTGATACTAACCATTGTCTTATCAGCTTCAATATCTTCGATTCTGATTCCCTCTACACCACTGGAACCTTTGTTAGCTTTTACCCGTTTCCATGCCTCGAAAAGTACATCATCCCGATACACCTTATCGTACAGTGCATGAAATCTTCGGCTGTCACATTTCTTGGCTGTCAGATATAGTTTGTTTTGAAGTTGTCGAACTTTTTCTTTGGAGTTATTAGTCTGCATGACATTCTCTCACTCTTACCCTCTCTACAAACTTGAATGAAGTAAGGAACCTTCCCATAAACTGCGTTTTCTTGCACAGTCATTATCGGTACTATGTTCCTCTCCGACTCCCTCCCATCAGAAATACGATTTCGCCAAGCTTATACGCTTTCTTTTTACCTTTTGGTGATGGGTAGGGTCTCTCCAGTTCCGAACCACACTTTTCATACATACCGCTTCCTCTATACCGAGAGATTCTTCCGTGCTGCTTTCCAGTTTCTTCACACGTTCCATGGTTTTCGCCCATATACCCAGGGCTCAACTTCTCTTTGCTCTCCTATCAGAGACCTTTTTAGCGATACGGCAGAATTCACTTAATGTTACGGCCTGCATGATTGCTCGCTCCTCTTGTCGAGGTTACTTTATCCACTCGCTTAGCACCCTGTATTACTACAACGCACCGAGTTTAGCTACACGGCTCACTGGCGATTACCGTGACCGGACTTTCACCGGCAAGTGTGGTCCAGCTTCGCTGGACACACGAAATAGAAAAAGCCCTTTGAGAAAAGGATTTCTCCTCTCTCAAAGGGCAAATTGACAAACTTGAATTTGTAATTACATTCCATACATATTGGCATTCTTTACAAGTACTTTATCACCCTTTTCTAATTGTTCCTTGGAAATTCCTCGTAACCCAAGTCCAACATGCTCTGTTTTATATCCACAACCATTTGCTTTTCGTTCTTTTGTATGTACATCGACAGTAGTAATTCTGGTTTCTAAGATATCTCCATTTGCTTTATAAATACATGCATTTTCCCCTTCTCTGCACATCCCTGTTAATATGTTTCCTGTGGCAACTGTTCCAACCCCCATAATTGTAAATACATCATCAATAATCAATTCAAAGTCTTCTTTTAAACATAATGGAACATCTAATCTGTTCATATACTCTTTTTCTCGCTCTTTTTTGCTTTTACCAAATAATCCCATAGTGTTTCTCCTTTCTAACTTACGATTTATCTATTTGCATAATCAATCAAAATCTTCTTACAACTACTACAACGATAAGCTTCACAATGAGGGATTCCTCCTGAACCTTTACTCAATTCCAGATCGTCCGATTTTTTAATACGAAAAACTTTTGCCGGACTATCAACTGCAAAAGTAATGTCTCGTGAACTCATTAGGTATCCTCTAATCATTTCATCACCACAATATGGACATTTCATGCAGATTCACCTCCTATAAATTCCGATTTTACTTTGTAACTATGACTTTTCCTTCTGAATCCAGAAGAGGTGTAATAGCCGCTCCATATCCAGATTTCCAACAAAGATAGTTAACCCCAGTCTCCTTATCTACAAGGATTTGGCGAACTCCTTCATCCTTAAGCTGACTTCCGTCTCTAAATGTAACTTCAAATCTTTCTTCTTTCTTTGCCATGTTTATTTCTCCTTTTTTCAAGCGTTAAATCCCGATTTTCTCAATTCTCCAAACTTTATCGTCTTGTTCCATTCTTATCAAAATTCTTTTTTAATGCTATTTCTGTTGGGAGAATAGACCCAATTAAAGGAATAAGTTGAACACCACAGATAATTCCTCCTATACTCCCAACACAATCTTCATTTTTTCCAATTACTAAAAGCATGAATATTACTGTTATCGGCAACATAACCATTCCACAGACATACCAGACTTTACCACAATATTTATGAGCAAATTCCCATGTATCTTTGTTCTTCATAGACATCGAAGTCCGATATCCAAATACTGAATTTATTTCCTTTGGAGCCTTTTTCATAAAATATCTTCCAAAACCAATCATCGTAAATGGAAGAAGCAAATCCATAATCAACATAAAAATCCAAAACCCCATTGTAAACCTCCTTTACTACAATTTCCGATTTCTCAGTTTCAAAAACTGGAATTTATCGTTCCTGTATTTCCTTGCCACTGAGGTACTCCACGTCTATTTCAAAAATTTGCACAGCCTTTCCTGCATGGGCAATTTCCTCATCAACTAACTGTTCGCTGAGATAGTATTTCATTGCAAATCGTTTTAACAGAGTTGTTGCTCTTGCACCAGATTCTATGAGGTGACATCTGCCGAATACCACAACGCTCTGCACAAACGGTGCCCAATCTTCTTCTTTGATGGTTTCATTTCCATATACCGTGAAACATACTTTGTCACAGGCACGTAGTGCATCTACTTTATGGCCTGCACGTGCTCCATGAAAATAAATTTTCTGCGCATCGTCATCGTAGACATAGTTGATAGGAATTGCATAGGGATATCCGTCATCTCCATTTACGGCAAGAACGCCACGTCGGCTGGACTGCAAAAGAGCCTTTGCCGTGTCAATGCTGATTTCATTTTTCTTTTTACGAATTGTTCTAAACATGATATTGCTCTCCTTTTTACGCTGATACAAATTCTATTTTATCTAATCAATCCTCCGAAACCCTTGTATTTTCAAGGAAAATCGGCATTTTAATACTCGTTCCTTATGTATTTTCCCTTGTTTTTGCCCTTATGAGCCGAAACAAGGGAAACTTTTTGTTTAGGTTTCCCCGACCACCTTATCAAGCAGTCTTGCGGAAGTTCGTTTCGCTTCCCTCTTAGAGTGAGCGTAAATGTTCATTGTGGTACTTACGTCAGCGTGTCCGAGCAGTTCCTGCACATCCTTTGGTGCTGCACCGTTGGAGAGCAGATTGCTGGTGAATGTGTGTCTCAGCATATGAAAATGGAAATCTTCAAACCCTTCCAGTTTCTTTTTTGCCGACCTTGTCATAACACCAACCGTACTCGGTGACTCGTATGCTCCGTCAGGTCTCAGGCAGACAAAGGATATTTCCTTGTATCCGTCAGGTACTTCCTCCGTTCTTGGCAGGCTGTAGACTTCATAGTAAGTACGGCCTTTTTCTTTTACCTCTTTGTAGTAATTGAGGTGATAGAGTTCGCCATACTTGAAGCGGTTCTTGTGCTGTTCCGTCTTTGCCTTTCTGAGAATATCTGCCAGAGTGTCGTAGAAGTCCACGGTGCGGACTTTCTTGCGTTTGGTAGCCCCTATCTCTGTCTTGTGCCTTTGCCCGTTGTATCG